>Ga0163148_10005905_pt1 | contig 12073 bp, 7 predicted proteins | sample OliLakLV19MP7P2_FD_148606 | JGI IMG/M metagenome (GOLD analysis project Ga0163148, IMG submission 148606) | Freshwater microbial mat bacterial communities from Lake Vanda, McMurdo Dry Valleys, Antarctica- Oligotrophic Lake LV.19.MP7.P2 | ecosystem: Environmental > Aquatic > Freshwater > Lake >... | reverse complement strand
AGCAATTCTTCATCGAAGGTTCCTTTCTGTGCAGCCTCGGTCTCTCTAATTTCCAAATGATCTGGGGGAAGTCCAGCCAAGAATCGTTGCCAAGCCATGGTGAGACCAACTTCAAAGTTCTTAAGATATCGTGCAACGTCCCAATAGGGATGCATCGGGTTGCGTTGTAGGCAAGTGTCAATCAACTTTGTTCTGATCATACTAAACAGACTTGGATCGTTGCCCAGTGCAATGGCCATGTCTTCATATTGCTTCGGTCCTTCGTACGCATTCAAATGCTCGGCGAGCCCCAAAACCACGTTCGCGCTCGTTGACACTAGTGACGACATGTCCTCTCCGTCGCTTCTCGTTACGATCGGAACGCCGCCGTACAAAGAATCCTGGGCTACTGTGTGTCCGTTGTAGGGGTGTGAGTCGAGCATCACATTGCAAAAATCGTGGTTTCGTTGTTGATGGTCAAAAGGATTGCGTTCCCACCCCAAAAAGTGGATGCGATTATTCAAGTCATCGCCATCTCCCGGTGAGAATGTGTCCTCGTCTGCGTCGCCAGTGGAGGTTCCCGCTGCTTCGTGGATAAACTTTCGCAGGTAGACGACTCCACTTGCCGGGTTCTCCAAGAGGCAGAGCATACTATCTGGGACTTCTCGAAGAATTCGAATCCAACTGCGAACAGTCTCAGGGTTATTCTTTAAAAACTTGTTAAAATTGCAGAACACAATGGAAGGTGTTTTTGGACCCTTTGATTTTGGTGCCATACAGCGATTTTCTTGGGGACTCCCGGTCGAAAGCTTGTAAGGAAATTGAGACGGTTTGTAGTCATAGGTGGGATCATTGACTTCAGGTTGCACGGCGTGACCTTTGCTGAAGAAGTGATTGGGCATATAGATGAGTTTCTCGGCATACAATCCTTGTAGATGAGGAGGACTTGCAATCTTGTCACTAAAGAGGTAGTCCACGTATTGTGCTCCACTTGTTCCCAAATATTCTTGATGCAAGATTTGAATGGGCGCTGGGCGCAGAGCGAACAATCCTTGCGCTCGTTCTCCTTGTCGTGCGTAGCCGTCCCATTCAATGAGAATATGAATATCTTGCTCTTTGATAAAGCGTGCCATTTTGATGTGGTCTAATTTCATGTGTTGAAGGTCATGAAAGAATTCTTCTCCAACATTATTGATAACACGTTGGCGCCAATCTACACCCCTCATCCCATGTTCAATAAAAAGTGGATTGTCTGCTGGTCCGACACTGAAAATGTGCACTTCAAAGCGATCCTTGTTAAAAAATCGGAACATGTCTTGCGACAGATACAACACAGCCTTGGAATTGAATCCACTACCAACAAATCCCACTCTAATCTTTGCGCCTGGTTGCTGATATTCTTGTTGGTGCCGTTCGAGATCGGCTTGTGGATCATATGGCAAATCTTTCGGCAAAGGAGCCACTCCAGAGTCCGTTGCTCGTGACATCATTTCATCCATAAAGGCCACGGATTCTGTAACAAATCGCTTCAGCAAGGGTTTGACGGGGAACCCCAACATCATATGCGGATGGACAGAACTTGCGCGTTGCCAATGCCATTGTGTCCCATTCTCATTTTCAAATCGGTATGTGCTGCTTTCTTTGTCGGTAATTTGTACAATTCGTTTCATATCTCGTTCAAAGTCAGTTCCATTAAAGCCCCAATCCAAAATAGACGTTCGACAATACACGGCATTGCCACAACTAGGACCTAGCTGGTAATTGGATCTCATGCAGGAAATTTCAAACAAATCAGCGCAGAGCTCGTAATTCTTTTCGGCAAAGGCTGCACTGGCTTTTTCGTACAATTGAGCAGGGTTCAAGTCGGGATAGACCTCCTCTTCCGTGTCGTCGTCGTTATCATCAGAATCATCATATTCGTCGTCATCTGTATTAAAGGTTGGTCTTTTTGTTGGCCTCTTTGCCGCACCTCCGCCAGCTCCTCCTCGTTTTCCAGACCCATATTCCTCGTCCACAGCCCGAACCCAATGATTCGTAGGATCGATTTGCATGCCTTGCTTTAAATAATTACCCCCCATTTGATTTTGACCACGACGAAAGGATTCCAACGCGACATATGCCAAACCATCGGCTGGTTTATGTTGCAGAATGTGGCACTGCATAAATTTTTCAAAGGCATCCTGCACGGAATAATTGGGAGAATCGTTATGTAACAAGACGGCACGCCAAAAATGCAAAGCTGCAGAGTCAAACTTGGTGTCGTCGCCGGTGGAAAACAATCGATTGGCTTCCTTCCAGCTACTATCGCCATCCTGAGTGGCGATGGGAATGAGATCCAAGTAATGTTCCACGCCAATTCCCATTCCAAAATTCATTTTGTTGCTTTCATCCAGCCCTGCTACTACGAACGATGATGATCCATGGTGCTGATGATGGTTGCAACCAATCATCAGGATTGCCATGGAGGTCACAGCGAAGAGGCATGATGGAAACCGCATTGTGGAGTGGCACAATCAAAAACAAACAAGCAAGCTATGTGTCTTGGGCTCTTGCTCAACAAAAAGATAATAGTGTCGATAGAAAAGGATGGTTGGTGATCGAAAATGCCGTGTCCTGTGTTGCCGCCGCATGTTTGCTGCATCGTATCAACCAACGGGCGGGCGGCAACTTGCGCGTACTGTACTAGCTAGTCTACTAGCTATCTAGCTACTAGTAGTAGCTACTTCGAGTAGCTAGCTAGCTAGTAGTACTGTAAATAGGTGAGGTCTACTGTGCGTTTAATGCTGGGAGCGCGCCTGGGGGTGCCAACACAGGCACTTAATTTTCGCTCAATAGCTAGCTCCAGCCAGAGGACTATGTAATGGACTTTAAATGAGCTCTCTGAATGCCACGGACACATTAGCAGAAGTTACTCTTGTGTATGCCCCAGGTGCCAACCTGGACAAAGGGATAGGAGAGTCTTTTCCTTTTTCTCCAAAAGAAATCTCATGGAGCTTCTTGCATTAGTAGTGGAAAAAAAGGCTGGCCCAAGATTTGGTCTGATAAAAAAGGGTCTCGTGGGGAGGCTTTATCCATAGGTACTTGAATATCTGCGGTGTTGCCTCGGATTAGCCGGCCAAATTAAAGCGAACGCATGTGCAGGTAAGGGCACTACTTTCGTGAGAAAGTGGAAACGAAACGACTTGAATAGCTGTTTCTACACAGGTTTGCATCTCTAGAGGTTAGGATCGGAGGGCGAAAAGGACCCTTCGGAGTCAATCTGAGATACTTGCATTTTTAAGTATCTTGGATTCCCTGTGCGATAAAAAGCGGGTTGCGTCTGTGTGTGATCACGAGGCGCGGACAACTTTCGATCGATTTTATCTCAAAGCTGCTTTACAAAAGTTCAATAGAATCTCAATCGCGTCCTGGATGCGTTTCTGCGCAATAGGGCGGTCTTCTTGTGGTTTTTTAGTATCCAGCAATGCCTCCATCGTTGCCAAGCCTAGCTGAGTCTGCGTTCAGGAGCTGAAGGCCGGTATGGACATCCAAGTAGAATCGCTATAGTGACTGAAGTAATTCAATGTTGACTCAGTAGACTCACAATAACATATGTTCTTATTGGTGCACTTATCTATATTTATAGCTAACCTTGGAAGTGTCGCCATCAAACGAAAAAAGTTCTCACACACCAAACGAAACCTTGGCGTCATGGTATTCACTTCCCGCAGCTACGCACTCACGTCTACACATCAAACGAAAAACCTTCCTTGGTGATATTGTCGCCACTCCCGGCAGCTACGTACTCGCTAGCTTCTTTCTGATTTGTTCTCGGAGTGATTACTTTTTGGGTAACTTTGATGGGGCTCGAGAACGATTTCGGTTGCGCTACCAAGTCCTCAAGTAACTCCACAACATCGGAGGCGGCTCCGGACACCATGAGATTTTGGCGGGCAAAGTGAACTCGAACGGTTGTATCATCACCAGCGGCGTTGGAGGCCGATCCTGCTTCAGTCAAGTTGCGAACACTCTCCACGACCTCATTCGCTTGAAGACTGACATAGGCTGGGCCGTCGTCTGCTTGAATTTGGAACGAAAAGTCGTTGCCGCCGCCGTCGGCATCTCGATTCAAGGATTCTTTCTCAAAAACATGAACCATATAGGATGTAGGGCAACATGCTGCTGGTCGACGTGTTCTGGCCCCCGCCAAGACGCAGTAACCTCTGGCCGCGAGGTCGAGATTGGAATCGTCATTCTCGTCCTTCTTCTCTTCCGACAGCGTCGCAGCGTTCGCGTCCTTTTCATCTTGAGTGTCGCGAGAGCATATTGATCGCTCGCTTTCGGTCAGTGCTTCCGTGGAAACGGTGCCCAAACTTTTTAAGTCGTCATCGGCCCCTTGCTTTGCCGAAGTGCTGAACATTTCGAGGACAGAAGAAGACCCATAGTCAATTCCTTTCTTTGTGAGTACTGTCGTGGACAAACCCGTATGCATGTTGGTCTTGGCGTACATCTTGCATCGAAAGTAGCGACCGATTTCGTAGATGGTTTTTTAAACTACCACAAAGAATTGCTCTTCCACGTTACCACTTGTTCCTGCAATTGTTTGTTCCATGAATGAAAGTATGAATCAATGTTCGCTTTCGCGAAGTTGAAAATCAAACTGATTTTCGAAAATAAAACGCGCCCAAATCAAAAACGGTCGATGCGTCGCAGTTCGGATTGGGAACGACGACGTTTGAAACGTCGCACTCTTGCTCCAGATTTTTTCTGAACGAGAAAGATACTAACTCGTGACACCACTACATCATCGTGAATTTGAGAAAATCAACTGTCTCAACATCACGTCGTATCAAGACCTCGACAAAGAGCCCAAGAGATGAGACAATCGCGGCAACAATCTGAGAGCTTAAATAACGTATTGTAAAAGATGAATCTCTCTTGGCTTTCCATTTTTGCAACATGCGCTTTGACGAGTGTTGCTCAAGCATTTGTATCTCCAAATGCCTTTGTACCCACCGCCGTCTATCCTTCCAAATCGAGTCTTCCTTCGACCCTTTTTCCGTTGGATCTCGACCTTTCAACGCTCAAGAACCACATGGCATTTGTAACTTCAAGCTCATCAATATCACTGGCGGATGAATTCACTTCCGGCGATTTTGAAAATCCAATCGTCTCGGTCCTTTCTTCCATTTTTAGTGTAATTGGAGTCTTTGTCGTTATTTCACTCGTATTGTCCGTGATAGTCTTTGCTTTTGTTGTCCCAGCCGCCGCCAAAGAACTGGAATCGACTGCCAGAAGCAAGTATCCTGATTTGTGGAATGAATATCAAGCGAAATTAGAACCAGGCGAAGATTTGACGGTCCGACCCGATTTGATACAAGAATTAGGAAATAAAATTCAGAGGCTCGAAATGGAGAAATTTGACCGTGTGGCAGATGCAGTTCAGGAAGAAGAAGAACAAGGCACAGCTGGAAAAAGTACGGGCGTTATCATTGATGTGAAATCAGAGGAAAATAAAGACTAGAGGATGGTTGGATTTGTATGAATGATGTACGTGATGCGTGTGGCCATGAAGGGTTTGTATCTTTGGTTCACCAGGCACTTACAAATACAGCAAAACGATAGAAACCCGAACGAACTTGAAATCGCCGCAAGAAACTGCATAATGCTATGCTAACTAGAACTAGTTCGACGTAATTTCATAGTAAAACGTAGTCATCAAACGCACACGTTTGAAAGCAAACTGGAATAGCATTGTACACAATTACGATTCTGCGGTAATGAAAGAGCAGGCCGCTAGGGCGACAGTAGAAACGTTCACAAGGGCCTTTCTGCTAGCTTGCTCCAACTGATTAGGCCGGTATCCTTCAAAAGATCACGATAGCCCTTCCTATCCATGAAGTACTGCTTGTCGTCCATCTCTTTATCTCAAAAATATACAGCCAGTCGAAAGGGTTGCCAGGACCATGCGCTGATCACAGAGAACGATGACTTTGGAAAGCCTTGGTATATACAGTCCCTCTTTTGTATCGATTACGCAAAGCCAATTCTGGATTTGCATCTGTACGTTGTACTGTACCGCACGGGCTTGGTTAGGACGAGAGAATGAAGGAACGAGGAAAAGAGGTTGCGGTAATCGGGAGAGTGAATGTACGTCCAAAGCAACCAATTTTCAATTGTGCGCCCAAAGCTTTTGCTTCCTCTGTCCGCCGTCCGTTTTGCCTATTGAGTTTCCTCCAACCACGAAAACACAAAACCAAACAAATAAACTCTACTGTCGTGTTCTTGGATATTATATTCATATTCATGAAACTTTTCTGTCGAAGATCATTATTTTAGAACCATACCGACCATCGTCAAGATATCAGCCAATCCTTGTGGCTGCTATTCTGTTTCGTTGTAATAACTTCTGCTAATCTAAGATATAAATAAGTAAACGAGATGACGTCTTCATCTGCAGCCAAAAAGAAGTACAAGCTCTTCTCGGCTACGTCCGAAGATGGCTCCAAACTTCCTTGTGCGTTTTTCGGTACTCCTGCCGGCTGTCGCTTGGGCGACAACTGCAAGTTTCTCCACTCCACAGCCCCTGCCAAGCAAGAAAAATCGAAACCTGCAATCATCCCGTCGACAAACTCGTCTGTGAGCTCGGAAGAAAGTGATAGCGAAAATGAACCTCACTTTCTTCCCGCTCCTCCTGCTCCCTCCTCGTCGTATGCGTCCCTTGCCAACGAAAAAAAGGACGAAACAGACTCCGGGAAAAAGAAGAAGAAGAAGAGGAAACGCGATACTGAAGATTCGAATAGCCAAATATTCGCCAAGCCGAAGAAGACTGTAGACGTATTCGAAAGTCCCAAGCACGAGTCGAACGGAAAGGCCAAAAAAGACAAAAAGGAAAAGAAAAAGTCTTCGGCACCCGAGAAAGTCGTGGATGCTCCAGAAAAGGAACCGTCACCGAAGAAAAAATCCAAAAAAGACAAGAAGAATTCTCAGGAAGTCGTCGTCAGACAGCAGTCAGGCCCTGATTTTCTTCGTAGCCTCAATCTACCAATCGCAAAGTTTTGTGTGCCTCTTGCCGAAGTTAAGAAGGAGAAAGAGGTAGAAAAGGAGACCAAAAAACAGAAACGCGAAAAGAAGGCGCTAGAAGAGGAGACGAAAAAGGTCAAACGCGAGGAGTCGTCGGAAGACGACGACGACGATGATGAACCTCAATCATCCTCAGAATCCAGTATCTCAGTCAAGTATGTTGTCCCTCACGATACAGAAGTCGGTCGTAAATGGAAAGACGTGGTTGCGAAAAGTCAATCGAATCCCGATTTTGCAACCACTTATGATTTCTCCAAGTACAAGAAGCAAGACATTCCTGGTGATGCTTGGATAAAGGCCAAGCCTTTTGGTGACTGGTGCGGTGGGTTTCCTCAAGCTATTGCTATTGATTGTGAAATGTGTGAAACGGAAGATCCAGTATCGAAGCAAAAGAACCCCAATGCTCTCTGTCGTATTAGTGTTATCGACGCCGAAAACCCCGACCAGGTATTGATTGATACATTGGTAAAACCTGCCTGGCCTGTCACCGATTATAGGACTTGGGTCAATGGGCTCTCCAAGGAAGATTTGGATCCCGTGCAATTCACTACCAGGCATGCTCAAGCCTTCATGGTCGCACTTTGTAGCGATCAGACAGTTATCCTTGGGCATGCTGTGCACAATGATTTGGCAGCTATGCGCATGGAACATTATTGCGTCGGCGACTCCGCGTTGTTGTTTCAAGCTAACGATTCCGAGACAGCCACTGTGAGCCTGAAGGATTTGGCGCAAAGCATCCTGCAGAAGGAGATGCCGTTGGTGCATGACTCTGTAAATGATGCAAGGGCATCATTGGCCTGCTTGGACCATTATCGCGAGAAGAAAGGCGACGTGGAAAAAATCGTTCGTACCTCTACCAATCGTCGTCGCGGAACCCAGACGCATCACCAGTTGTTTGTTCACCGAATTCCCAAAATGTGCAAGCCATCACATCTCCACAAGATGTTTGTGGAGCACACGGCGATCGCCCCAGAAGAAGTGGAGGACATCGATTTCGCTTCGAAAACCGGAAAGACCCATGTAAATTTCAAGTCGAAGAATCACGCGATGTTGGCCTTTGATGCTCTGGAGGGACCTGGTGAGAAGGACAAGTCCGGTAGGATGCAGAAGAAGGTGTATCTACGAGGTGGCGACTATATCAGAATTCGAAAAATGAACTTTGAGGACGGTCACGAGTTCCCCGATGGAAAGATCGCCGGCGGCAACAAGTCACCATAGGTGATTCAGTTAGGGCGTCGACGATGGGAAGTGCACCGTGTGGCCGTGAAGTAATGTGAAACGGATTTCAGAAGGTTTTCCGGTGGAGGTGCCGCTTACTATTTATCTTACATTTTAAACTAATGACATTTGAGCAGAATGGACCTTGGTCTGAGTTTTTAGTGCCTGCGTAAGCACACCATTATTGCAATTCTTTGGAAGTCGGCTTTTGCGTCAAAAACAACAGGCTAAAGATTTGTCATTGATTCATAGTCACTGCACTCCTCACACAGTGACTCCACCTTAATTAGTGGGCTTAGAATCTGATGCCAATGCACGGAACACGTCTTGAGCATGCACACTCTCAATCTACAGAGCCACAAGCCCACTCCTGCAATTTTGAGCAACTATCTAAATATTAATGCTATCATCCTTATGGAAATGATGTTCACCCTCGCGCACCGCTCAAGAGGGAAAATAGGGCATTTCTTGGCTGAATACGTTCATCTAGCTGGCCCCCATCGTCCCAAGAAGATCACCACCTTCGGCCTCGATGCAGTCGTACATCTTTCCTTCAGGCGGGATAGCATCCTTGCCCTTACCAAAAAGTTTCTTCCTATCCATAATCAACTCGAATTCTTCATCACTAATTTTGATGTCTTCTACATCTCCACCTTTGCCTTGCAGATCCTGGACATCGCTCTTCAGCAAGGACGTCAAATGATCGAATGTCAAGTCACCTCGAGAACGTTTTCCAGCTTTTCGGAAATCGCCACCAGCAATTGTCATACGCTCGAGCTTCTTTTTCGAAACCTGCTTCTCCATCATCACAATGTCCACGGAATTGGTTGTCAAAAGACGATAAATTGCAACGGGCCTTGTCTGGCCCATGCGGTGACAGCGATCCATAGCCTGCGCATCCGAGAAAGGGTTCCAGTCACTGTATTGGCGGCAATGTGCGAGTGGAGGCAAAATGCATGAGATGGTACTACAAAGATTAAGATTGTGGTCGGACGCGGGGCGGCTCTTACCTATCAAAGATGATGCAAGTATCGGCGCCAGTCTGCAGACATCACCAGGCCCACAACGGAGGAGAATTAGTGTTCGGTCTGAAGGCTTGTGTGAAAATTTGAAATAGATACTAGTAGCCCCCGATAGATCGATACTTACCAAGTTGATACCAAGACCGCCAGCTCTCGTACTCAACATGAAAACAAAGACACGGTCGTCCGCTTCGTTTCTGGTTCCGTTGACGCCACTAGTTTTCTCCGCATTAAAAACGTCCATCTGTTTCTGCCTGTCGTCAATCTTGGTGCTTCCGTCGATTCGGCAGTAATTCCAATTGCGAAACGCGAGGTAGTCCTCCAGAATGTTCAAAACAGCAGTCATTTGACTGAAAATCAGAACCTGGTGCCCATCAGCATGAAGCCGCATCAACATGCGATCGAGAAGCGCAAACTTTCCGCTCGCACGAACCAGCAGCTGAGGATGCGCTGTGCCGAGGTGCACTCCTGAGCTAGGGTCGATCGGTTCTCCGAATAAAAAGGGATGGTTGATGTTCTTGCGATGGTTCATCATTTTATTGGTTTGGCTCAAAGTTCGGCCCTGCTCGATGCCTTGAGCAATCAGAGTGTCGCGAAGAACGCCTTTCTCAATCAAGTCCGCATATCCCGCCTGGAGCTTTGAGATGCCCGAGTACACAATAACTTCTCTTTTTGGTGGCATCTCGGAAAGGACGTCACTTTTGATACGACGAAGAAGGAAAGGGCGCAAAATCTCGTGCAACTTTGTCACAGTTTGATTCTTACGCTGTGCGTTGACAATGGATTCTTCATTCGTCGCACCTTTGTTCTTTTGACCAATGTCTTTAAACCCGAACCAACTCTGGAAGACGGACAAATCATCGAAGATGCCAGGGTTGACAAAATTGAGCAAACTCCACAGCTCGTCGAGAGTGTTTTGAATGGGTGTACCCGACAACAAGAGCCGATTATCTGCTCTGAGGCGCTTCAATGAAGACAGAAGTGTACAGCGATGGTTTTTCAGACGGTGCCCTTCGTCGACAATCAAATACGTGAAGTTGCAAAGCTTCTCGAGCTTTGATTGATCGCGAATCGCAACTTCGTACGACGTCACAATGAATGGATATGTATCAGCCTTTTTGTGTTTCGGATTGAGAGGTCCTTTCATCATCGCTTCCCGATCTGGTGCTGGCCCGTGGTAACGGACGACAGGTCTCACTGGTAGCCACTTTTCAAACTCTCTGACCCAGTTTGGAAGAGTGGCAAGCGGCGCAACGACAAGAAATGGCCCCGTGACCTTTTTGGTCAACAAGTGGGCAATCAAAGCAATTACCTGGATAGTCTTTCCAAGACCCATCTGCGAACATGTGGTTTTGAATGGCACGTTAGCTTCCCAATTGAGTATAATCCTCACAATATTTCTAGGGCGACGCCTACTAGTATTATGTAGGACTTACCTCATCTGCCAAAATTCCCGAAACACCATTTTCATACAAGGAGGCCAACCAACGAACTCCTTCAAGCTGGTAGTCTTTCAACTCACAGTCCTTGGATAAATTTGGCGGTTGCGCGAAAACAACTCTCTTCTTTTCCTCCCTAATTTTCGCGTCTTTGAGCTGCGCTGTTCGGAGCGCATCGGCACTTTCTCCATTATTCTTCTTGGACCGCTTTCCTCCCTTACCGCCTGCTTTGCCATCACCTTTGCGCTTCTTGCCCTTCTTATCAGCCTTGTCAGCGGCTTTTTGAGCATCTGCGGTTAACGCGGCCTGCAATTCTTCTAAATCACGAGTAATAAAGCTCGAATATTCCGACGCTTTGTTGAGCAAAAAATCCAATTGACTTTTGTGCTGCAAAAATCATGAAAATTATTGCAATTAAGTACAAACCATCGGGAGCGTCAGAGAGATAGAACAGAGGGAAAGAAAAATATGAGCAATTGTGTCCCACGCAGTATCGCCCCAGGTCGCTTTCTCCCTTTCAAACCCAATTCTCGAGAAATTGAAAGACATCGACCGTTTTCTTTTCTTTCAATATATCCTTACTCACCTTAATATCACCTCCTCCGTCTTTTTCATCTCCAGATTGCTTGGCCTCGTCATCGTCATCGTCCGCCACTTCACCTTGTTGAATACCCGCCTTGATGAGAGTTGGTGCACTTACGGGTTTGTCGTTGGGATGCAACTTGTCATCCTCTTCCTTCGCCTTTTCAAGACTGCGAAACAAGTCTTCCTCCTCAGCGGCGACATCATCCTCATCTTCTTCCAAGTCGTCTGTGCCGGCTTCCGAGGGAGCGGCCGATGCCTTGTCGTGACCGTTTTCCTTGTTGTTCGTTTCGGTGGGCGATTCTTTGGCGCCCGCAGCAGCATTGGGCTCATTTTCCTTTTCCGCCGAAGGCATTTCCACGTCCTTGACATCCGCATCCACTACACCTGACGCTTCGGCCGTCTTGGGCGCCTCTTTGGACGGAACGTCATTGCCGCCGTCCACCGTGGACGGTTCAGCCACGATTTTGGTATTTCCATTCATTGGTTTCTCAGCTGTCGTTGCTGCTTTGGTGTCGCCGTTTGTTTCTGCCATTGTTACGATGATTATCAACTAGCTGGATGAGGCGTTCAGTTTGCTTCTTGACTTCAACTCTCCCTCTTCCTACTTCCCGATCAACCTTGCAGAGGTGGTGCAGTAGATTAGTAAAAACAGAGATGACCTGCTTTCTTGCTGTTGTAACGTTTGTGGCGACCCGCGCACTTTTTCAGCTGCTATTTCGTGCGAGGAATTGTTTAGGGTTGACATACATACCCAAAACGATCTTGGCA
>Ga0163148_10005902_pt1 | contig 12080 bp, 10 predicted proteins | sample OliLakLV19MP7P2_FD_148606 | JGI IMG/M metagenome (GOLD analysis project Ga0163148, IMG submission 148606) | Freshwater microbial mat bacterial communities from Lake Vanda, McMurdo Dry Valleys, Antarctica- Oligotrophic Lake LV.19.MP7.P2 | ecosystem: Environmental > Aquatic > Freshwater > Lake >... | reverse complement strand
AACAAACTCATATTCACCATTTTGGCGTTGCTAGGCTGACCCTTTCTGGGGAACCGTCGTTTAACTTGATACGTTTAACTTGATATTACTATAGATTGGTTATCCGTGACACCCCAAACACTTTTTCTTACTATTGTTCTCCTCTGATCGTGTTCTAGCTAGCTAGACTTTGTTGTATATCAGTACGGAGATGAGATGCCACCTTTGCTAGCCGTTCGTAAGCATCATATTAGCTCCGTTTCCCTTGCAGCACACAGCCTGAAGCCCCGCCGCCCGAAGCACTCTGCATCCAACCCGAGGTTTGTCTATGACGACATCGATGAGCCCCCGCAAGCATAGGATTTTCTTCGAGATGCCCTTTTCTTTTCACCGGAGCTGGACTGGTTGGGTCATCCCACTTCATTCCTTTTTTGCAAACTGAAGATATACACTTCTTCTTGTGAGATAGATTTTTGGACCACCTGAAAACCAAACACCATAAATTTTTATTTGAGATACGGAGATGAAAACTCCCTCCTCATCCTACACAATGGAAGAACTTTTCTTTGGGGGGGCTTGATCATTTCCGCGGTGCCGGCAGCAGCTTGATCCGTGCCATCACAACTGCTAAGGAACTAAGTCATTACCCGGCAGTGCCAGGGAGAAGGTCTCGAGATTAGACCACAATAGGACAACGAATCACGAAGCATATACAGCAATCTAGACCGTGTGTCAGGTCGGCTTTGCACGTGAGTTGGGATCGCCAGGGTTTGCTGTTTCGAATGTGCCATTATTTGCACCAACTGAACGACAACGGACGCGCCCCCGTTTGCTCAACTCCATGTCTCGGGCTTATATTTCTGGAAATGAATGACCCTAGTACGAAGCCATAGATAGCATCTATTCTAATACTAGTGCACCGCTAATATCTAGCTAGCTACTTGTAGTTTAGCTAGACTACTGTAGCTATTCGATAGTATCTGCTCTGCCGCAGCAGCCTACGTAATCAAATGGGAGCGGCATGTAACGGGACTGACTGGCGGGAACGAGGAAATGACTGGCGACATCGAGTCAGTGTGCGCTCTTCATTCAACGGTCATGGCACAAGGAGCGGTTGGTTTGATGGCATGGCGCTGCTCGCCGTTCAAACCTGGCAGCAAAAGAAACCAACAGATCCATGCCTGCAATTGAATTAAATAATTGAATCACAAAAAAGTGATTGACAATGGCGCCGATATCATTACCATTTCAAGCAAGGTTGCTTGTAGTTCTCGGATTGATCTCCTCCGTCTCCGCGGGGACAGGTGATCACCGTTATAAGAAGGGAGAGCATGTAGAGTTGTGGGTAAACAAGGTAGGTGAACCATAGGGTGGGGCAATTCTCCGCATTGGCTCTGTAGCGCCTCGTAGGATTGCTACGGTCATTTTGGTGTATCTTGCGCCGGAGCGGATGTTTGCCATCACTTTGTCTCACGTTACCTCTCCTCGGAACTTATACGGCTATACATAAATAATCTACTGCGGTGTTTTGTTGTTAGGTTGGTCCTTATGCCAACCCACAGGAGGCCTATGAATATTACACCCTTCCCTATTGCGCCCCAGTCACAAAACACCACCCAGATGAAAAAGAAGGACGATTCAATGAATGGAAGGTGCAGAATATTGGAGAGCATTTGGGCGGACATGCCTTGAGGCACTCTGGTCATGATATTACCTTTGACATTGGCGCACCCAAGACGGAGACATGTACGACCCGAACCCTGACGGTGTCACAAACGACCATGTTCCAGAAGGCGGTCCGCGATCGTTGGTTTTATCAAATGTATTTAGATGATTTGCCAGTTTGGGGTATGGTGGGAGAAGTCCTCCCTGCTACCAAGGCGGCAGATGGAAAAGAACGTGATTTTGCCTTTTCGGAAAAGGATGACCGTGACAGGTTGGACCACATCTTGGCGCAGGCGAGCGACCTTTCGGAGCAAGATGACTGGAAAGAGTACATCTACACAAAGAGAAACTTATTGATTAGTTACAACAAAGATCAAATTGTGAAGGTGGACTTGACTAGTGATCCCAAGTCGCTACAACTTTTGAAGCCAGGCATCCAGATTGAATTTGTTTTGGAAGTTACCTTCGAGGCGACCGAGGAAGAATTTCACTCCCGATTTGATCGATACTTGGATCACGACTTTTTCAAGCACCCCATTCACTGGTTTTCTGTTTTTAACAGTTTTATGATGGTCTTGTTTTTGATTGGATTGGTGGCTCTTATCCTCTTGAGGACATTGAAGAAGGATTACGCCAGGTACGGTATCGTCTACGACTTGGAGGATGCCGGAGAAGACGAAGTGGACGAAGATGGCAAGCCCCTGGTTTCAGGCGAAAAGGTGGAAGATGCTGGATGGAAGCAAGTTCATGGAGATGTTTTCCGTGCGCCACAATTCCTCCCTTTATTTGCGTCTCTAGTTGGATCTGGGTGGCAGCTGATCGTTTTGACTCTTGGTGTCATCCTGTTTGCTGTGATGGGACCGATTCACGGAGAGGTCCACGAGGAGCGAGGAGAGGTTTACCACGCCATCATTGTTTGCTACAGTTTGAGTTCCATTGTGGCAGGCTACACATCCGGAAAGTTCTTTAAGATGTATTTCCCCACAACCGCGGCAGCCCGTCGCAATAACGCTGGTGGCGCGAGTCAATGGCAGCTAACCATGGGTGTGACTGTCTTCCTTATACCCACTGTCACTGTTGCGATCCTATCGTTTGTCAATGCAGTGTCTCTGATGTATGGAACTATCAACACCATCCCCTTCATGGTCATTATCAAGTTGTTTTTCATCTGGGTCTTTGTATCGGTCCCTCTGTGCATCATGGGTACTTTGTTGGGACGCCACGCCCGACTGGGTGCCGGAACTGGCAAAGCTGGTGCTACCGAGCATTTCCCGTGCCGTGTCAACGCCATCCCAAGACCCATCCCTGAGGAAGTCCCATGGTATGGCCGTCCTTCTGGTCTTATCCCACTTGCCGGCCTTCTCAGTTTTGGGTCTATCTTCATCGAGCTGTACTATGTGTTGACGTCCCTTTGGAACTACAAATTCTACCATGTCTACGGATTCCTCTTGGGTGTGTACTCTATCTTGACCATCGTTGTGGGTATGACCTCGATCATTGTGGTCTACTTCTGCTTGAACGCCGAAAATTACTTGTGGCAGTGGACAGCCTTCGGCAGCGGGGCAAGTACAGCCGGTTACGTCTTCCTATATGGCATCTACTATTTCCTTTTCAAGACCCAGATGCACGGATTCTTGCAGACAACATTTTACTTTGGGTACATGAGTTTGATTGCTATTCATCTGGGTTTGCTCTGTGGAACTTTGGGTCATTGGGCAGCTAGTCGATTCGTCAGAGCAATTTTCCAGGTACGTCGAGTATAGTAAATAGGTGATTGGCTCGCATGGATTGTGTTCACGGGGATTCAGTTGTGGTGAGATGCATTTTTTGCTTTTCAATTGCTCATCAAAGTTCTTTTGCCTCGTCGCCCTTACAGAATGTTAAAGTTGATTAAATTCTCGGAAGGTGTGACGATTATTGCAAGAAGAGATGTTACAACAGGATCAAAGACTCTCGTCTAATTTAGACTTTTAACAAAGAATGGTAGAACATGACGTTATTTTATTATTTTTAATCTTCACTTAGGCTATTTTATTTTTAGCAAGCAGCTTTTCTTTCTAGCTAGCTCTCAATTTTTTTATCACGTGAAGAGCAAAGAGTGACTGATTTATAAGAAACCTTTCAATCATTTTCTACTGCCAAAATAGCACTGGAAAAAATAGCCTTTGAAGCACTACCAGCTGGATAATAGTAACCTTGTCGACCCTGATTCAACACATAACCAATCATGTCAATGTGAAACTTGCTTTCATTTGTACTACTAGTATGAAATTGCATAGGATGAAGATCTGATCTGCTTTATTTAGGTAGATCTGACATAAGAAAAAATGCTTCCAGGTTGCAGTTGAAGTCATCAGGGAAGGACAGTTTGAGTTTTGTGCTAGTCTTTCTGCGGCGAGCCATCTTCAATCCAGAAGATCCAAATTATTGCCCCTTTCGTGCTACACTAATGAAGCAACGAATTACTAGCATTGATGCTTGGTATAATGCAGAGGTGCTCTTGAACAAAAAAGCACTAATGTTTTCTCTGATGGTGAACAGTTTGTTCTAAAAAACTTGTTTGCACCTCTTGAACAAAAAGGAACTCTGTATGCAACTTCATTAAAAATTCAGACAAAAACTAAAACATCTAAGTGCACAGCTCTAGAGACCTTTTCTGCAGACTAGAGAATGAACTTGCAACTCCAAGCACTACCCAGGATTTTAGAATTCTAGATATCTTGATGCAGATACTTAATTTACAACATTCTGAACCCAGCACTCTAGCTAGCTAGTGCTGCTTGCACAGCACAGGGACATTTGTTGATGTTGAATGTGTGCAACCATGCGTAGTCTGTCTGACACCCGCTATTAAGATCTATTTTTATTGCTGTGGGCGTCATGGAGAGATGAGGATCAGATTGAGATGATGGGTGATGATGGCTGCAGATGAAGCCGAGGAACAACATTTCCTGTACACGACTCTACCTTTCAGGCAAACTACTTAATTAACTATTCAAGCAACCCTCGCAGCTAGTTCTCTAGCTAGCTCTAGCAGTACTTAGACGACACTGTCTCTGATCAATACAGTTCCAGGCTGAATTGCGCCATTTATTCTGTCGGTCTCGTTGACGATTGATTCCTCGGATTCGATTCTTCATTGATTCATTTACTTTGAACGAGCAATCGTTGCAGTGCTGCAATCATGATAAAAGGTAGTCAGTTCATCGCGCTCGCTTGGGCTCTTGGGTCTGTGGCATTAGCAGAGGGCTGGATAATACAAGCACCAAAATCCACAACTGCTACACGACGCATTTCGCAACTCTTTCAAAGCAGTCGATTTGATGAATTGGTGGGTTTGGATGCCGGCACTGAAACACCGTCTCCTGTAGACGAACGATATTATTCGGTCCCTCCCACTCAACCACAACTCATGGCAAATACCAAACCACGGATAACGCTCACTCGATTTCTCAGTAACGCGGTCAAGGAAGATCCGAATGTAAGAAAAAGTTCTTGAGAATAGATGATTTTTGAATTTTTGAAAGTATTCTTTGTTGGATGCTATACCATTGATTCTTGTCTCATTTTCATGTTCATTTTTGTCAAAAAAAATCATCAATGGAACAAAACAACAGGCGCGAGACATGGAGTCGTTGCTACTGGCGATTCAAATGGCATGTAAAACGATTAGCAATTTGGTCAACCGTGCGGGTCTAGCGAATGACCTGGGAGAGAAAAACACCCGTGATTATAGTGATGGTCGATTCTACAGCATGAAACGCCTCGACTTGCTGTCCACGATTGTCTTGAAAAATGCCTTGCAATTTACTGGAAAATGTGAATGTGTGGCTCCGGGACCCAAAGTCGACTCGGAATCTCCCGCCGAACACCAACCTGGGGTCCTGATTGCGAGTGCTTTGGACTCTAACTATGTGGTGCGTAGTTTCGAAAAAGTCAACGGGGACCCCTGAAAATAACCAGGGACATGGTTGTATGTGTGTGACTGCCTGGAATTCGTTCTCATAACCATCTCATCTTGCTGCTGTATTTTTTATTGTTTACAATATTCTATACATACGATATTACAGACTGTATTGGATCCTTTGGATGGAAGCGGAAACGCCGACGCTAGCATTTGCACCGCCACAACCTTTGGTGTTTTTGAACAGCCCAAGAACAATACAGCAGCCAGCCTCGCTGCAGATGATAATGAACGATTGGTTGAAAATGTACTACAACCGGCAAAGAATATGAGAGCGGCGGGATACTGTCTCTATAGTAGTGCCACCGTGCTGGTGTTTACCTTGGATCACGGTGGGGTGTATGGTTTCACGCTTGATCCACAGCTACAGGAGTTTGTTTTGACGCATCGCAATCTCACTATTCCGAAACGAGGAAATGTCTACTCGTGCAACGAGGCCAATAGTGAAGGATGGGATGATGACTGGAAGTCGTATGTTAGGAATATCAAGCTGGGTCAAGGCGAGACAAAGAAACCGTACGCGCTTCGTTATGTTGGATCAATGGTTGGAGATATACACCGGACGCTGTTGTACGGGGGCATATTCGCATACCCAAGTGACTCATTGAGACACCCTGATGGCAATTTACAACTCTTGTACAAAACAGCTCCAATGGCGTTCGTTGTCCACAGAGCAGGAGGAAAGGTGATTGACGGTAGAACTGGAAGTCTTTTGGAATTGACACCTGAACGAGTGCATCAGAAGTCTCCTTGCTTTATGGGGAGCCCAGAAGACGTGGAAGAATTTGAAAAGTATTTGGACAAGAACAAGGCAAAGTAGCTTTGAAGGAATGGCGACGTTTGTGTAAATTCATTGTTTAGACATTAATGCGCAACTTATTGTATTTCAATCGAAAAATCACATTTAGCCGTAGACATTGCACAGATTTTTGTGATGCTGTGGACTCGATTGGACTAGCCAGAGCCCAGGTTGCTTGCAAACACACATCGAAAATCACTTATTGTAGGTTCAAGACTATATAGACTCATGAGTCAGATAGAGTACTAACATTCAATCTCGGCGTCGAACGACATGCGTCCTTCCGTGTCCTCTGGGTGCCAAACACGAGCAGTTTCGTCGTGCCCATCTTCTTGTGCAAGTGGGACCCCACTTTCGGCTGTAGGTTTCTCGTCGATAGCCCTCTCGCCCTCATCTTCTGGGCCAAGTTTCACAAAGTCGAAGTCAAGCATGGTCAACAAACAGGGTAGCCACCCTAGGAGATACAAAAAAGAGTACATGGGCATAAGTTAGAAACTTGCATAGCTGCAACAAAAAATGGCAAGACAAAGTTTCTTATTGCACTCACAACAGCCGAAAAAATAAGTGATAAACATGACAATAATAAGCGGGCGGAAGTAAAACACTTGGGTGAACTCGAACTCTGTTCCAGCCAGACAAGCCACGCCAATTGTCGAGGATACAAATGACATGAATGTGGGCAGAGTGAGAAAGGACATGGCGTAATCAACTCTATCTGTTGCGCTCGATAAAGAAAGTGGTGCATGGAGCCAGCGCGAGACAATGTGGACCGAGTACTCCACAGAAAAGCCAACGCTGAGAACGAAGCTAATAATGGAAAATCCCGTTAGGTTGACTCCTGACTCATTGAGGATAGAAATGACATGAATGTGGGCAGAGTTAGAAAGGACATGGCGTAATCAACTCTATCGCTCGATAAAGAAAGTGGTGCATGGAGCCAGCGCGAGACATGGACCGAGTACTCCACAGAAAAGCAAAACGCTGCGAACTAACCTGCAAGGGTTGACAAACCCACGGTCGTGACTAAGCTACAAAGGGTGACCCCACTGATTAGCAATGCTCCCACCAAACTGCCTACTGCGACGTTGACTACGTCGTGGGTACCCTCAATGCTGATTTTGGCAAAGAGGGAAAACAAGGCTACCGCAAATCCCACTCCGACCGAAGCCCCGCCGATCTGGAGGAGCACACTACCACTGCTCAGGTATTGTGACCAATAATTGTAAGGGATTCCTGTACGGGCAGAGAAAAGAGGAAACGGAATACGAGTATGAAGAAGAAGGGAGAAACGGGTTACCGGATTAGCCTTTCGAAAACTCGAGGTACAGGCTTTCTGTCGGGGAGCCATACGTACCGATCATCCAGCAATGGAGCTCTTTGCTGTCGTCACAAATTGCTCGCGTTTCTTCAATAACGGCCGTCGTGATTTCGTGGCTCGTTAGTTCAAAGGCAAACATAGTCGGCCCACTGCTGTAAGGAATGCTCACGTCAATACGTTCATCATTGTAATATTCGCCTGCGCATTGAGTTGGCGAGCCAACGTCGTCCTCCAAGACGAAACCGCCTCCACCTCCAGCAAGGAATCTCCACTGCTGGATGCAAAATGCAACTTTTTCGTTGGACCAACCGTCAAACACAGGACACCAGACTTGTTCCTGCTCAGTGTCGGAAATATTTTTCGGGTCAATACCCAGTTCCATTAGATCTGAAGGGTGCATTTCTCGTGTTGGCCGGCAGACTCCACCTTCATGAGCCTGGCAAGTACCCGGGGCAGCAAAATTTTTCTCTCTAAGATTGTAGATGTTTTCCCTCCACGTTCCTGCGCACGTAGAATCGTCCACTGCCCAAATCTGATCGCGGCCACAGCGATAGACATCCGGATTGCTCCTCGCCACGTTGGCGGCGCAGTGTCTTGTGGTCCAAATCTGGAAAGCAGCCATCCAAAGCTGTTTGGTGTCCACCTCGGCAATGTTTGGGTGGGCAACCACCTCTTCAAATTGCCGAATCATCTTCATTTGAGTGTCTGGGTTTGAATAGTTAAGCGCACCCCAATTGATTCCGATGCTCCACGATCCCAGGTGCTCAGTCCTCGTCGTTGCCCATTTGTTGGCTTGATGATCGTAGGGGAAGAAGTCCTCCAATCCGAGTCCAACTTCGCGTTCAGTGATGCCATAAATTGCTACCCCAAATAAGGCAACCGCGACGATCCAAATAATTCCTCGGAAGATAGGGCGAGCGGAAGACTCTTTCAGAAGGAGAGGATGGAAGCCCTTTTCATAAAGAATGCTTGAAAGCCACGTGCCGACGCATTTCTTGTCCGAGTTCGCCTGCTCATTCTCTGCTTCAGTCTTCAGGCAAAAAACCACATCGTGCCGACCAGCTTTTTGCCGGGACATGTCCAAGTAGCAATAAGCACTGAAGCAGAAGATGATTGAAACATACAAGAAGCAAACAGCAATCAACGCTACCCGTGCAGTGAGAAAGACTGCAGGCACATCCGAGATGTTCATGATTGCAAACATGCTGGCGTTGACGGCCGAGGTAAGGGAGATAGGGGCGATGACCTCTTTCAGTGTTTCGATGAAGCCCTCCTTGGTACGCGTCTTTTCTCTTTTCAGGGCCATCAACATAATGTACATGTCATCCACCTAAGCAAAATGAGAGTTGAGAATGAGTGAGCACAGGATGGAATTTGTGGCATAGCGTGCTGAGAGTGGCACAATAAACAATATACCTACCCCCAGCCCCAAGAGGATAAAGGGCAGCGTCCATGCGGTGGCCACATTGACTTTGATTCCAATGATAATGGAAAATGCCAGGGCAGCAAAATAGCTGAGAATCACCAGGCCCACACCGACCAGAGTCAATAGTACTTTAGATTCAACAGGGTTCACACTGAACATCAGGAATACCGAAAAGGCGGCAATCACGATGATCGAGATAGCTGTCAAGAGACCATTACTCAGGGTGATTTCACGCAGAAACGCCCCTGTCGTGCCGATAGCACCCACGTCATCCGAGAAGGATACAAACTGGACTTCTCCGTCGGCATCATCATCCCAGCCCTTTGACCAGACTTCGTCGAACTTTGCCTTCATTTGCTTGAGAATTTCTGCAGCATCGTCAGCTGTAATGTTGGTGGGCCCGCCTGGTCGGTTACAGTTCTGGACACGAGCAACTATATCTTCTGGGACTCCGAGTGCGGCGTACAGCTGTTGGATGACACCAACCTTTGTCAATGGATTCGTCTTATTGTAGTCGCCCACGCTAGGGTATACATCCCCAATGAGAAGATTTCTGTCGATTACGCCGACAGAAGCGCCCTCATCCACAAAATACAGTTCGGTGGAGGCGTTGCCAAGAATGTCGGCGTCGCTCTGCCCGGTATACGGAGACCTTTCTCCTCCCATGTTGTACCCACATCCAGCTCCAAGCGTCCACGAATAAGGATCGTCAGTTCCCTGGGTAATCCCCAAAAAGCTTTCCGAGTCCAACAAGAGATCGTACCACATCCGAGCGAAATGCTGTCTTGTCGCCGTTCCATCTACTTCGAACGGTTGATTATACTTGGTGCACCACTGCTGTGATAATCCGATGGCGACCACGGAGGCGAATGTATCCGCTGACCCGATACCGGTGCTGGATCCGCTGAGATATTCATTGCCGCAGTCTTTCAAAAAATGACGAAGGCAACGTAAGAAACATGAAATAATACATTGGAGACAAATGTAAATGAAACACAGGACACTTACGCGCTGTCATCTCCGTCTCTTCCGCCATGAACCAAGCATAGATTGGGTTCGTTTCCACCATTGCACTCCACGTTGGGTCTGGTGTCAAGGGATCTGCAAAACCGTTGGCATACAAAGGATTCCACTTGTCCTGCTTCCCGTAGTTGGGTAGGTCGAGGTAGCCGACGCCCGACAAGAGCGGCGCACTCATGTCTAGCCCCGAGCCACCAACTGGATTGAACCCAGCAAACATGGACCCAGTCCCGTCACCTTCACTCCAGAAGGGGAAGGGGGTGCCCGCTGTGCTCACGGAAGAGAATGTGTTATCGGCATGGTTGAGCAACGCAGTCTTGGCCTCCTCCAAAGAAATGTTGAAGGATGGGCAAGGTACGACCGCGCAGTCAAAGGGGAGACTTTCAGGCGTGACTAGCTCATTATATGCCTTTAAATAGCTTGGAGCCCCAAGTTCCGCATACGTCTTGCGCAAAACTTGATAATAGAAAAAGTCCTCGACGCTCTTCCTCGTCACAGCAGCAGCAATGTTTTGGGTCTTGTTCACAAGAAGCTCCATCGTCGCAATATCATCGGAGCTCGCGCCAGAACTGACCAGGCTTTGCTGGTACCTCTGAAGCTCGAGGGACAAGACGGTGAAAAAGGGAATGATCAATTGCTTGTGGAGTGTCTCCATTTGGTTTTCCAGACTCTCTTCAATGCAAATGCGGCACGGGTCGTTGAATTCCAGGCTGCCCACATCGGAAATCAAGCCCAATGGATTCGCGTATTCTGGTGGGTATCCCATCGCCTCTGCAAAGGTTGCGTTGAGGCGAAGTGCTGCCTGCTTGTCGCATGCATTGGAAGGACCTGGTGTCACACAAGCTTGTTGCATGATTCCAAATCGCAGCACTCGAGGGCGGATGGCAGCTCCACGAACAATGGCATGGTACCATGTCAATCTGTCCACTTCTTGAAAATACGATCGTGTTTCTTGGAAGAGATCCATAGGTGATAGTCGTGCACAAGGAAACTTGTAGGTCGTGCCAGTGCCTGCTCCTAGGCCCGAGCGAGCACAAACATCTTCCCACGTAAAGGTTTCGTCCATGTAATCAATTTGTAAAGCTTCAATGGCGTCCATGCGGCTTCGGATTTCCTCCAATCTCGAGGGGGTGAACAGATTACCCCCGTCTCGGGCAAGTGCCATGGCTGCAAAGGAAGAAGACGTAAACGCTTTTCGGCCGTTACCAACCTCATCGAGGTACTCGTAGTTCTTGGCGAGCTGATCACCTTGTGGGATCCAAATTTGGCTGACTTGCTCTTCCACATAATCGCTTCTTGTGAAACCAACGGCGGTAATGATAATAAACACAATGGGAACAAGGAACAAAAACGGCTTGCTGATCACCGCATGCAAAAAGCTGTTCTTTCCGTTGTTCGCATGATTATTCGACGATGGCTGAACAACAGCGGGGTTCATCGTCTTGGACTCGGACTTGGTTGGTTCCGTCATGGTGTTTCGTTTCTCCAATCCGTACAGTAGGTGAAACGAAGCTAGACGACTAGTTTTGGAAACGTATTCTTTGTTTTTGAGTCAACTGTCAAAGGAGAAAAGAACGACTCGATGAATGAGAAGTTTGATGTAACGACAATGCCACACACTGACTGACTGTTGGATCTATTTCACTTACGGGATAGTTGCAGTAACACAACTATACAGAGTGGTACGACAAAAGAGTTGAATCAAAAGGGTTTGGTTTTCTATTTTCTTTTGTATTTTATGGACGATGATGGATGATGGCTTCTCAAAAAACTTTTTTTATGTTGTGTTCTTGTTGTGATGATAGAGTGTTGCTTGTTGTTGTTTCGTGTGGATTACTCTTAATTGTGAGCATGTCCCAGGCTGCTTGCTCACCGGTAAATTTTCAAACGATCAGAGTGACAGTCAAGG
>Ga0163148_10005900_pt1 | contig 12085 bp, 11 predicted proteins | sample OliLakLV19MP7P2_FD_148606 | JGI IMG/M metagenome (GOLD analysis project Ga0163148, IMG submission 148606) | Freshwater microbial mat bacterial communities from Lake Vanda, McMurdo Dry Valleys, Antarctica- Oligotrophic Lake LV.19.MP7.P2 | ecosystem: Environmental > Aquatic > Freshwater > Lake >... | reverse complement strand
CTTTCATAGTTAGATTTTTGGGAATAGTATAATTACCTACTTTTATATTTGGTGACAATTCGTTTACTCTTAAATAGATTTTTAGAGCTAATTCGCTCTGAATTAAACCTTTGTCTTCTAACTCTTTGGAAATTGTATTTAAGTTATCTCCCTCTACCACCTCAACTTCTGCAGTTTCGGTATTGTTCGATGCCGGTGCTCCCGCAATTCCGTTATACCAACTATAAGCTCCAAACCCTCCTGCGCCTATCACTATTAATACTAGTACTAAAATTACTAAACAATTTTTCATTATAAATTTCTAAAATCTAAATATTCCTGCAGAATAATCCTTGCGGATTCACTATCGAGCTTCCCTGATTTATCATTTTTTACAAATTGACTTGCAGCACGGCTTGTCATTACTTCGTTCCAGAAAATAATTTCTAAAGTAAATTGATCTCTTAGTTTTTGAGCAAACTCTTTTACTTTAATAGACATTTGGGTCGGTTTGTCGTCATTACCTAAAGGTAGTCCCAAAATCACAGCATTTGGAGTGTATTTCTTTATTATTAGATCAAGTTGTTGAACTAGCTCAAATTCATCCTTATAAATAATTGGACTTGTGGCTACTGCAATCCTTTCGGTATCTTCTGTAACTGCTACCCCAATCCTTTTTGTTCCGTAATCTAACGCTATTATCATCGACAGATTTTTGTAATGTAAATTCCTTAAAATAATACTACTAATATAACATAAATCCTATATTGAGCCTTGCTATTTTAGACTTTATAAATACTATATTTCTTCCTGAATATTGCATAATTTGCAATAAATCTGGAAGCTACATTTGCGCCAATTGTTTGAAATTTAGACTCAATGTTAACTTTAGAAATATTTGCCACGTATGTGGTAATAACTCATTTAAAAAAAGCCTACATAATGAATGTGAAGATAGTACAAATTTGGATAATTTATATTTTTTTTGTGAATATAATTTTGCCGCTAAAAAACTAATTGAAAGCGTTAAGTATGGTGGTAATTTTACTATTATAAATAATCTAGCCTTACACATGAGTATTTATCTAACCTTCATGTTTAGTGAATGTAATGAATATATTTTTACATGGGTACCATCGCATACTTATAAAAAAATCAACGAGGGTTTAATCAATCCGAGCTATTAACAAAAAAAATAGCGTCTAGCTTAAATTGTGAATTTTGCCCACTTTTAACCAAGAATCAGAATACCAAAAAACAAGCAGGGTCTTCTAAAAGCACAAGAAGTACAAATTTAAGAAATACTTTTACACCATTGAGAGCAAATGTTCCACAAAATGTTATTATAATTGACGATGTGCACACCACGGGTGCAACACTTAATGAGTGTGCGGGAATTTTAAAGAAAATGGGGGTCAAAAAGGTCGTGGGGTTTGCATTTGCCAAATCTATGAATTATGCACCAAACCATTCTTTAAAGGGTGTTTTATGATATAATATATGTAAGGCATTCGCTTGTAGCGTAATCCTATTGCCTTGTAAGGGGATGCTTTTTAGACAGTAAACCTGCATATTAAAAATCAAGTCGGAATTTAGATTATTTGTTCCGTAAAAATAAGTAATCACCAGTAATGGTAAATGACTATAAACGTCAATCAAATTAAAAATACTGTATCAACAGCATTTGCTAACGTAAAAGCAGCTTTCGCTCCTTCTTACGCTTTAGCATTCGCCTAAATCTGATTCAGTAGTTAGTCGAAAAAAAGAGTAGACTAACCATTTATTAATTTCTCTTCCAGTGGGAATTATTAAATGACACTTAGCTGGAATGCAAAATTTACTTTTAGTTTATAAGTAAATTCTAAGCTTAAATAAACTAGAGGAGACAGTTTTTTGTGAGTTTAAATCTGTATTCTTTTAACAAAAAACTTACCTAAGCTTGTAAAACTTTTTAATGTGAGATTTGTTGGACAGGGGATAACCCCTCATCTCCACCAAAAGAGTATCTTTAATTTCGCTAAAGGTACTCTTTTTTTTGTTATTGCAATTTCGCGAAGACTACTTACGATAGGACGTAGGTGGAGCGAAAATTTAAATCTGAGATTCCTTAGCAACAAGCTAAAACTACGTGACAATAGTCCATAGTTTGGCTTATCATTGATAAGACTTTAAAACCCTAATAAAAATATGGATATAACAATAACGCTTCTTTATCAGCCAATTTTCAATTTAATAGTAGTTTTCTATAGATTCTTTAGCGAGAACCTTGGTATCGCAATTATATTGGTTGCTTTACTATCAAGACTTATAACTATTCCTATAATCATAAGACAGCGTAGATCCATGATTAAAAGTAGAGAATTTTCAGAGAAGATGAAAGGTGTAAAAGAGAAGCACAAAAACAATAAAGAGCAACAAGATAAAGAATTAATGGCTTTACAATCGGAATACTTACCTGGTCAATTGGCAGGTTGTTTACCTATTGTTTTGCAGTTGATTTTCTTTATTAATGTATATAACGTAATTGTAAACTTAGTAGTAAAAGGTCCAGAAGCTTTTAATGCATTAGCTTATCCATTTGTAGGACCCTTTGCTGAAGGGGCGCAATTAAATTATTCTTTTTTGGGAATTTTTGATTTAGCCAAAACACCTGCAGACTTTTCAAGTTCAGGCATTAACTTTATCCCATATCTTTTACTAATGCTTTTAGTTGGAGTAACTCAGTATTTCTCGATGAAAATAACGATGAATATGGGGAAAGCCAAAACTGATAAGCCTGTAAACGAGAAAAAGAAGGAAAAAGCTAAGGATGGAAATCCTGCAAAAGAGGATTTTAGTGAGATTTTACAACAGTCAACTCAGCAGACAATGCTATTGTTTCCAATTCTTTATACCTTCTTATCTTATAATTTCCAAGCAGGACTTGCTTTGTACTGGATTGTGCAGAGTGGTTTTGTTATAATCCAACAGTTCTTTATTGTCTGGATGGATAAAAGGAATAAAGCTAAAGCAGAAGCTAGTGCTCAACCTGATGCCATTACCGTTGAAGTAAGACCAAAATAACCAGTAATATTTATATTTATAGTATTTTATGAAGCTACAAGCAAATAAAAGGGAGATAACCGGAAAAAAGGTGAAAAACCTAAGAAGCGAGGGCTTAACACCTGCATCTGTTTTCGGTCCTACAAAAAAATCCGAAAATATTCAAATGAATAAAAAGGATTTTATAAAACTTTTTAAGAATGTTGGATATAACAAATTCTTTGATTTAGAGATCGATGATGCTAAACCAGTTAAGGTTTTGGTAAAGGAAATTCAAAAACATCCTGTAACAGACAGCTTAATTTCTGTTGCTTTGTACCAAGTTGATGAGAATAGAAAAATTACAGTTGAAGTTCCAGTAACGTTTATTGGAGAGGCACCTGCAGTTAGACTAAACTTAGGATTCTTGATTCATCAAATGGACGCAGTAGCAGTGCACTGTTTCCCTAAGGACTTACCAACAGGATTTGATATTGATATTACTAAACTTGAAAATGCAGGAGATGCAGTTTCTGTGGGTGATATTAAATTACCTGAAGATGTAGAATTTGATAGTTCGATGGATGAAACATCTGCTATTGTATACATTGGTACAGCTCAGAAAGAAGAGGAAGTAGTTGCTCCAGTAGAAGCAGTTGCAGAAGGTGAAGTAGTATTAAGTCCTGAAGCGGCAGCAAAAGCAGCTGCAGAAGCTGAAAAAGAAAAAGAAAAAGCAGCATCTCAGAGTTAATACTGATTTATATTGTAATTAAAAGCCTCGAGTAAAATCGGGGCTTTTTCTTTGTATAGTGCTATGTAATAATATAAGGAATATTAAAAACTATAAATGAATCCCATAACACCATCGGATAATCAAACCCTACCAATTCAGCCTCTGTTAAGTGCTCAAACGCCTTTAACTTCACCTATAGCTGCCACACCTGTTAATACAAGCAGTCCTACAGCAGCTCAATTGCAAGAAGCCGCCGCAAGCGCAGATGAATACGATATTAATGTTTTTGACGAAATTACTGTTTTGAAAAAGAAAGTAGAAGAAGCAAAATTACCACCAGCATTAAAAGAAAAAGCCCAAGGTATGATCTTAAGGCTTGTAAAAATGTCTCAGAAAGGAATCTTTTCCACAGAATTTGAGCCAGTATCGGAATATATTAATTGGATTATAAAAATTCCATTTGGTAAATACACACAAGATAATATTGAGATTGATAACGTAAAGGCTACGCTAGATAAATATAACTACGGTTTAGAACCAGTTAAAGATAGGATTTTAGAATATTTGGCGGTTTTGAAATTACAAAACAAATCAAATATTCCAGTAGAAGAGGTTGCGGGAAGTTTATCTGATGAAATGAAAAAGCTGCAAGGTAATTCGTCACATGCTCCCATATTATGTTTTGTAGGAATTCAAGGAGTTGGTAAAACTTCAATAGCTAAGGCGATTGCAACAGCACTCGATAGAAAATTTATGAGACTTGCCTTAGGAGGTATGGGTAACGTTACAGAAATCAGAGGCATTCCTAGAGGTAGCCAAGGGGCTGAGCCAGGCCAGATTATAAAATCTATAATTAGAACTGAGGTTATGAACCCTTTAATACTTTTGGATGAAGTAGATAAGACAAGTGCCCAAGGTGGAGTTAGAACTGATGTCATGGCTGCCTTACTTGAAATTTTAGACCCTGAGCAAAACTCAACATTCTCAGACAAGTACTTGGATTACCCAATTGATTTATCAAAATGTATATTTATATGTACTGCTAACAATTTAGGTGGAATTACTGCCGCACTATTAGACCGTTTAGAAATTATCCGTTTTGGAAGTTATGCCGATGCAGATAAAGTAATGATAGCCAAAAACTATTTATTACCTAAAGTTAGAGAGGCTACGGGTTTAGGAGAAGATCAGTTAGCCTTCGCAGATGATGTATGGCCAATTGTAATTAGACCACTGGGTTTTGACGCAGGAGTCAGGCAACTAGAAAGAACTTTAACTGAACTAGCTCGTAAGGTTGCACTGCAGATTGTTAGAGGAACTACAAAAGGTGTAACTATAACAAAGGAAAATTTTAGACAATTCATACCTGAAGATATTGGAGTTTATTCATAAGATTAAAAAAAGAGCCTCTCGGCTCTTTTTTTATAGATTTTAAATGCAATTAAGCACTTAGGTAGTTCTTGTAATCCTTATCTTTTTTCATCATCTGTTCTAAGGCATTTCTAACAATTTGAGCCTTATGCATTCTCTTAGTTGTTGAAGACCAGTCTAGGTATCTATCAATTTCAGGAGAAATTATTAAGATAAATTTAGAGTCCAATCTTTTAGCAGCTTCTTTTACAGATTCCTCAATTATTGTTGTTATATTTCCACCGTGATATTTGCTATACAATAAATTTTTTGATTTATTTCCATGGACAATTGGATTTACTTTATCAACAGCATCTTCATTTTCTAAAGCGATTACAAATTTCTTCTCGTTGAAAGCTTTTGCTATCTCATACCCAACTTTGCTATCTGATTTTGACACTTCTGCAATGACAATATCTGTATCTTTTAAAGATTTATCTGAATGTGAAAATAGTTTTTCAGCACTTTCTTTTGTTTTAGCATTATGACCGGTCATATCAACTACATTGTGACCCAGTTTTTTAAGATGGCCTACGCCCTCCATAAACGCTTTCATGTCCTTCTCTTCGAAGTCCAATGGTAATGACACATATATTTTCATTAAATCTATCGTTAAAATTTATATATAGGAATTATATCACTAGATTGTTACAAATGTAAACACTTTCCTTGTAAATAAAGCCTAGTAGGGCTTAATGTACAATAATAAGTTTTCTGGTATATTGTTATAGGTTCAATCAAAATTATCAAAAATGTTTGGAAACACAAGAAATAAAAAAATAATAAATAAAAACTCTAATTACCACTTAGCGGTAGATATTGGTACGGAATTTGTAAAGTCCGCAGTATTTAAAGAAGAGGATGGAGAAATTATAATTTTAGGATATAGCAGAATCAAGCAAAAAGACTCTTCAATGTATGCCGCCTTTATTATAAATTTACAAGCAGTGATAGAAGCATGTGACAGAGGCATAGGAGAAGCAGTAGCACAGGCAATGGAAAAAGAAGGGGATCTTTTTAGTATTCCTACAGATGTAATTATTGGTATTGCAGGAGAGTTAGTACATGGCGTAACGATAATGGTAAATGTAGAAAGAGACAATCAAGAATCTAAAATAAATCAAAAAGAAATAGATAAGTTTGTAGAGAAAGTAAAAAAATATACATTCTCTAGCACTGTAGAAGAAATTTCTAAAGAAATGGGATTAAAATCAAGTCAGGTAATAGAAGTAAATACAACAATAAACAGCGTATATATTGATGGAGTAAAGGTTACCAACCCATTAGGATACTCGGGGAATGAACTTATTTATAAGGTTTTTTCGACCTTCGCGCCTAAAATTCATTTAGATTCTATTAATCAAGTAGCACACGCACTTAACTTGCATTTAAGTAAGATAGTAGTTGAACCTTATTCTTTAGCTGTTGGATTAAGAAACATGAAAGATCCCGATGCCAATGCCATTATTATTGACGTAGGGGGAGGAACTACCGATGTTGCGTTGGTAAGTAATGGAGATATTATTGGTACTAAAATGTTTGCAATTGGAGGCAAAGTTTTTACTAAGAGAGTTCAGCGGGAGTTAGGAGTAGATTACGAGGAAGCTGAACAGATAAAGATTGATTATGCGAACGGAGCTGCTAGTAAAGATGTAGACTTAAAGCTGGCTAAGGCATTCGAAATGGATATTTCCACTTGGCTTACGGGAGTAGAGATTGCATTAGAGAGTTTTAACGATGTTAAAGAATATCCAAATCAAATCTATATTTGTGGAGGAGGAGCTTTATTGCCAGAAATTCAAGAAGGATTAATGACTTACCCTTGGCTACAGACCTTAAATTTTAAAAAATTTCCAAAAGTAAGCTTTATATTCCCAAATGCATTAAGCAATGTATTAGATAAAACTAAAAGTGCAACATTACCAATGGATGTTACTCCATTAGCCTTGGCTAGAATGCATTTAGAAAATTTATAATTTAAAAAGAACAAAGTGTCTTTATCTTATTCAGAAAAAATATTTATTGATCCTAGGGAGGAAATAACCTTTATAGTCGAGCGTCTTTTAAAAGCCGATAAAGAAAGGATAATTTTAGTTGTTCCCCAGAACTCATTGCTATTAAGTAGTCTTGTAAGTATTGATATTCTTTTTAGAAAATTTGTAAAAACAAAAAAGTTAGCAATAATTGTAACTGAAGACGAATACGGCAAGGCTATTGGTTCTAAAGCAGGTTTTGTAGTTGTGAGTAAGGTAAGTCACATTACAAATGATCAATGGAACTTAGCAAGTAACAGAAAAACTAATGTAAAAGAAATTTTAGAAGAAAGAAAGAAAGCATTGTTAGCAAATATTAGTGGTGAGAGTAGAAGTTTTGAAGAGATACCTGAGATTCCTGGGTTAGATACAGAAGTTTTTGAAGCCACAGAAGCAGAACTTGATATAAGTGTTGCTGAAGATAATAAAACATTTGAAGCAATCCAAGAAGAAAAGTACGAAGAAGAAAATCTTATAGAGAAATTAGAAAGTGAAACTCAGGAAGAAGTGCAGTTAATTGCAGATTTACCTGTAGAAGAAGAAGTTAAAGTCCTGTCAAAGGAAGACATGGAGAAGCAAGAACTAGAGTCATCTTTAAAGAAATATAATAAGCCAAGAAGGGAGGTTAAAGAGATTGACTTAGGTGGCATAAAGCTTGTATCGGGAGGCGACATAAAGAGTTACATTGATTCAAAAGAAAGTGCTAGAATGGCAGATAGTAATTCATTCACTCAAATGTCCGACGATATAAATATAGACCGAAAAATTAAAAAGGTAGGTTCTTCATCCTTTACTGGAAAAGACTTTACTAAGAAAATATCAGATAAAGGTGGGGTAAAGTCACTTTTATCAAAGTTCAGCTTAAAAAGAAGAAATTCCGACTTTAGAGACGAAGATGACTTTATAAAAAAAAAGAATAGAAGAAAGGCCTTAATAACAGGTGTTGTTGTCTTTTTCTTATTGTTTCTAGTAGGAGGCTATATTTTTGCATTCCAATTATCTACTGTTGACGTAACTTTAAGTTTAAGATCTCAAGATATAAGTACTTCAGCTACAGTGCTAATAAGTAAAACAGCTACAGAATTAAGCCTTGAAAACCCAATAGCAATTCCTGCAAAAGAATATTCTATCCCTGTGGAAAATTTAAGTATTTCCAAAACAGGAACTGCGGATGGTGATAGTAAAAGAGGTGCAAAGGCGAAGGGTGTTGCAAGAATACGAAATCAATTAAAAAGAGAAGTAACTCTTAATGCAGGTACGGTACTAAAAAATATTATTAATGGATTAAACTACGTTATTGTCTCGAACATTACTTTGGCCGCAGCAACTACAGCACCTGACTCAACTACCTCTGCCACACTAACAGACAATGTTTCAATTGAAGCGGAAGCCTTCGGACCTGAATTTGACATTGATGTAACTGATAAATCAACATTCAATGTTCAGGGATATGACTTTGATACCGAAGTTAGTGCAACATCTTTTGAAGATATTTCTGGCGGTACAGTCGAAAGTTTTACGTCAGTTTCTCAAGATAATTTTAATAAATTAAAAGATACAATTATTCCAGATCTAAAAAAACAAGGACTAGACAGACTAAAAGCCCTAATCGAAAGTGGATATCAACTAATTGAAGGCACTGTAATTTATGATGAATCTAAGGAACCACAATCTTTTCCTAAAGTGGGAGAGGAAGCAAAAGATAAAATATTTAATCTTACTGTCCAAATTGGTATTAAGGGATTTGCTGTTAAAACAAGTGATTTAACAGAAGCTGTTAGCGCCGTATTAAAAAGTAATGCTGTAGGAGCAAATGGTAATAATTTACAAGTAGACGATATTAAAAATCCCCAAATTGATAAAGTTGAAAAAAGTGGAGACGACTTTATAGTTACAGTATCTTCTAAAGGATCGGTAAAAACCCAAATAACAGCAGATCAAATGAAAAAAGATATTGCAGGGTTTACTATTCAACAGGCTAATGACTATTTTAGGCTAATAGATTATATTCAGGACTACAAAGTAAGCTTTAATCCTATATTAATCCCAGAGGGTTTAAAGAGAGTACCAACAGATACTTCAAGAATTAATATTAAAACTAGATAAATTTGTAATTATTTGGCTGAGCGGTTAGTAAGTAATTTCCCTTGCAGGTTAGTGAATTTTTGACATTTTTAATATATTTGATATTATTATCAGGTGGTGGCGCTAGCTGCCAAGTTAAATTAAATTTTTATCATTTTACTTTATGTCTACGTTAAACGTTAAACCAGTAGGCGAATACATTTTAGTAGAACCCTTAGAAGAAGAGGAAAAAACTGCTTCTGGATTACTAATTCAAACATCACAAAAAGGAGAAAGACCTCAAAGAGGGAAAATCAGTGCGTTAGGAACTGGAAAAAGAGATGAAAACGGTAAATTAATAGACTTTAGTGTTGAAGTAGGTCAGGAAGTATTATTTAAGAAATATTCCCCTGAAGACATTGAAATAGATGGCAAATCTTACCTTTTAATGAAAGAAGCAGATATTCTAGCTGTTTTAATTAATCAATAAATTTTAAATTTCATAATATGGCTAAACAAATTACATATAACGAAGATGCAAGAAAAAAACTAAAAGCAGGAGTAGATAAACTTGCTAATGCTGTCAAAGTAACACTAGGACCAAAAGGACGAAATGTTGCTATCGAAAAATCTTATGGAGTTCCACATATTACAAAAGATGGTGTATCAATTGCAAAAGAAATCGATTTGGAAGACAAAATTGAAAATATGGGAGCAAAAATTTTAATAGAAGCTTCTAGCAGAACTGCAGATGCTGCGGGAGATGGTACAACAACTGCCGTTGTTTTAGCTCAATCTATTTTGAATGAAGGATTTAAAACAATTGCCGCTGGAGCAAACCCAATGGAGATTAGAAGAGGAATTGAACAAGGCGTAAAAGCTGTTGTAGAATTTTTAACTGACGATAAATACAGAAAAAAGATTAACGGAAAAGCAGATTATCAAAGTGTTGCAACAAACTCTGCAAATGGAGACAAAGAAATTGGAGAAATGCTTGCTAATATAATTGAGAAAGTAGGTACTAACGGTGTTATTACGATTGAAGATGGACAAACATTCGGATTAACAGAGAGATTTGTTGAGGGAATGCAATTTGACAAAGGATATTTATCTCCTTACTTTGGTGCAACTGCAGAAGATCAGGTTGTTACGCTAAGTAAACCAGCAATTCTTATTACGGATAAAAAGATTTCTAATGCAAAAGAACTATTCGCTGCTTTGGAAAAAGTAGTGTCAACTGGAGTTAGAGATATTCTAATTATTGCTGAAGATGTAGATGGCGACGCATTACCAAATCTAATCATTAATAAAATGAAAGGTAATTTAAATGTTGCTGCTGTAAAAGCTCCGGCATTCGGAGATAGGAGGAAAGCAATGCTTGAAGACATCGCAATATTAACGGGAGGAAACTTAGTAACTGATGATTTAGCAAAAACCTTGGACTCAATGGAAGTTGAAGACTTTGGTAGAGCTGACAAAGTAATTGTAGACAAAGAAAACACAACAATTATTAATGGCCTAGGTGAACCAAAATCTATTAAATCTCGAATTTCATTAATTGAATCTGAAATTAAAAAAGCTTCATCGGATTATGATAAAGAAAAGCTTCAAGAAAGGTTAGCTAAACTAACAGGTGGAGTAGCTGTATTAGAAGTCGGAGCTGCAAGCGAAGTAGAGCAAAAGGAAAGAAAAGATAGAATTGATGATGCATTGCAAGCAACAAGAGCTGCAATCGAAGAAGGAATTGTTTCTGGAGGAGGAGTAGCTTTACTTGATGCAAGAAAAGCACTAGACGATGTAAAGCTAGATACTGATGATGAGAGAGTTGGATTAAATATACTTAGAAAAGCTCTTGAGGCCCCATTTAGACAGATATTAGATAACGCAGGTAAAGAAGCTGCAAGTTATATAATTGAAGTCAAAAATGGAATTGGTTACGATGCTAGAAAAGATTTAATGGTTAATATGATTGAAGAAGGAATTATTGACCCAGTTAAAGTAACAAGAACTGCATTAGAAAATGCATCTTCTGTGGCAATGCTTTTATTAACAACTGAAGCAGTGGTTAGTGAACTTCCCAAAGAAGAATCGCCATCTATGCATTCTCACGATAATGATATGGGCATGATGTAAGACTTGGTTAGGCTAGCCATAAAAAATGATTAGCCAAGTCTTTTTCTATTAGAAAATTGACTTGTTTGAATATTTAGCTAAAGCTAAAATGAAATAATCTAGCCTTTTAAAGTAAACCTTTAAAGGGCTTTTTTTAACTCTTAATTTAGGTAGCCGAATAATATATACTGTAAAAAGTTATCGATTGATTTTATGAGCAACTTATTGTTTGTCTTTTACTGGTGGTATTTTGTTCTAGTTAAAGACTTTTGGACAAATTATGTTGTAGGAAGATTTGTTTACAACATGAATATGACAAATACCTTACCTATGGCAAGGCATATTTCAGATCCATTATTTCAGGATGATTCAAGTATTGGCAGATTTTTTGGGTTTATAATCAGATTTATATGGATAGGAATTGGTTCCTCAATTAGCTTTGTAGTTACAATTCCATTCTTATTATTTGGGATATTTTTATTAATACTTCCATTAATTCCAGTTATTCAATTTTTGAGATATTTAAGTGTATTAATATGAACGGAAGAGTATTACTTGCAAAATATAAAAACTCAAGAATTTTAGTAGATTTTGATTCTCTAACTCTATATAAAGGTGATAAAGCATCAATTTATAAATTAGAGAGAAATGCAGGAAATATATTAAATATTTTCACAATTCTTTTGGTTAGTATCCCAATTACAATATTAATACTAAATGGACAATTTAATAT
>Ga0163148_10005898_pt1 | contig 12087 bp, 6 predicted proteins | sample OliLakLV19MP7P2_FD_148606 | JGI IMG/M metagenome (GOLD analysis project Ga0163148, IMG submission 148606) | Freshwater microbial mat bacterial communities from Lake Vanda, McMurdo Dry Valleys, Antarctica- Oligotrophic Lake LV.19.MP7.P2 | ecosystem: Environmental > Aquatic > Freshwater > Lake >... | reverse complement strand
TCACTTTATGTTCAATTTTGACAACTTTGTGGGCCAGTAGACTCTTTTGGTTAGTGGCGGGCCACCTTTGTCAATCAATCTTTGGCTACTATTAGTGGAGCATTGTTAACCTAATAACAGAGCACAGTTAATCTCGAATAAGCTAAATTCTATTAGGATCGTCGCAGCGTCATCGTGGAAACTGACATCTGAATTAAATGTTGATCATTCCTCAACAGGGTGTGTTGTCCCCATTGTGATGTTCCTGGGCATCACCCATGACAGCTGGAACAGGTATTGAGTTCGTGCGTTTTGGTGAAATTGTGCCCGTTGGCACATCCTTTGGTTTTCATTCGCGATGTGGAACACTAAGTGTTAGTGTTAGCACAACTCTTGAGCCATTGTGGCAGCATCAGAGATGTCCACAGAGAGCATGAATGATCTCAATTTGTTGGTTGCATGGCTGATCCTGTCAACCAATGATTCATCATGTCAGTGGGCAAAGTTGGACCTAACTGTCATTGACCTGACGGAGCCATTGAGAGACATCTTTGTTTGCAGATGAAGATCTTGGCAAACATGTGATTTTTCTCCACATCTTGGTGAAAACGTGTCACCTCAAATTCAGTCAGATCCGGAGCAAACAACTTAAGTAATGATTTTGTTGATTGTGCAATCAAAATGCTTGTAGATTGCACAACAATGACCATTTGATTCCACCAATGACATTCAGCCAGCTAGTTGGTCACTTCCTCCCATTCCTCCCATTGTTTTGTCTTGAAGCCTACATGACATGTGTCTGATAACAGCATGACTTTTTGCTAGAGTGGACTCTGGATTCAATCTTGTTGCATAAGGTGCACAGTTTGAGAAAATCAATGGGACCTTGAAATGTAATCAATTGCTTTGACACTTGACAACAAATTCTATTTTCTTATGAAATGTTGCTGTCTAGCTCAGCAGTGAACATGAAGAACAATGCAACGCTCAAGATAATTTTATGTTTAGCATGTTTGCTATCCTCAGATTCCCAGGCAGTAACAAACTGTCACTTGTTGCACTCAAGGATGAAGTGATTTTGCAAGACTCTTTGGGCACAACATGAAGAAAGATGACTTCCTCTTTGATCTTCCTTTGGGACTGGTTCCAAAACAAAAAGAAACAGAGGAACAATGAATCCTTTTTAGAGGGATTACAAAAAGGGCAGAAAGTTACAAGAAAGGGGCAACAAGGAGCATTTTTGTCCCTGATGTATGCTGAATTGTTGTGCTGATCAATGTGGTTGGTGTGTGTGGTAGCTTTGATTTATCCACATGCTGTTGGCTAGATTTGTCATTGTCTTAATGCACCACAGAAGACGATCTGTGTTCCCATCGTGATTGCTAGCAGCAAGACCTTATGCCTTCCGAAGAGTTTCATTGATTCTGTTGCATGGGGCAGGCACCAACTGAGAATCATTGCCAATCGTAGTGACACACAGTAGACCCAGAATGTGTACACAACACTCATGATTCAAATTTTGGTGAACGCACTCAAGGAAAACTCCATTAGGGATAAAAGAAAAGAATTGGATCAAAGCAGGAAAAAGAAAGTGACACATAGCTTCTGCTTGAGGGAATAAAATGTCATTCTAAATAACCAATCCTTTTCTTCCTGTGTCTTTGAGCTAATCTTCTAACAGCGTGCATGTGATGACAAACTTTGCACGCATGCTGAGAATCGTGACTTTGGATGATGAGAACAGGTTTTCAAGGCATCACAAATAAAGTCCAAATTGCCGTTCTGAATGGAGATGAAGAACATAGGATAAAGAGTGTCTTTTAACCTCTCCATCAGTTACAGACAGGTGCAGCTTTGCACTGCCCTTTGAGTTTTTTTAAAAGCAATCAATTTACAACAACAATTGAGACACATTGACAGGTGACAAAAATGGTTTTTACAACAGAACTAGCATTGAGACAGAGTGATGTGGTCTGCACTACAGTAGATGAGGTCAGAAATCAGCCATGACTTTAAAAACAACACACAAGCTAGACCAACCACTCATGGCAGGATCAAACAGCCCTTCTATCTGCACTAGTGCCTACACTCAACATGCATGCATGCATAAATTGTGGAATCGGAAAGTTTTACTGCTAGTAGTTATTAATTGATCAAAGGCTTTTAAGTTGGTAAGCTTCAGCATGATGCGTTTCTTCTGCGGCGGACCTGAACATGATCTTCCGGGCACTTTTTCACGCACAACCAGTGCTATGCTGAACACTAATAAAGAGACGAATGAAAATAAATTAGTTTTTTTTTAATATGCAATTTATTAGTAGTGTGAATGATGTGCAATGCAAATTCAAGAAAAAGAAGTCCCAAAAAAGGCACGCCTGAAATGGTTATTCGGCGGCCGACAACCATGAACTCGAAACTAATGACGTCTATAATCTTCTTCATCCACATCCACATATTCGTCATCTCCTCCCTGATACTCATAATACGTTGCATCATTGTCGTAGTTCACTTGATACTCGTATTGCATATTAGAAGTGTCGTAGTACTGAGCTACTTGGTCCTCACATGTACATGCCTCCTCTTCTTCGCCTTCTCCCTCGTCTCCACTCGCTCCACCTTCTTCACCTTCAGCCTCCTCATCCTCACACACACAGTCGTCTCCAGTTGATCGCAGGAACGCTTCTACTTGGTTTCTGCCGTCAATAAAGGCTCCAGGAATGTATCCGTTCAAAGCGACACGACGGGCCACCAGACGAAGATAGTCGGATTCCTCCACGGTCGGGTAAAGATTCACCCAGTCATTAGCATTCCAGTCCTCGGGCATTTCAGGCACATAACGAGCCGTGGAAAAGAAAGCCTTGATTTCACTTTGTGACACGGGTCTTCTGGGCATGTGACCATACACAGTAGCATAGAGGACATTCGCAAAGAGGTAGGATCCATAGGGAGAAGCATACGGCAGAGTGTCATTCAAGAACAACTTGGACCACAAATCAAAATTTTCGTCCCAAACAACAAGGTAGGCCATGCCGACAGGAACAACCTTGGGTGCTTGAGAACTTGGCAAGTTGTATTTGAGCGCCATCATGTATTCCTGAACACCATAGTAGATCTGTGCTTGCATGTATGGGATGGTTTCACCATCTGCAGTTTCGTTGCTTCCTGCTTCGGATGGCCATGCGTGAGTATCGACAATGAGAGGCTTGGCTCGCGATTGTTTGATCATCGGGGCATAAGCGTACTTCAAGGCTTCCACTGAATCTGCCCTGGCTTCCGAATCGGCCATACGACGTGTCTGGTCATTAAGGACAATGTAGTCATACCACATAGGATCCTTCAAGTTCTTGTCATTGTGGTAGAAAATGTAGTATTCGTCTTCAAAGCAAGGGTTCATATCCTCTTCGTAGTAATAAGCACCATTGTAATTCTTGTAGGTCAAGTCATTATCGTAACCTTCTAACAGCTGGAAGACACTACAAGAACCATAGTCGTAGACTTCGTCTTGACCACTCCACGAGGTATCGTACTTCCAGGTCACGGCATTTTCGGTTTGCCACAGCTCGTACATTCCGTTTCCGGCACGAAGCAGCTTACCAAGCGACGCGGAAGGGTTGATACAAGAATCTTGATGGATGCGGCCGTGACTGATCTTCTCCATGAGACGGGGAACATCATTGACGAACATGTAAGAGTTCCCAATAAAGGCCACCGTCTTTTCTTCCTTCCAATCCACAAAGTTCTCCTCTTGCCAATCATAGAACTCGTTGCCTAACATGGTATCTTCCAACTGTACGGCAGCGCCAATGAGCGCCGAAGCAGCCACGGCGCCCACCAAGCTAAACTTGACCCAAGCCGGAATGGCAGCAAAGCAAGCACTGAATCCAACCTTTGGTACATTGCCAGGCAGCAGGAGATCTGGATGTTCCCTACGGTATCGGCGTGCCGTAATGGGAACGTCATCCAACTCCTTTCCTTCGCGGGTCTTTGTCTTTCCCACACCGTGCATGACATCGTACGTGTGAGCGAGGCCATCAATAATGGAATTTGGAAGGGTCTTGTTGAACCACGTCTTGACTGTGAACTTTTCCTTCTTTTTGGTCTTTTGCTTGATGGCCTTGATCTCGAGTGGCGGCGCCGATCGCATATTCTTGGCTTGTTCGACTTCCCGTTCAATCGACGCACCAATGGTACTGAGGGAAATGGCCGAGACGACCCCCGTGTTGGATTCCGAAATGTCAAGACTTTGCGTATGGATTTCGTTAAGGGGAAAGTAGGCATCACCGTCGGTCTGTTCCATTCGTCGCAACACATCGCGATCCAAGTTTTTTCGCAAATGCTTGGGAAGAATCATCTCCTTTTCTCCACTGGTCACTCGCCTAGCTGGGATGTTAGCATCGAGTTCGATCTCGCCACTGGGTCCTGTAGGCACAATATCAATTTCATCAATGATATTGCTGGTGGCTCCAATCGCAACGCCATCAGCACGGTCAGCACCAGCAGCAGCTTGTGGTGCGTCTTGTGGTGGCGAAGCACGAGGTTCATCTTCAAACGAGACGTTCTTGTCGATAGCACGACTTTCGTGCATTAGCGGCTCTTTCTTGTCGCCTTTGCTGGATTTACCGCCAAAGAACCTCATTTTGTTGTATTCTACCTAGATATACGGCAACACTCTGAACGTCAAGTCTAATACCAACAAACTATACTATCCGACACACTCCTCAGGGAATTTGAAAACAACCAAATGTCCAGTGGAATGATAACGGGATGCCGACCAAACACTTTCAATTTTGTTTGTTTGTTTGGCTCGTCGCTCACACAGAGTACGTTTTCAATGGTAGTAGTAATCTAGTCTGTCGCTGGTTATTACGAGGAGGCAAAATGACAAAAGCGATCCAAATTGTGATGGTTCGACAAAAGTATGGATACAAAGTACTAAATGAATTCGCCAATGAAAATTGCGATTTATTTAGATAAGGGTATTAGATCTCAGCACTCGCAGATTAACTCGCGTCTTACAGAAACTTCGATATTGAGCTTGGTTATTTAGGACGCGCGCTCGGCGGCTCACTTTTACTGACCCACATTTTAAAGGAGCTTCTTTGCGAAGGAGCTACTGTGCGTACTAGGTGTTTGCTGGCCCTACCGGTACCCGTCTGAAAGGAAATTTGAATCAATCTGAATCATGAGACAGCATGATGACGTCAGCCAAGTATCAGTATCTTAGCTTCCGATCTTTATCGATGATGCATGTGATGTGTTAATTTGAACGGATGGATCGGATGTATGGACACCACCAGATCCAACCATGATGCCCGACACAACAGGTTGATATTATCGTGATTGCTCTTCCAGAAGCCTCCATGCACAAAAGAAAAAAGACAACTCCAGCCCCCGTCAATAGCTAGCTAGTTCTATAGACCAAGAAGTGATTCAAGATGAAGCTAATTGTATTGTTATGCTCCCTACTGGCATCTGCCAATGCCTTTGTGACATCCCCATGCCGTCTCCAACCGTCGCTTGTTGCTTCTTCACAACAACGCCTCTATCAAGCAACTCCTCTCTTTGCTACTATCAAGGAAGTGGAAGAAGATGCGTCCGAGCGCATGGCCAAATCCGTCGATAGTGTCAAATTAAATCTCCAAACGATTCGCACCGGTCGTGCCAATAGCAAAATGTTGGATCGCATCAAAGTCCCCTATTATGGAGTGGATACTCCTCTCAATCAATTGGCTTCCATCTCGGTGACGAGTGCACAACAATTGTCTATTGATCCCTACGACAAAAGTCAAATGGGAGAAGTGGAAAAAGCCATTTCCGAATCCGATTTGGGGTTGACTCCTAGCAACGACGGAAGTATGATTCGCATCAATATTCCGGCCCTCACGGAAGAGACACGTAAAGATATGGCCAAACAATGCAAGGCCATTGGCGAGGAGGGCAAAGTGGCGGTACGAAATATTCGACGAGATGGTGTCGATAGCATTAAAAAAATTGAAAAATCCGGCGACGTAGGTGAAGATGAAATGAAAGATGGTTTGGATAGCATTCAGAAATTGACGGATCAACACGTGAAGGAAATTGATTCCATTGTGGCCGAAAAGGAAAAGGAAGTGCAAACGGTATAAAGCGCAGATATTTTACGTATTGGATTGGATTCGAATGGAGGAGAGTTCTACGGACGACCTTTATGTGCTGCAGGATGAGCCATGAGACAGGCACGAGAGCCTGGGACAATTTCAATTTATCTATTATTTAATTTATTAAGAAAGGTTTGCTACAAGTAATAGATGGAGAGCTTGTATGCATATCCTACAGTGTCGTTGAGCATCGCCGTTAAATCCACTGACACAAGACCCATTTTCCCAGCAAGACCTGCAACGCCCATAGATCTTTTCCCACTGGCAATGGCAGGGATGATGCTGATAATGGTGGCCTCAATGAGGAGGATGAGTCAAGCTCGGCATTATTCCAAGTGGTATCATATCATCATTGCTGCCATCGTGGTGGTGTTAGAATGTGGTGCTCTCTTTTCCATCTGCTCAATTGGTTCCTGGTGTTGTTTGCTGGAGAAGTGACCTCTTCTGTGACATTGTTGTTAACATCTGTGTTTGTCAGATCCGCTTTGATCAAAGCCATTGCATTGTTCTTGTTTTCAACATTTTTCACCCAAAAAGAGGATGTTGTCATCTTCTTCCTATGTTAGTTTATCCCTGTCTGATTGTTGGTTGGTTGAAGCCAGACATCCTTGTCCCATTCCCACAAACAAAATGTCTTTAGCAATGAGGATAATGTTTAACGTGGGAAGAACATGCTGTGGGTTCACAGTCTCTGCGCTTCTTCACTGGACTGTGCAAGGAAACTTGCTATCAAAAACAATTTGCCAAAGGCAGGCAAACTGAAGGTCTTGGTAGTTCTTAGCAAATTGTTTATCCAAACTTTGAACATGAACCCTCTGAGTTTGCCCTGTTGGCGGATTTGATGACATTGTGTTTAAGAACTTCAATGAGCAAGCATGGACAGCTATCCACTGACTCAAACTAAAATTTGCCCTTGTCTCATTGAGTTGAAATCGGTCTTAGCCACAAACTTTGCTCCAACATGCTCCTGTTGTCCAATCTGATGACATGCATCAAGTTGGGAATAACAAGAGCTTTGTCACATTTAAACTTGCTGCGACAGTGTCAAATTGGACAATGCTCCTCTGTTGGGCATCCCTCACCAATGCAGTCCTCGACAAAAGCACACATGATGCTGATGTGGCTAGATCTCTTGTGGAATTGCCTTGCTTTTCTTTTCAAACAACATGACACTTCAGTTGTGCTGTCTTGACACATTGTTGTTTTGCTTTCATGTCCTTCTTCTTTCTAAAAAATTCATGTCCACAATTCCAATGGGACTGAATCATCAGCTGCCACTGCATCCATCTTCATTGAAATCTCAGTGTTGAGCTTCTGTTTGTTGGAGATTGTGTTGGCTGCTCCTATGCCTGAAGTCTGAATGTTTCCAGTGTGACTCAGTGTGATTCTTCATGTCGGAATTCATAACAATGCCTTGTCAACAAAACATCTCCTTCATCTGCTCTGAATGTTTGCACCTCCTCAACAATGTCTTCAAAATGCTTCAACATTCTCAGTGGTGCCATCCAATCATCTTCTTCTGTGGGCTGACTGACACTGTGGCAAGGCTGCAATTCTTGTCTTGCTCTTTTGAATGAAACAAAGCATTTGCCACTGTTGTGTGCAACTCCTCTCTCTTGTTTTCCCCAACTTAGTACCAATTGGGATTGACTTCAAACACATGATTTGATGCTGAGGCGCCAACTTTCTTGACATCCTTCAATTCATTTGCATGCTTGAATTCTTCTAACTTTTTTGCAATGCACTCCTTCATGCACAATCTGTCTGCTTCTTTCTCATGCAGTTTGTGCCTTGAGACTTTGAGCTTGAAATGTCACCATCTTCATGCTTTTTAATTGACCCCTCAACAAATTGGTCCACCACTTCTGTGTTTTTGTGGGAGATCTTCAGATCATCCTCATGCCATGAAACTGCACTGAACCCCTGCAAGGCCCTATGCAGAGCTCTGTGGACGCACAGCATTTCTATGACTCAGACTGAGCTTCTTCAATGAGCCACTCCTTCTTCTCTCTTCGATGGCTTTCCAAAGCTATCATTCTGAAGCACAGCAGATCTCATTCTGTTCATTTCACTGCCTTTTGCATGCTAGCTTCCTTCACCGGGCAAAAACCTCTGCACATTGCTTGCCATTTTCCATTTCACCGGTCGTGCACGTGAGTTCACCTTGAAACACAACTGCTCCAAATTGTTTCTCAATTTCTTGCTATTGGCAAAGTGGAAATCATAATTCCACACAACTGAATGCCTTCACCATGTTTGGGAAAATGCTTTTGCTAATGTTTTGACCAAACGGAACTGGGGCTTCTTGACTGTCATGCTTCAAAGCATTTGTTTGGTAAACCTGAGCAATCAAGTGATTCATTTCACATGTCTGCAGTGATGCTTAAAAGTTGGCTCCGATCTGGGCTTCTGCACTCTTTCTGGTTATGGCAGTGTCTCTGGAATTGAGCAATTGTCTGGAGTAGGATCCTGGGAACAGATGCTTTGATTGCCCTCCAACATTGTTTTGACTCATTGTTTTGAACTCAAACTTGACTTTTTCCTTGTTTGCCTAAACAAGATTTTGGTTTGTGTGTTGAAAGGAAGCTGATGCCTTCAATGTGAGCTTGCGGAAACTGCAGGCACTTAACTCAACTGGCAGCTAAGCAACAGAACACAGCTCGCTGATGGATGCCCTGCAACAGCTGCTAACTGTTACCCTATCATTTCTGAACCCATGTATTCCTTTTGGGTTAGTTCTGTAATTAGGTAAGAGAGCAGGGCCATCAAGTGGGACAACCCCGCGCATGAAGCATGGATGAGTTGTTGGGAGGGGATTTCCTCCAAGACTACGAAGAGATGTCGGTTTAATGAATTATGGAGCAAGTGTGTGCCTGTGGCTATTCTGGTTGGCATGTTTGAAGTCGCACACCCTTCCTCTACGTACCACACTGACTCGCCATTTCGTGGTGCAGCGACGACAATGGCACGAGGAAATAGGGGGATGCATAAATATATTTAGGACAACGGCATGCCAACAGTGGACGACGGCATACTAGTCTACGAGTACTGCATGGAACTCATGTATAGTAGATGCTGAATGAAGTCCCACGAGTAGTAGTTATTTGAAGGATCATTATTACAGGACGAAATACTAGACTACTTCAAATCCACCCATCCTCCGTAATCATGATGCTCTGAGTCTGACGGACGGTTTACAGTAATTGCTTTTGATTATCACGCTATCGTGATCCAAACAAGACTGTGGCGTACCAAGGGGTGGCTGGGGCAGCTTATTTGTTTTTGACGACGTCCGTCTAGAAGTACTGTATTGAGCACTCCTCGAAAATAATTAAAGGTGAAATACAGCATCGCCATAATGGCACCACCACCGCCAACGACGACGACGCCACCACCACCACCGCCAACGACGCCACCAACGACAACGACATCGAAACCCGCTCCCTTGGGAATGCAATGGGATGTTCCCCTGTTGGATGAATATTTGTATTCGTTGTTATTGACTCGGTTTTGGTCTTCCTTGGATCCCCTCTTGCAACAATGGATGGTCAATGGCAATGGCATTAGGAGTCAGACCTTTCCATTGCGCATGTACTTGAAAATATTGCTGTCCGCAATCGTGCCAGCCGCAACCATATGGAGCACCCACATTCAAACTCCGGCTACCAAGGCCTTGGGAATACGGGCCGTCCTGACTCCTACTGCGGCTACGAGTGGGGATGCCCAAGCAGTGATCCGAGCTACCAAATGGCGGTATATTGTCTTTACGGTAGTCTTTCCCTTGATTTATCAATTGTTGCAACGATACGTCATGGACGCTGAACAACAGCAACATCAGCAAGAACAACAGCAAGCACAATCAGCAGCAAGAAACAACAATAGTCACGAAGGCGAATCGAATCAGAATTTGATTTTGAATGATCATGACGACGAAGCAGCCGCGGCAGCAGAACAAGAACGAATACAACGGCAAGCACAACACCGTCGCTTGTGGGTGGCACAAAAAATAGTCCAAGCGGTCCAAAAGGCCTTGCCCGCCTTGAAATTGGGACTCTTATTATCCATGTTGGTAGGTCCCACCCATTCGGCTACGGCAAGTGCCAGCGCCCAAGGCAACCCCTTGTGGAATCTTCCTCCTTCCTGGCCCATGGTTTTGGCAGGATTGCAATATGTGACGGCTCCTCCATCTTCTACAGCTACTACTGGCGGCAATTTTCCACCACGATTGTTTGTCTTGTATGCTCATCGACGGTGGTTATATGAAGAATCCATGCAAACCTTTCGAGTGGTGTTTGGTCCTTTGATTACGGGCATGCGGGAGGTGCAACAGTATTTGCAACAGGCCTTTACATTTTCCAATACCTACATGAGCCGATCGATTCCTCGATTATTCCTTCAATTGCAAAGAAGGATATTGTCAAGCCAACAGCAATCCGCAATCCAGAATGAGGATACACTACTGTTGGTAGAGGAGCAATCCTGTGGATTTTGTGGCAAAAAACCAATCGTCATTCCTTATGATTCCAATGCCTGCAGTCATGTCTTTTGCTATACCTGTTTGTGGAAGGCTGCCAACGACAACGACAACAACAACACTACTACTACTAGCAGCAGCAGCACCACCGACAACGAGAACGAGGCTGTGACGATGGGTACAGGATTTCCATGCCCCAAATGTCATGAATCCATTCAATCCAGTCGACCCATACCTTTGCAACGGTATTTACAAGAACAACGACAGCGAAACCAAAAACGCGAACAGCAGCAGCTGCAAGATCAGCTAGGCAAAGAGCAAGAACAAAAAGACCCAGAACAGCACGACGGAGGCGATACCCCTTCTTCCTAACACAGCAAGGATCGCGGCGGGTTGTCCGCTTGCGGTGATATTTTTCGCCTTGCGCTGCCAGATCGCTGGAGCGAGCGGCAGTTCCTTCTAAGGCAGCTTTGGTAAACAAAAAGGGGGCGTAACTATACAGTACTACTAAGCGACTACGCAGACAGTATAGAAATGGTTTGCAGCAATGCTATCATACCAACTTTAATCCAAAAAGAACAACATCACCCAGCGCCATCATAGCAGACTGAGATCTCACTCCGAGAGGACAAGGACCTTGTTGCGGCTGCATGCTACTAGTTGCAATGGCGTGGGCATTCTATCCCCACCGATGCTGGCTTTGGCTTCGTCCCTGGTTCTGCTTTTTTGTTTGCCTTTCCAAAGCCTTTCTTTCACTACGATTTCGTTTTTGTCTCTGTCGTTTTGTCAGCCTGCCTGCCTCTCCCTTGTAATCTACGTAATTGATGCGGTAGGCCAACCCAAAACTGTCATCCTTGTATTGCCCATCAAAGAGAGCTTGTAAATTCTCGAGAGTAATTTCGACGGCAAAGTCTAGAGTAGGATCATAGAACTTACTTCCCAAGAACCCAGTAGCATGAGGCTGGTCGCGCCACCTGGCCCACACTGGTTGCAAAGCAAAGTGCTCGTGGTCCTTGAAAGGATCAAATTTCTTCATTCGCACGACTTGGCCTCCAAATGTGCTTGCCACTTTCCTGTTGCACACGTTGGTGAACTCCACAGAAGGGACATCAGTTTCAAGTTTGGTCAATGCGCTCATCAAATCGCTGGCTTTTGACTCGTACCCGGGCAGGTAGAGACACGGGAAGCACCAGCCACCACACTGGCACGAGCGGTCCATCCTCGATGTTTGTTGCCAAGGATTGGGCTGCTCCCAATCCACACCTGTGTACTCTGTCATGGTCGAACCGTGAACTGCCATGACCGCAACAGGTGGGGCCCTTGGCATGCAGATTGAGTCTTCAACTTCTTCGCTATTCTCAAGGACTGCTGCGGCGCTCAAAGTTGACGGTTCTACTTCGGTGCCAGACCCTGCAGCTTGAAACGGCCCTCTGACATGGCAGTCACCAACAGCAGAAGCTCTTGCAACAATGCTCCCTGCCTTGAGCTGCTTACTTC
>Ga0163148_10005897_pt1 | contig 12088 bp, 7 predicted proteins | sample OliLakLV19MP7P2_FD_148606 | JGI IMG/M metagenome (GOLD analysis project Ga0163148, IMG submission 148606) | Freshwater microbial mat bacterial communities from Lake Vanda, McMurdo Dry Valleys, Antarctica- Oligotrophic Lake LV.19.MP7.P2 | ecosystem: Environmental > Aquatic > Freshwater > Lake >... | reverse complement strand
CAATCCGACCCGTCTTGTGCGGTGCCATGACTTACTATGCTAAGCGTATTGGCTTCACCAAAAGCATTATAAGCAATTTTGCCATTATCAATTTGTTTGGTGATGCCTACCCGGGTTCTATTACATTGCTGTTTGTAATCAGCAAGCCATTGCTGCATAAATTACCGTTTACTTCCAGCTTATCATTGGGTGTGTTTGTACCAATGCCTACATTTTGTGCTATAGCTGTAAAGCTTAATATTAAAAGCGAGGTTATGTAGTAAATTTTTTTTCATGCTATAAATGGATAGTTAGTTGAAAATTTTTCAATAAATAGTTTGGACGACAATATTTATTGCAGCGTTTATAATTTTATAAATTGTACTCTTCTGTTGGCTGCTTTTCCTTCTACGGTATCATTGCTTGTTACCGGTTCTTTTTCACCCATACCATCAGTTGTTAATCGAATGGCAGTAATGCCCATACTTACTAATTTCACTTTTACTGCAGCGGCTCTTTTCTTACTGAGCAGTAAATTTTTAGCTTCGTCGCCGTCATTATCCGTGTGACCAATAATTTGTAGTTTCAACGTTGTAGATTCTTTTAATGCAGCCGCTATTTGTTGTATTATTTCGTTGCTGCCGGCTTGTATTTTATCGCTGTTGGTAGCAAACAAAATAGCATTGGTACTAAAGCTGCCGTTCTCCATTAAATCTTTTAACACCTGGCTCCGCCTGTCTGTACCGGCTTCTGCAATTACTACATTGCTGATGTAGAAATAATTGAGTTTACTATCTGCAGCGCCATGCGTAGTAGCACTAAAGAAGAAATTCTTTCTGAAAGTGGCATCAAACGAGGTTGGCATATCAACCATTTTTTTACCATCAGCATACAATCGTATTCTTTTATCATTTACCGCAATGGCAATTTTTATGGGTTGATTAAGTGGGGTTTTAAATTCGAGTGTTTTCAATTTAAAATCGGCAGAAGAAAATTTTTGTGTGCCAAATTTTATTCCCTCGCTGTAGCGTTTTTGGTTGCTGTGAAATGAAAATACCACCGCTTCTTTTGGTGCAAGCAACCAATCTATTTTGATGGGCTTGCTGCCAAAGCCAAAGCTGGCAAACTGCATGGGTATATCACCGGGCACTATTAAATCGAATTCTGCTGTAAAGTTTACCGGCAGGGGTTTGGTTAACTGCACATTTACAACAGCGCCATCATTAATTTTTAAATATTTGTTATCAAACCCTGTTAGTTTTTTTACTTCGCCACTTTTGCTGGTATTCCATTTGGCAGGAAAATCGCCGATGGCATCTGTTTCAAAATCATCCTGAAAGATGATGCGGCTGCCTCGTTCAAAAGGCGTTTCTGTTTCAGTTGATTTTTCTTCTAGAGAGCCGGTTTGTTGGGCAAAGGTTAGCTTCGAAAATAAAACAAGACAAATGAGTAAGCTGTTTTTTAGCATGAGACAATTTTGAATGTTAAATAAAAGATGCTGGCAGGTGTTTTCGCTATTTTTAATTATTTATTCTTCGTAAGTAATAACAACAGTAATAGGCTTCCCGCCAATATTGCCGCTGTTGCCTGCTTTGTTGATAACGGTAACACCATTAAACTGTACCTGCACATTATACTCATACCCGGGTGCATCTGTGTACCCCGGAGGAATTTTTGAAGTGCTGGCATCATACCTCAACAGTACATCAATGCCGAGCACTTTGCTGTCGGTGATGCCACCTCCAAATGGATAGTTGGCATTGGCATTAATTGCAGGCCCTGCAGGAATAATTATTTTTTTCATTTTAATTTTAGGTGCCGCTTCAGCTACTTCTCCCAACCGGGTAAATCCATTGATATCTGTATTGCCATTTTTATATACTACAAGGGCGTTGCTACGGGATATATTTGACCACCCGTTACCTAAAATAAGGAGGGGATCGGTTGGAACCCAGAAATCTTTGTTGGAGCTGATAATTGAATCATTGAATTGTCCGATACTTAATGATGCAAATGCTTTAGAAACAGTTCGAAATCCCATTGCAGTGGATGAAAATCCTGAAGCAGTTGTCAGATTTCCCATTGCAGTGGAAGCATCTCCTGAAGCTGTTGTCCTATCTCCCATTGAAGTGGAAAAAGATCCTGAAGCTGTTGTTTGGCTACCCATTGCAGTGGAGCTAAATCCTGAAGCAATTGTGAAAAATCCCATTGCAATAGAAGAAATGCCTGTTGCTCCCCGGGTGCTTGACGCAAAACTATTATTGATAGAAAGATCAACTGCATCTAGTCCAATATTACCATAATTGGCTGGATTTCTCCCAAGTAATCGCCATCCTGTGTTACCACCCTCGGTAATTTTTTCTAGTTGGCTAGGCTCCAATTTGTTGGCTCCGTAATAAGGGATATTATTAAGCACATAAAACTTGTCAGAAATATTGGCCGGTGTTGATGTCTGGTTTTGCAGTTGTAAAGTTCCATTTTTGTACACTACCAAGGCATTGCTACGGGCAATATTTGCAGTACCATTACCAATATAAAATAAAGGATCGGTAGCTATCCAGTTGGTTTTGTCAGAAGAATTTATGGAGTCATTAAATCTCCCTATACTTAATGATGCAAATGCTTTAGCTGTTGTAGAAACTCCCATTGATGTGGATGAATATCCTGAAGCTGTTGTAAAAACTCCCATTGCAGTGGAAACTTCTGCAGAAGCTGTTGTAGAAACTCCCATTGCAGTGGAGACATCTCCTGAAGCTGTTGCACCCCAACCAATTGCAATGGAGCCATTTCCATTTGCAACTGCGCCAAGTCCTATTGCAGTGGAAGCATTTCCGGAAGCAATTGAATTGACTCCCAATGCAGTGGAGCCATTTCCTTTTGCCTTTGTATCTCTACCCGATGCAAAACTCCATAATCCAATGCTATCAGCATTCCAATTAACCCCGCTTCCGATAGTAGTGCCCACAGTGCCCACCCTAAATGCGCTTTTCTCAGGCAGCCACATCATTTTTGAACCAGCATTGAGTGTATCGTTACCAAAGAGTACCGTTTTGTTTGCAGCTACGGTGAATGCGGCTTGTGGTGTAGTAGTACCAATGCCTACGTTGCCACTATTGTTGTTGAAAATATCGTTGCCATTTGTTGTCCAGGTTGATGAAACGCCAGTTGCGCCCACCTGTGCCCAGGCAGTGCCGTTATAAAACCAAAAATTATTACTGGTGGTTTCATATACCATAAGTCCTGCTGCGGGGCTAGCTATGGCAATACGTTGGGCTGATGTCATTCTTGGTATCAGCAGGCCTTTGCTGTTGCTACTGATATCTAACTGGGCTGTTGCGTTTGGAGTGGTAGTGCCGATGCCTACGTTTTGGGCATTGGCCGCCATATTAAGACAGCAGGTAATGATTGCGATAATGTGTTGTTTCATATATCCATTTTTAGTTCGCTCCGAAGTTTAGTCGAGTTTTAATTTACTATCAATTTTATTTATTAAAAAAATAAACTTTGCCTGCACCAGAAATTACAGCTGTGCCTTCTTCAGTGAGTTTTATGTTAGCCCCAAAATTTTCACTTGATGGTATTTTAGATTGATCAGAATTGACCAGATCAGATATGAAATTCCAATTTGTTGATGACGTTCGTTTATATATCCTGCAAATGCCATTGCTGTAAGGACCTCCAATATTACTGCCTATTAATAAATATCCTCTCGTCATTGATACGGATGATCCGAAATTAGTTTCGCTTGAAATAATTGTTTGCAGAAGACTAAATGAAACGGTTTCAAGTTGATATATATATACAATCCCCGAACTAAACGAAACAGGAGAACCAATTGCGATAGAACCACCAAATCCTAAGGAAATACTGAAGCCTAATTTTGAATTTGATGTAGGTGAAGTAATGGAAGCCACGGTTTGCCAACCAGTGGTAGGGCCTACGGGGCCACCACCAAGCCATTTTATGTAATAAACTTTGCCGTTGCCGTTTTTAAACGGCAAGCCAACTATTACAGTTCCGCCGCTTGCAGCAAAATCATACAAACCTAGTCTATCGTTAGCAGCTCCATCAGGTACGGTTATATATGCGTCTGGAAGAAAATATCCAGATGGGTGACTTTCATTTCCAAATCGAACGATTTCTCCCTGGTTTATATTTACACCCACGGTTCTGGATGGTCTGGATGCCCATAATAAATAACTCCAACCACCACCGGATGTCAAATAGACTCTATATCCCAATTGATCTCCAACAGAAGTGTTGTTATAATCATAGTGAAATACCCAATTACCTGCTAACAGGCGATACACATAAATTTTGCCTCCATCGTTATTGAAACCTGGTGAGCCTACAACAGCAATTGTGTCCTTTACTGATACGCTCCAGCCAAATCTGTCGCCAGCAGCTAATCCTGGCGGAGCTATTATTAAAGTTTGAACCCAATTGTCATTTATTTTTTGGTAAACAAAAACTTTATTTGAGGCAGGTGCTCCTATAAAAGCATTATCCTTATCTATACTTACAGTTCCAATTGGCGTAGCATCTGATGTAGTAAGAATTTGCTTTTCATTTGTTATTTGAACATCCCATCCTTTTGGTTGATTATTTTTTGTGAGTGAAATCCATACATTTCCATCATAGCCTTCAAAATCTTTAAGCACATTATTATACCTGATATTACCGGCTACCGGTAAGTTAAAATCATCTGCTATTTTAATTTTACCAGCTACATCTAATTTTGCTACCGGAGCAATTTGTCCCATACCTATATTTCCGGTATTGGCAATACTTAATCTTTCTTGCATGTTACTTACGCCTCCTGTAAATGAATAACCTGTGCTAAAACCCATTCTTGCAGCACTAGCACTTGTGCCTGTTACTGACATAAGCCCTGTTGTATAATTTGTACCACCAAAAGATAGTAAATGTGTAGTGCCTGCTGCAAGCGCATTGGTATTGGTAAGCGCAAGCATGCTGGATAAATTGTTTTTTATTTGTACATTTTTATTGAAAGAAGCGCCACCGGTAAAATCTGTTCCAAGATCTGCCCACAATTTTATCCGCCTGTCTGCTCCGGTAGCGGAAACTCCACCGCCTACAATACTCAGTGTGTTTGCTTCACCAAATGCGCTGTAGCCAATCTTGCCATTGTCTGTTTGCTTGCCAGGTGTACCGGCTCCAAATTCCAATGTATTGCCTTCTTTAATCTGTAAACCTTCCTCTGCTATTCTCATTTTCTCATTATTAAATCGCTTAAAAATTACATCATTTTTATCGGTAGTGCCGATAAATTGGGTGGCTGAATTAGTATTGAAATTTCCATTCAAATCCCAGGCGTTCATTTTTACAATTTTCCACTCGCCATCGCTAAAAATGTATTCATTAAGCCCACTTCTTATATCTGGTCCGCCAATTAATACCCCGGTTTGATTACTAATATTATCAATGATAAGCCTTTGGCCATCTTCCGGGTTATTTATAGTAGCTGAAAATTGCCCTGAAAAGTTCCCTGTAAGATTGATATTGCTTTGGTTGTCGGGAATAATTATAGCTGTGCCTGTACCTATTAGGTACAATGGCTGGTTACGAATACCTCCTTTAATATCAAGGGAGGTTTTTGGTGTTGAGGTGTTTATACCTACATTTTGTGCTTTAGCAGCAACAAAAATTATAAAGTTGATGCTGAACAGGAAAATTGTTTTTTTCATTTTATAAGTAGATGTTTTAGTGATTAATGTGAAAGCAACTTATTCCTCATAGGTTACAATTATGCTAATTGGCTTACCGCCTATATTGGCGCTGTTACCGTTTTTTAATATAATTATAATATTGTTGTTTTGTACCTGCACATTGTATTCGTAACCGGCAGCATCTATGTAGCTCGGTGGCATTTTCCATGTGCCTGCATAATTCAACAGCACTTGTATGCCAATCACTTTGCTATCGGTAATGCCACTACCCAACGGGTACCCTTGAAATGCATTTGTAGCAGGACCAACAGGGATGGAGATTTTTTTCATTTTTATAGAAGGTACATCTACATCATAACCACCTAGTTTTGTAAAGCCTTGTACTACTGCGTTGTTTCTTACTACAGTTTTGGCGTTTAGTAAAAGACTGTCACCTCTAAAATCGCCGTAGATGAGGGCTTCATTTTTACTACCGAGTGTATTTGCTATATATAGTTTGTTAGAACCTAGTTCAGTATAACCAGCATTACTACCAAGAAATACATTTGCTGTACCTGTTAAATTTTGAAAACCACTGGCATACCCAATACTGGTGTTGCTAAAGTTATTGTTATTTCTAAGTGCAGACATGCCAACTGCGGTATTATATTGTCCGATAATATTTTGATACATAGCATAAAAACCAATAGATGTATTATATCTTCCAGTTGTATTGGTCGCTAAGCTATTTGCACCAATAGCTGTATTCCCATCACCTCTACTATTTTTAGTTGAGGCATTAAACCCAACCGCTGTATTGCTAGATCCCTGCTTATTATCAAACAGCGTTTTTTGACCGATCGCAGTGTTTCTAGTTCCATCATCGTCTGACACGTTTTCTAAACTATTATTAAAAAGTGAAGAATCTCCTACGGCTACATTTCCTGATTTACCATTATTATTATACAATGCTGCTCTACCAATTGCAACAGTTCCCTCCGCCGCAGTATCACTAAAAGCCGCATAAGCACCAACAGCTACTGCACCGCTACCACGTAAGTTTTTGTTTAGTGCGTAGGTACCAATAGCGGTATTAAATTCTCCCTGGGTGCTACCAAGTGGGCTGGTATCAGTGTTGTATTGCAATGCCGATGAACCTATGGCGGTATTTCCACTCCTGCTCACATTAAATTGTAAAGCCTGTGCTCCTATGGCAACGTTCCCACTGGCAGATGTATCCCTTGATGAAGCATACTGTCCAATAGCTACATTACCTCGGCCAGTTTTATTAAACCGCATGGCCCAGGTGCCAATGGCTACGTTATCATCTCCTGTTTTGTTAGAATTTAAACTGTAGAAGCCAAGCGACACATTATTAGAGCCTGCTTCCAAATTAGTGGAACTTAGGTAACCCATAGAGACATTGCGGCTGCCTGTATATGATGAACCAAATGGCAATCCGCCACCAAAATGATAGTTGTTTTTTACATTATCCAGTAAACCGGCGTTTCGGTTGCCATGGGTTCTAAACTGAATGGGTTGTGCATCCCTGGTACCAATATAATTGCTCTCTTTAGTACCTGCGTTACCTGTTAAACCCCATGCTATATTGGTATTGGCAATCTTCCATTTTCCTAACGAATAAATATATTCATTCATTCCTTTTTCTATTATTTCATCTTGTTCAATAGCCCCAATATAACCTGTTTGGTTATCAACAATAAGTCTTTGGCCGGGTTGTGCTGCTGCCATTACGATAGAAAAGTCACCAGCATAGCCTGCCTGAAGCAAAATATTACTTTCATTATCAGGAATAGTGATAATACTTGCAGTAAGCGGAATTAGCCTTGGCTGAACTCTAAATCCTCCTTTTACATCCAATGTAGTTGCAGGGCTGGGTGTGCCAATACCTACGTTTTGAGCCTGGCTATTTACTACAGAAAAAAGCAGGATTAAAAGGAATAAATTGTTTTTCATAATATTTATTAATCAGTTGTTTATCTGGTTTTTGACGATTGTTAAAATTACTGGCAATAAGCCTAATCAATCATAGCAGATATCTGTCATTTTTACTAACTTGTAATAAACTTACCAGCTTACAAAATGAAACTGAAACCAATCTCTCAGGACAACCTCAACAAAGTTTTGATGCGCAAGGAAACTGTAGCAATTGATTACCGCAACTATTTTGCACCTGCCATAGAACAAGCTACCCGTTTTGCACCTGCATCTTTTTGTTGGTTCATACCCGAAACAAAAAATATGACCATCGTGGAAGCCAGCGATAATATGCGACAGCTTACCCCACATACTGCTACAGACTGGATGGGCAAGGGGATAGGGTTTTGGTTTGCTATTTTACATCCCGATGATGTGGGTTTTGTTATGGCTGCGGTGGCGATGGCTGTAAAAATTAATGAAACACCGCCTATCGAAAAATCCGATAAATTAACCAGCAATATTTATTGCCGGATGCTGGATGCAACCAATCAGTATCGCTGGGTATTGATTCAGTTTCCGCAAAGATTGTATAGTGAGGAGGGCAAGGTGATTAGTTGCGTAGTAATGACAACCGATCTGTCTCATTTAGCTGTTCCATTAAAAACAATGATGACCGTGGTGGATGTAAGTAATAATGAAAGTCATTATTATGCGGCAGTAGTTGATGAGCAAAAACTGATTGAAGCTAATTTGCCGGTGATTTCAAAAAGAGAACGTGACGTAGTGCGACTAATGGCAAAGGGTTTGAATACACCACAGATAGCAGAACAGCTTTTTATTGCGTACGATACGGTGGAAAACCATAAGCGTAATCTGCGTAAGAAAACCCAAACAAAAACGGCTGCTGCTTTGATGAATTACGTTTGGGAAAATAATTTGCTTTAAATGAAGGAATCCAAATTATTTTTTGCGCCAAACGATGGGTATCAGCAATTGAGTATACCAAATAAATTACGATAAGTCTCAAAAAAATTATTCCCTCCGAGGAATCGGAGGGAATTTCTTTAACCCTTAAAACAACCAACACGAATCATGTTGATGTACTTGTAACAATATCAACGTAATTTGGTTGTAAAAGGGTTGCTTTTTATTTCAAAAAATTTTGTTAATGAATTTTACCGGTAGTTTTAACTACGTTAAAGCAATTTCCAATACCTGCTGCATTGTTTTTACATAATGAAATTTGGTACCCTTTATAAACACGGGGTTTATTTCCTCCACATCTTTTTCATTTTGCCAGCACATGATTATTTCCTTTAGTCCGGCACGCTTTGCTGCCAGCACCTTTTCCTTAATTCCACCTACAGGTAGTACTTGTCCACGTAAGGTTATTTCACCCGTCATGGCAAGATAGGGTTTTATTCTTCTGCCGGTAAAAGCACTTGCTAATGCTGTCATCATGGTAATGCCTGCACTTGGTCCATCCTTTGGTACAGCACCTTCCGGTACATGAATATGGATATTTTTTTTATTGAATAATTCCGGATCAATATTTAGTTTTTTAGCATTTACCTGCAACCAGGTATAAGCGGTAGAAGCACTTTCCTTCATCACATTACCCAGGTTGCCGGTCATTTTGAGTTCTCCTTTACCATCACTCAGGCTGGTTTCTATAAATAAAATATCGCCGCCTACATAGGTCCAGGCAAGGCCAACCGCTACGCCCGCCATGTTAGCTACCTTATACATGTCGTTGCTGTACTTGGCCCGGCCCAATATTCTTTCTACGTCTATTTTAGTAAGGGTGGGTTTAAGTTTATCTTTTGTAGCATATTGTTTGGCAAGATTGCGCATTACACTTGCCAGTTGCCTGTCTAAATCCCTTACACCACTTTCCCTGGTATAATCCTCAATAATTTTTTCCAGCACCGTATCGCTCACTTTTAGTGTCACATCTTTTAACCCATGTGCTTCCTGTTGCTTGGGAAGTAAGTGACGTTTGGCGATCTCTATTTTTTCCTCCACCGCATAACCACTTAAATCAATAATTTCCAACCTGTCCCGCAAGGCAGGTTGAATGTTGTTGATATTGTTGGCAGTTGCTATAAAAAGCACCTTGCTCAAATCGTATTCCAATTCAAGATAATTATCGTAAAAAGTACTGTTTTGCTCAGGGTCTAAAACTTCCAGCAGGGCAGAAGAAGGATCGCCATGGGCTGTATTGCCAATCTTATCAATCTCATCCAGTATCATTACCGGGTTGCTGCTTTTTATCTTGCGGATACTTTGTATAATTCTGCCGGGCATGGCGCCGATATAGGTTTTGCGGTGGCCCCGTATTTCACTTTCATCATGTAACCCACCCAGGCTTACCCGTACATATTTGCGGGCAATGGCATGGGCAATACTTTTACCCAGGCTTGTTTTACCAATACCCGGCGGCCCAATAAAACAAAGGATGGGACTTTTCATATCGCCTTTTAGTTTTAAAACAGCTAAATATTCTAAAATCCTTTCTTTTATTTTATGCATGCCATAATGGTCGATGTCCAGTATTTTTTTGGCTTTCTTTAAGTCATAAGAATCTGCGGTATAGTCCTCCCAGGGAAGGTCAAGCATCAAATCGAGATGATTATAAACTACTGAATAATCCGGCGTGCTCGGGTGCATTCTCTCCAGCTTTTCACAACCTTTCTTAAACATTTCCTTTGCAGCTGCAGGCCATTTTTTTAATTCGGCTTTTTTCTGCATTTCCTTTACTTCGGCCACATTATCACCACCAAGTTCTTCCTTAATGGCTTTCATTTGCTGTTGCAGAAAATATTCTTTTTGCTGCTTGTCCAGCTCAGCACGGGTTTTATTGGTAACCTTATTTTTTAGTTCGGTGTATTGCAGTTCGGTCTGCATCAGGTTCATCAGCAATTCGGCCCTTGCCTTAATGTGGTTTGTTACCAGCAGTTGCTGCTTTTGCTTTATATCACTGTTAAGGTTGCTGCTTACAAAATGGATTAAAAAAGCAGGGTTTTCAATGTTTTTTAAAATGATGGCCGCTTCGCTGGGCAGGTTGGGAGATATGGCAATTATTTGGGCCGCAAGGTCTTTGATGCTGCCTACCATTGCATCAAAATCACTATCGCCTTTTAATGCTTCTTCACCTAAAACTTTAATTTTTGCTTTAAAATATGGCTCGTCCGAGGTTATTTCTTCTACCTTAAATCTCTTTTTACCTTGTATAATAATGGTAGTGCCACCATCTGGCATTTTAATCATTTTGGCAATTTTAGCCACTGTGCCAATTTCTTCCAGGTCGCTAACGGTTGGCTCTTCCACGCTACTGTCTTTTTGCGCTATTACACCTATCAATTTGTCAGCCTTATAAGCATCACTTACCGCTTTTAAGCTCTTATCCCTGCCAACTGTAATGGGTAAAACCACTCCTGGAAACAACACCGTATTGCGCAACGGCAACAGCGGTATTTCGTCGGGTATCACCTGTGTATCATTGTCTTCAATGTCATCTTCATTTAAAGGGATGATTGGCATAAACTCCATTTCATCTTCGGAACCTTGTATAAAAAATTGATTACTCATAGTTTGTTTAATAATTAGTCAATATGTCAATCCTGCCTTTTATTTTGTTGTATTTCAGGCGGATATGTATAGTGGCAAGTTTAATGCCGAAAGGGTTTTATGGATTACTGTTGAAAGTTTATATAATATAATTGATACAAATTTGATGCATATTAATCAATATTGTTCAACTAAAATTTTTCCCACAGGCGCAGGGCTCCAGCCATGTAGAATTAAAAAAACAATTTGCTTCTTAAAATATAAACGCCCCCTGAAAGGCTTTGTTGTTTTTATTTTATTATCGCTCTGTATTAACTGGATGGCAAAGTAAGCCCATCGCACTTTGCCCACGCCTCATTCCTGCGCCTGGTTTGCAGAGCCTGCGCCTTTTACTTGCATATAATTTTTTTAGACATACCTGCGCTTAGGTTATTAAATTGCATTCATCCAAACCCTGTAACTACGGTACTTGTGCTTCCGTGATCGGTGTTCCCACCTGCCAGTATTTCGAATAGAGTGAAAACTAAAAACAATAAGAAAACCCAACCCTGTTTTTAATACCTTTTAGCAAACTAAATAAACGATGAAAGAAAGTGAGTTTGGATACAAAGGCCACCGCAATTCCTATACTGAATTGAATAAAGTATATTCTGCCCCCGTGGTCGGTGTCCCCACCGAAAAGTATTTCGGTATCATGGATCATTACAGGATAACTTCTTTTTAAAAGCAGTTGCGATTCATTTTAAGAAAGAACGTTGCTGGATAGTGGGGTTCTTGTGGACACGAACCACGGCAGCAGCTTCCCTGTTTAAGTAAACATGATTATTTTCGCTTGTTAAGAACCTGTTTTATTAATAGTTTGTTTACATTCATTTATTCTGCCGTTCATAAATAAATTCTTTTTTTACTTTAAATGGTCTATTATGATA
>Ga0163148_10005896_pt1 | contig 12089 bp, 14 predicted proteins | sample OliLakLV19MP7P2_FD_148606 | JGI IMG/M metagenome (GOLD analysis project Ga0163148, IMG submission 148606) | Freshwater microbial mat bacterial communities from Lake Vanda, McMurdo Dry Valleys, Antarctica- Oligotrophic Lake LV.19.MP7.P2 | ecosystem: Environmental > Aquatic > Freshwater > Lake >... | reverse complement strand
TATTAATACTTGCCAAATATTTCTCTAGGCGACATATTGAGATTGATAATATTAAGCATATTTTTATTTCAGGACTCTATGCGTTCATTCCATTTTTGCTTGTCTTTCTCCAGCCAGACTTTGGTGGGGCTATAATAATTTTAATCTTATGGCTTGGAATGACACTTGTTTCTGGCATTTCTACGCGCCACTTGTTTCTTGTTCTGGGAGTGGGTGCAATCGCCTTTATTCTCTTGTGGAGTTTTGTTTTTCGTCCCTATCAGAAAGCTCGTATTGTCAACTTTGTACAACCGTTGTCGAACATTCACGGTTCTGGATATAGCGTCTATCAGTCGACAATAGCTGTCGGTAGTGGAAAGCTTCTGGGTAAGGGTGTGGGGTTTGGCACTCAGTCAAGACTTAAGTTCTTGCCAGAATATCAAAATGATTTCATCTTCGCTGCTTTTTCTGAAGAGTGGGGGCTGGTTGGAGTCTTACTGCTTTTCTTGTTACTAGCATTAATAATTTGGCGAATGTTACATATTGCACTATTGGGATCTACTAATTTTGAAATACTTTATGGTCTCGGACTCTCTATTTATTTCATGAGTCACTTTATTATCAATATAGGTATGAATATTGGTATAATGCCGGTAACGGGCATCACTTTGCCATTTATGAGTTACGGAGGGTCGCATTTGCTAACTGAATTTATGGGCATTGGGATATTAATGGGGATGAGTAGATATAAAAGAATAGCCCATCGAGACGATATGAAGAATGAATTTTTAGGAATATAACCTCACCCCTGGCCCCTCTCCTTGTAAAGGAGAGGGGAACGAATACAATATGGAAACAACAATTATAGACGGTAGAAAAATTAAAGACGAGATTTTAGAAGATGTTAAAAAGAAAGTCAAAGCCTTACCTTTTACTCCTGTTTTCTGTGATATTTTAGTTGGGGATAATCTTGTTTCGGCTTCATATGTCAGAATTAAATCAAGACTTGCAGAATCTGTGGGTATTAAATTTCGCACAGCGGAATTCCCCGAATCAATTTCTACAGAAGAATTAATACAAGAAATAGATAATTTGAATAGGGTACCTCATATGTGCGGGATTATTGTTCAGTTGCCACTACCAAATCATATAGATAAAGATAGCGCTTTAGGCGCTATCTCGCCGGATCTTGATGTGGATTGCTTAGGGTTTGTTGCAAGTAAAAAATTTTATAACAACGAAGAAGGGCTAAAGTATCCAACTGCCCTGGCTTGTATGAAAATTTTGGACTCAATTAATATAAACCCCGCCCATGGTTCAGGAGGGGTGAATCTACATGGAAAAGAAATAGTAATATTGGGTCAAGGGAAATTAGTAGGTAAGCCCGTGACTCATTTACTTGAGAGTAGGGGCCTCGAGGTCAGTAAAATTACTCGCAATACAGAAAACAAAAATGAGCTTATCAAAAGTGCCGATTTGATAATTTCAGCGATGGGATCTGGTAAATTTATCACAGGTGATATGATAAAAAAGGGTGCAATTATTATTGATGCAGGTACCAGTGAAGAAGATGGGGGAGTCGTCGGAGATGTAGACCTTACATCTGTGAAGGGAATTGCGAGTTTTGTCTCTTCAACCCCAGGTGGCGTAGGTCCTGTGACTGTTGCGTATTTATTAAGTAACGTAGTAGAAAGTGCAAAAGTTATTATAAGCAAAATAACTTGACACAAAGTATGACTTTGTATTTACTTTGTAATATATGAAAACAAGTGTATTAAGTGTAAAAATCGATCCAAAAGTAAAACACGCAGCTCAGAAAGTGGCTGATAAGCTTGGTTTTTCTCTTTCAGCAATTGTTAATGCTTCACTCAAGAATTTGGCCCGTAATAAAACCGTGTCCTATTCTCTTCTTGAGCCCTCACCCATGCTGAAGAAAGCCATTCTAGAAGCTCATAAAGATCGGACACTTGGGAAGTCTATTGGTTCTTTTAATAATGTTTCAGATTTTATGAAATCACTAAATTCATAGTTTTGCATGACTATTAGTCACAGCCGTACTTTCAAGAAAATGTTTAAAAAGCATCCTACTTGGATTTGAAATAAATTTAAAGAACGTGTTATTTTTTTTAAAAGACTCACATCATCCATTATTAGATAATCATTCGCTAAATGGTGAATGGTTAGGGCATAAAAGTATAAATGTGACTGGTGACATTCGTGCTGTTTTTGAAGAAATATCAGAAGGCTGTATTGAATTTGTCGCCATTGGTAGTCATAGTGAATTGTATTCTTAAATATTAAATCTACTAGATAAGATTTAAATAAAATAATTTATGAAAAAGGTATTTTACATAACCGGGGTTTCTGGGGTTGGAAAATCAAGTGTAGTAGAAAAATTAAAAGAAAAAGGAGTTTATTCTATAGATATTGATAGTGTGAGGGGTTTGACTCATTGGTTTGATAAAGACACAAAACAAAAATGTGAATGGTCTCCAGGCATGACTGATGAGTGGTATAGAAAACACGAATATTTGTGCGATAAAGAAAAATTAATTGATTTTATAAATGATACTGATAAAGATATTGTAGTTGTTGCTGGGTTAGCCAGTAATCGTTCCGAACTATGGGATTTATTTGATAAAGTCTTCCTTCTTCAATGCAAAGAAGAAACATTTATTAAGAGAATTATAGAGAGAATAGAGCATAATTTTGGTAAACATATTTTAGAACAGGAAAACATATTGAGTTGGTATAAGAATTTTGAAAAGGAAACATTAGAACAAGGTGCTATTTCCATAAACACTGATTGTTCGTTAGTAGAAGTTGCTGATAAAATTTTCTCTAAATTTTAATATATGATATAGTTTTTATTATGAACAACTCAATTTTTTACTTTTTTTATAATTTTGCTCATCAATCAAATTTTCAAGATAGCTTAATTGTCTTTTTTGCAAACTACTTACCATACATCGTTATTTTTAGCTCTGCATTATTTGTATTGTATCATTACAATGTTTTCAAATCTGTTAATTCTCTTGAAACCTTAATTCTTAGATGCAGAGAGGTCTCTCTGATATTTTTCACCCCTGTAATTGCTTGGATTACCGCATATATACTTAAAATTTTAATTCATACAAGTAGACCATTTCTAATCCTTAGTAATGTTCAACCACTTTTTCCCGAGACGGGCTACTCTTTTCCGTCAGGGCATGCGACATTCTTTTCCGCTTTGGCTGTTTCAATTTTCTTTCGAAGTAAAAAAGCTGGCTATGTCTTTATCTTCTGTGCGTTGCTTATAGGAATCGCTCGAATTGTCGCTGGTGTGCATTTTCCAATAGATATTTTAGCAGGATTTATGCTCGGAGTTGCAGTTGCTTTTTTAGCTAAAACCATATAGAATAGCCTTATTATGTGGAAAACAAGAATTACAGCGTTAATCATTCTATTAATAGGTGTGGGTATCGGTTTTTTTGTTTATAAGTCAGAAATGTCGCATAGATCTCTAGCTAAAGGTGTAGCTCCATCAGGAGTTGCTTCTTTCCCGTTTCGTCTTGGGTTAGACCTTTCTGGTGGTACAGAGTTGGTCTACCATGCAGATGTATCCAAAGTTGCAGCATCTCAGATCCCAGATTCTATGAACTCACTTCGTGATGTTATAGAGCGAAGAGTAAATATTTTTGGAATCTCAGAACCTATTATTCGTGTTCAAGATGGTGGTTTCTCAAATGCGGGGGAGCATCGTCTCATCGTAGATCTCCCAGGAGTTACAGATGTTTCGAAAGCGGTGGAAATGATTGGACAGACTCCTGTGTTAGATTTCAGAATAGAGAATCCGGATATTAATAAAGCAAATTCAGTTCAAGTTGGTAAAGATGGTAAGGCCACTGTGGACTTAGGAGAACAATACGTCCCTACTCCACTTACTGGCCGTTTCCTCGACCATGCAACTTTAGATTTTAATCAAACGACTGGTGAGCCTATTGTTTCCTTGCAATTTAATGACGCAGGTTCTCTACTATTTGAAAAAATAACAAGTGAGAATATTGGTAAAACTGTTGCTATCTTTCTTGATGGTCAGCCTATTTCTATCCCTCTTGTTAACGAAGCTATCACTGGTGGAAAGGCTCAAATCTCTGGCAATTTCAAACCAGTAGAAGCTAAACTTTTAGTTGGGCGTTTGAATTCTGGTGCTCTGCCTGTCCCTATCAATCTTATTTCTACTGAGACAGTAGGTCCCACTCTTGGCATTCAAGCAACAACAGCAGGAGTAAAAGCGGCGCTTATAGGGTTTCTCGCAATCGCTATTTTTCTAATCATTTGGTACAGACTACCTGGTATGATTGCTGTTATTTCACTTTCTATTTACGTTGCAATAATGCTTGCAATATTCAAGCTTCTACCTGTCACTCTGACAGCTGCTGGTATTGCTGGTTTCATTATATCTATCGGTATAGCAGTGGACGCCAATGTTCTTATTTTTGAACGCATTAAAGAAGAACTTAAGAATGGAAGTAGTATTACGGATGCTATAATGCACGGATTTTCTCGTGCATGGCTCTCAATCCGCGATTCAAATGTTTCAAGTATGATTACATCTGTTATTCTATTCTGGTTTGGTACAACTCTTATTCAAGGCTTTGCCCTTGTCTTTTTGATAGGTATTATTGTATCGATGGTTTCTGCCATCTCAATCACAAGACTGTTCTTGAAAACTCTCAACATTACAAAAACGACAAAATTCACCAGCTTTTTATTCGGGTCGGGGTTAAGTAACGCTAAAGTAGTACTACAAAAATAATTTATGTTCATAATTAAACACAAAAAAATATTCGTTTTAATTTCCGCTGCTTTGGTTTTGTTCTCAATAGTATCTATAGGGTATTTTGGTTTAAAGCTCGGTATTGATTTCAAGGGAGGTTCGCTTTCAGAGATTGAATATAAAACTGCTCGTCCAGAACAAAAAGTTGTAGAAGATGCAATTCGTCCACTATCTCTTGGTGAAGTTTTGATTCAGCAGTCAGGTGATACCGGCTATAGTATTAAAACTCGTGCCATTACTGAGGCGGAAAGAGCTTCAGTACTTAGTGCTCTAGGGCCCGATGCGTCAGAGAAGAGTTTTGCTTCTATTGGTCCGTCTGTCGGAGCAGAGCTTGTACGTAAATCTATTCTTTCCTTTATTCTCGTCTCACTTGGTATTATTTTCTTCATCGCCTTTTCTTTCCGTAAAGTTTCAAAGCCAGTTTCATCTTGGAAGTATGGTTTAATAGCTATCGTTACCCTCATTCACGATGTTATGATTCCTGTCGGAGCTTTTGTAATCCTTTCTCATATATTTGGTACTGAAGTTGATACACTTTTTGTAGTAGCAATTCTTACAATATTAGGTCTGTCAGTTTCAGATACTATTGTCGTCTTTGATCGTATTCGTGAGAACATCCGCACAGGTCAGTTTAAAACCTTTGAAGAGACAGTAGGGAGGAGTATTGAGCAAGTTTTCACTCGCTCCATTGCCACATCTTCTACTGTCATTATAGTGTTACTTTCTCTAGTTTTCTTTGGGCCTCAAAGTACAAAAGTTTTCGCTACGATGATGACCGCTGGTATGTTCTTTGGTACATATTCCTCAATCTTTCTCGCAAGCCCTTTGCTCATAATGGTTAACAATACTGGTAAAACTAAATCTAAATAAAGGCTTAATCTAATTAGTTTTATTTAAAGATTTTGCTTTTATTTTGGGTATGATATACTAAAAGAATGACAGATCAAGAAGTGCAAAAATACATAAAACAAGTCCAATCTGAAGCTAGTCAAGAAATGGATAGGCGAATTGGCGCATATACAGAACATATTGATGGTAAAATTACTGCGGTTGTAGAGCTTGTCATAAAAAATTCAGAAAAACTAGATCAACACACAGAAATATTAAATCAACATTCAGAAAAACTAGATCAACACACAGAAATATTAAATCAACATTCAGAAAAACTAGATCAACACACAGAAATATTAGATTCTCATACTGAAAAATTGAGCCACATTGAAAATACTTTAAAAAAGAAGGTGGATTATGATGAATTTCTCATTCTCAAAAAGCAAGTTATATCAAGATAATTATCTATATAGGTGTTATAATAATTGAATAATGAAAAATCAAACACGATTGTGGTATCTCTATGATTTCGCTAATTCTTTTGCTTCGGTTGTAATAATTTTTTATTTTCCACTACTTTTCGTCGAGAAAGGGGGCTTGGATTTATGGGTGGGAATTGGTGCTTCAATCTCAACAATACTTCTTATTTTATTCCTACCAATGATTGGCCATTGGGCGGACAGAACAGGAAGAAGAATTTTACTTATAACTATTAGTTCCATAGGAATGTCAGTTTTTCTTGTAATATTAGCTTTTTTGTTTTCATCCGATAGTCTTGATAAAAGTCTAATATTAATATCATCTATTTTAGTCTATACACTCTTTTTGAAAGAACTGCTTCGGTTTTTGGGCCCATCATGTGGGCAATCTCTTTCTTTTTATTGTCTAGATTTGGATCCAATATAGCTTATAGGGGATCAGTATTTTGCTTAACTGTTATTATCTTATGTGGGTATTTTATATTAAAAAAGGTTAATTTTTCTGAGAAATAGATAAAAATAGGTCGATGCTTCAATATCTTGCTTTTATTCCCTTTTCATACCGATTGTACTCACCCAGTTAGGACCTACACACTTGATTTTTGGTAGTAGAACCTTGTGAGATGGAATACAAATTCCATTACAATAATAAATATGGTATACTAACAATATTAGTTAATATTATTAACATTAGCTTGTTAGGATCAATTTTTTATGGTAAAAAATGTAAAGAAAATCTTATCGTCAAAGAGGAAACTTAATCTTAAAAAATCAAAAGTTACTAAGAAAAAGATTGCGATAAAAAATCCAGCTAAGAAAAAGTTAATAAAAAGATTGGCTGTAAAAAAGCCAGTCAAAATATTACCAAAGAAAAAATCTAAGAAGCTTGAGTTAGTTAAATCTCCTGAAAATCCGGTAATATTGCCAGTTAGAGAGAATGAATGGGAGGCTTGGCAGACTTTCAACCCTGGAGCGGTTCTACTTGAAGACAAAGTCCACTTTCTTTATCGAGCCATCGGTCCAGATGGCATTTCGCGTTTAGGCTACGCACGTTCCGATGATGGATTTTCAATGAACGAGCGTTTGCCTTACCCAGTTTTTGAACATCGCTTAACTCCTGGTTCATTTAGCTTCTGGTCGTTCGCTTCTGGTGGAAGCTTCGGTGGTGCAGAAGATCCACGCATTGTCCGAGTCGATGAAGAAGGTCTACTTTATATGACTTACACAGCTTGTGATGGGGGGCTTCGAGTGGGACTAACTTCTATCACAATTAAAGATTTTTTAAACAAAAAATGGAACTGGAAAATTCCAAAACTAATTTCACCACCAGGTGAAATTCATAAGAACTGGTTAATTTTTCCAGAAAAAATAAATGGTAAATATGCGGTAATGCATAGTATAGTTCCTAAGATTGAAATTACCTATTTAGATGACCTAAATTTCGACAAAGTAAAATTTATAAATAGTCCTCGTGCTTTTGGGCCACAGAAGGGTAACGCAAATAAAACTTGTTGGGATAAGTGGATACGGGGCCCAGGGAGCGCTCCTGTTAAAACTTCCAAAGGTTGGCTTTTGTTTTATCATGCTATGGGTAAAGATTGGGGTAAATATAAGATTGGAGTAATGTTGCTAGACCTAAAAGATCCTTCAAAAATATTACATCGTTCAAAGGAGCCAGTTTTGGAGCCAGATGAATGGTATGAGAATAATGGTTTTAAGCCAGGAATCGTATATGTCACTGGTGCAGTGGTAAAAGATGGAAAATTGTTGGTTTATTATGGTGGAGCTGATTCTTGTGTTAACCTTGCCTATGCAAATTTGGACAAATTCCTAGAAAATCTTACCAAAACCGAAAAGCCAAAACTGAAGACAGCAATTACTATCAAAACTAAAATAAAATCATGATTATACTCAAGCGTTCGAATAAAAATCCAATTTTAAAACCTAATAAAGAACAAAGCTGGGAGGCAGAAGCTGTTTTTAATGGTTGTCCTATTAAGAGAGGGAAGAAGATCCACTTAGTCTATCGTGCTCTTTCTTTACCACACTACCACGTGACAGCCGAAACACAGATGCGTGTTTCCGATATTGGGATTGCAGAGAGTAATGATGGTGTTAATTTCTCTCATCGTCAAAAATTTATATTCCCAGAGCATAAATGGGAAAGATTTGGTTGTGAAGATCCACGTATCACCAAGCTTGGAGACAAATACTACACTTTTTATACAGCGCTTTCTACTTATCCTTTTGGTGCAGAGGGTATTAAGGTTGGAGTAGCCATAAGCACTGATTTAAAAACTATCAAAGAAAAACATTTAGTCACTCCTTTCAATGCTAAAGCTATGGCTCTTTTCCCCGAAAAAATAAATGGCAAAATGTTTGCAATTTTAGCTGTAAACACAGATATGCCACCATCAAAGATTGCTATTGCAAGTTTTGATAAGGAAGAAGATATGTGGTCCGAAAAGTATTGGAATAAATTTTATAAAAATTTAGACAAGCACAGTCTTTCTTTGCAGCGCAGGCCCCAGGATCACGTAGAAGTAGGAGCTCAACCTATTAAGACAAAGTATGGCTGGCTTTTGATATATTCTTATATTAGGAATTATTTCTCATCACAAAGAATGTTTACCATTGAAGCTGTAATGCTAGACTTGAAAGACCCGACCAAGGTTATCGCTAGTACTAGCTATCCTCTTTTAACTCCCGAAGAAGAGTACGAATGTTACGGTATTGTACCTAATATTATTTTCCCATCGGGGGTGCTTTTAAATGGTGATGACTTGTCTGTCTACTATGGAGCGACAGATACAACTTGCGCCCTTGCAACTGGGAAGCTTTCTTCTTTAGTAAAAGTAATGTTCTCTCATAAAGAATCAGTCGGAAGATTTATTCGAGCCAAAGAAAATCCCATCCTTCTTCCTATAGAAAGTCATAAATGGGAATCAAGAGCTATTTTTAATCCAGCTGCTATATATGAAGATGGCAAAGTCCACATTGTGTATAGGGCGATGTCGGAAGACAATACTTCTATGTTTGGCTATGCATCAAGTTCTGATGGTGTCCATATTGATTATCGAGACGAGAACCCTATCTATAGTCCGCGAGAATCATTTGAGCAGAAGTTAACTCCTGGAGGGAATTCCGGCTGTGAGGATCCTCGTATTACCAAAATTGGCGATACCATTTATATGTTCTATACAGCTTTCGATGGTAAGCACCCTCCACGTATTGCCATGACATCTATTCCTCTCAAGAAATTTTTAGCAAAAGATTGGCAATGGGCAAAGCCAGTACTTATTTCTCCTCCAGAATTTGACAACAAAGATGCTTGTCTCTTCCCAGAAAAATTCATGGGTAAGTATCTTATTTTTCACCGCTTTGGTAATGACATAGATACTGCACTTGTGCCAGACTTAAACTTCGACGGTAAAACATGGCTTGAGGAACGCCGCTTCATTCACGGACGTCCTGGAATGTGGGACAGCTTGAAAGTTGGTATTTCGGCACCACCACTAAAAACGAAAAAGGGTTGGATCTTGCTTTATCACGGAGTTTCTGAAGAAGACCACAATTATAGAGTTGGAGCAGTACTTCTCGACCTTAAAGATCCAACGAAGATTATCGCCCGTACTAATGAGCCTTTATTTGAGCCAGAAACTCCTTACGAAAAGAATGGTCAAATTTCAAACGTGGTTTTTCCATGCGGAGCTGTCATAATCGACGACAAGATTTACGTCTACTATGGCGGTGGGGACTCCGTTGTTGGAGTAGCTACTGTGGAGGTTAGTAAGCTCCTAGAAGAGTTGCAAAAGTAAAATCTAGTTAAATTGCTAAAAAAGCCAAAATAAAATAATATCTTGGCTGTAGCTAGATATTATTTTAGCCATCCTAGCTCAGTTGGTAGAGCACACCCTTCGTAAGGGTGGGGTCCCGAGTTCGATCCTCGGGGATGGCTCAAATTAATGAGGTCTATATAATTCTGAAAATAAAGCTACAGTTTTAGCAAAGTCTTTTTCAGCTATTATAAAAATAAATTCAGTTGATGTTGAAACCAATTCTTCAATGTTTATGCGAGCTCTGGCTGTTCTTGAGAGTAGCGCGAAGAAAATATTTGGAGTACCAAAGACTTCTGCCCCGTATGAAATACCAACAGCCGCTAGGTTATGATTAATAATCTTAGGTTTAGCTTCAAAATGTTTTATGATTCTGTTGGACAACTTAGAAGAAGCGATTATATCTATTTCGGCCGTGCCTATAGTTGCTGTAAAAAAGTCTCCACTCCCGACTGCTATTTTCTTATATAAAGTTTGGAGATTTTCGATAGATGTGTTCGTTTTTTCGTAGACTATCTCCGAGAGGGGGAGTTTGGTGGTAATGTTTGTTATAGGAACTTCTGGTATCAGGGGTTTTATTTTTTTAAATTCTTTTTTCAATCGTGACAAAGAAACGACCAGACTGGTAATCGTGATTTTTTTCTTTGCTAGCTCCTCAACTTTTGGGCGGATATGATAAGCATAACTGCTCATGTTCATGTAGTCATTGGTCAAGGCAATATAAGCCTCTATTTCCCTTAATACCAGATCTCTCACTATTGGCTGTATTTTGATCATACTAATAATCTAACAGATTTAACAAAAAGTTACAAATGGGAGGTGGATGTTATAAAAATTAACAATAATACACAAGACATTTATTATATTAACGAAAGGAGGGTATATGAAATTTTTTGTTTTTTTGATTTTAAAGGATGGGAAACCATCCTATGTTCTAGAAATAATGAGCCCTTCAATAGGGGAAGCAATGGTGGTGCTAAAGCACCACCAGGACGAAGGGGAAGAAATTCCCCAAGGACTCCCCGTCGCCTGGGACGACGGGCAGTCATCAGGGTGGAGATAATGGTTTCGGCTTGTATCAGACCTATTAATATAAAAATAAATATTATGAAAATCTTAAATTTGGGAAAATCAGTAAAAGGAAAAAATATAGTTGGATACATTTTTGGGAAAAGAAAAAATCTTCCTACTTTTTTAATTTTAGCTACTGTGCATGGTGATGAAATTGAGGGGTGGTGGTTGGCAAATTATTTCAAAACTCTATGGAGTAAAGAATTTCCATATTTAAATATACGTATTATTCTTGTGCCAGAAGTTAATCCTGATGGTTTTGCCCTTAAAACTCGCACAAATGTGAATAAGGTTGATTTGAATAGAAATTTACCTACGAAAGATTGGAGTTCAGAATTTTCCGACAAACTTTTCAATCCTGGGCCTTGTCCCCTGAGTGAGCCAGAAAACAAAGTGCTCGTAGACTTGATTGAAGAATATAAACCAAAAGCAATTCTAACATTACATTCTTTCACTCAGCCCCAAATAAATATTAATGGGAGTAAAGAAAGTGGGGTTATAGAATTTGCCCAAGCATTATATGAAGTTTCTAATTATAAAATAATAACAATAGGAGACGAAATCGGATACTCTACACCAGGATGCCTCGGAACATATGCAGGATTTGAGAGGAATATACCAACTATTACCTACGAACTACCACTTGGGGCACCACAAGAAAAAATCCTTTCAGAAAATATTAATGTTATTAGTAAAGCTGTTGAATTTATTAATACTAAATGAAATATTCACAATACTATTTATGTCAAGTTGGTTAATTCAAACTCTCATTATAATATTCGTCATTGCTGATACCTTGGTTTATCTTGTTGGTATTAATCGAGGAAAAGTAAAGCCAGTTCTTGCAACACGATTACTTCTTTCGTTTGCGCTCGTACTTAGCGCTTTGACAGATTTTAAAGTAACAGGTGTTGATGGTTTATCTTCAAATATATTAAACCTTGCCAATGTAGGCTCAGTTATTTTTATCACAGCGATTGTTTTATTTAAAAAAGATACCCGTCGTACATTTACGAAATTCGAGGAATGGTGTTTAGGAGCGGTATTTACTGTTTTTGTTTTATGGTTAATAAC
>Ga0163148_10005894_pt1 | contig 12090 bp, 12 predicted proteins | sample OliLakLV19MP7P2_FD_148606 | JGI IMG/M metagenome (GOLD analysis project Ga0163148, IMG submission 148606) | Freshwater microbial mat bacterial communities from Lake Vanda, McMurdo Dry Valleys, Antarctica- Oligotrophic Lake LV.19.MP7.P2 | ecosystem: Environmental > Aquatic > Freshwater > Lake >... | reverse complement strand
ATATTTATCTATATCTACAATATTAAAAAACAGTTTGCCTAAATAATAATTTAATTTTTTATACCTCAAATCAGGAACTATTTTTCGATCCCATACCTTTTTTATTTCTAATGGATTAAACAATACAAATAATGTTTGAATATCATCAACATCTGCATATATAAGCGTTTGCTCAATAATAATTTCATCGCTTAATATAGTTGATGAATCATACGACCAAAATATATTTTGTTTTTTTAATCTGTTATAAAATTGCTTTTTAGTCATGTTCTTAAATACTATATCACATCGGCAAATGTTTTTTCCATTTTACGGAAATAACGAACTCCTATAAATAAAAACAATAAACTGATTCCAATGGATGCAATAAATTCCGGAATATGTAACGGAGTATTCCCACCCATAACACACCATCTAAATCCATCAATTACACCAACCATAGGATTGAGTGCATAGAGGTATTTTAAAATTTGCGGAATATCTCTGCTATAGATTTCATTACTGCTATATCCAACAGGAGAAACATACAAACCTATTTGAACTATAAATGGAATAATGATTCTAAAATCGCGGTACTTAACGTTTAATGCTGCAATGAACAATCCTGTTCCCATTGCCGTAACAAGTGCCAGCAAAAGAAATACAGGTAAAAGCAAAATGCGGATATCTGGCACAAAATTGTACCAGAAAAACATTCCAATTAAAATTAAGAATGAAATTAAAAAATCTATCAAGCAAACAATCACGGTACTTGCGGGCACAATCAACCGAGGGAAATATACTTTGGTCAACAAGTTTGAATTGGCAATAAGTGAATTTGCGGATTCTGAAAACGCACTCGAAAAAAATTGCCAAGGAAGCATTGCGGCACAAACCATAATTGCATAAGGAATACCTTCATCTGCTTTAAAGCTACCCAACTTATTAAATACAACAGTAAATACTACAATTGTAATTAAAGGGCGAAGGATGCTCCAAAGAATACCAATAACCGTTTGTTTGTATCTAACTAAGATATCGCGCCAAGCTAAAAAGTAGAAAAGCCCCCGGTAATTCCAGAGGTCTTTCCAATAGTTACTGTTTTCAGTACCTGGTTCAATTATTATTCGGTGCTTACTCAATGTTAAAATCAATTATACTCCACTTCTTCTCCTTCTTCATGGAGAGGGCTGGAGTGAGGTTTTTATTTTGCATAATTCACAGCACGTGTTTCACGAATCACTGTTACTTTCACTTGTCCCGGATACGTCATTTCTGTTTGAATACGTTGTGAAATATCAAATGAAAGTGTTTCAGCATCTTTATCCGTTACTTTATCGCTGGATACCAATACACGTAATTCTCTACCTGCTTGAATAGCATAGGTTTTATCAACACCTGGATACGACATTGCCAATGCTTCTAAATCTTTTAAACGCTTAATGTATTGCTCAACAACTTCTCGTCTAGCACCCGGACGAGCTCCGCTGATTGCATCACACACCTGAACGATTGGAGAAAGCAAGGTTGTCATTTCAATTTCATCGTGGTGAGCACCAATGGCATTACATACTTCAGGTTTCTCTTTATATTTTTCAGCCAACTGCATTCCCAAAATCGCGTGTGGCACTTCTGGCGAATCGTCTGGCACTTTACCAATATCGTGCAACAATCCTGCACGTTTTGCCATCTTCACATTTAAACCCAACTCTGCTGCCATTGTTGCACAAAGGTTTGCAACCTCGCGTGAGTGTTGTAATAAATTTTGTCCGTATGACGAACGGTATTTCATCCTTCCAACCATACGAATCAATTCAGGATGTAATCCATGTATTCCTAAATCGATAGTAGTGCGTTTTCCGATTTCAATAATTTCGTCTTCAATTTGTTTTTTCACTTTCTCAACAACCTCTTCAATACGAGCCGGGTGAATTCGTCCATCTGTTACCAATTGGTGTAAGGCCAAACGGGCAATCTCTCTTCTCACAGGATCAAATCCTGATAAAATAATCGCTTCCGGAGTATCATCGACAATAATTTCAATTCCTGTTGCTGCTTCTAAAGCACGGATATTACGACCTTCACGACCAATGATTCTTCCTTTGATTTCATCGTTTTCGATATTGAAAATAGAAACTGAATTTTCAATCGCATGTTCCGTAGCTACTCGTTGAATGGTTTGAATAACCACCTTTTTAGCTTCCATGTTAGCAGAAATTTTTGATTCTTCTACAATGTCTTTGATGTGCGACATCGCTTGAGTTCTTGCTTCTGCTTTTAATGATTCTACTAACTGAGCTTTGGCATCTTCCGCTTTCATACCGCTCAATGTTTCCAATTGCTCTACTTGTCTACGGTGAAACTTATCTACATCTGCTTGTTTTGCATTTAACAAATCCAGTTGATGTGCTAAGTTTTGGCGAACAGCATCCAGCTCCGCATCTTTGCGAGTCACTTGTTCTTGCTTTTGTGAAAGAGATTGCTCCTTTTGCTTGATTTTGTTCTCCGACTGAATAATTGCCACATTTTTCTCGTTAATGGATTTTTCGTGTTCTGCTTTCAGCTGCAGAAACTTCTCTTTTGCTAACAAGTTTTTCTCTTTGATAATTACATCGCCTTTTAGTTCTGCATCTTTAATAATACTTGCTGCTTTACCTTTGTTAACCATTTTTATGATTAAAAATGTAATCAAAGCCCCTAAAATTAAACCGCCAGCGGCTATTACTGCTATTATGATAATGTCCATAAATTAATTAAATGTTAAATTGTTCATATTCCTTAAAACCCGCACTTAGCTTTCAACAGCCAAAATAGAAGTTGCAGGGCACTCTAAAACTTATGAAGGAAAATTTTGTTTACATTTTGTTGTTAACAAAAGGTAAACCGACTAGGGATTGGACTCTTTTTGAAGGTAGTCGGAAACAAATAGATCGAGTTGATTGATTTCACTTTCTAACTCTGGCGATTTTTTAGGAGTATTTTGTTGAGTTGCCAATAGATTCAGAGCGCTCATGGCAAGTAAGTCCTGCTTATCACGTACTGAATAATTCTGCTCAAATTCTTTCACCTTTTCATTAATAAGCTTAGCTGCATATTGAACAGAAACCTCATCTTCCTGCTTTATTGTCAGGGGATAAGTGCGACCAGCAATTACTACTTTTAATGATATCTCAGCCATTTCTATAGTTTCGAGTTTTCGTCCGAGAAAAGAAATATCCCGAATTCCAACTGATTTTTCTACTTCAAAAGAGCAATACAGTTGTCTATTTCCTGCACTAACTCGTTAATCTTTTCTTTTGTATCTACTACTATTTTTGTTTGTTCTTCGTTTTTGGATGCTTCTATTGCTTTATTGTTTTTTTCCAGGACCTCAATTGTCATTTTTTGTTCGTTAATCGTATTTTGTAAGCTTTCCTTATCAGAAACCAATTGCTCGTTCTCTTTTTTAAGCTCTTGGTGTAATTTTACTAGTTTTTCGATTTTGCCTTTTAAATCGCCTATGTTTAAAGTTAAGTCGTTCATAATCAAGTATTAAATCTGTCTAATTCAAGTTTTTACAAATATAACACTGAATATCTGAACTACAAAATATTTCTTAACATTGGTTTTTATACTTTTGTGCATGCAAAAACCGATTCTTTTGGCTTTCAGCCTCTTTTTCTTCCATTTTACAATTTTTGCCCAAAAATCTTATCCGAAAAACGATTTCCGTTCCCCTGTTGATTCAACACTTACTTTGGCTGGTAACTTTGGAGAAATACGCCCCAACCATTTTCATGCAGGTTTCGATATTCGGACAAATAACCAAGAAGGAATGCCCATTTATGCTGTGGCAGATGGTTATGTTTCCAGAATTAAAATCAGTGCTTACGGTTATGGAAAAGCATTGTACATCACTCATCCGAATGGATATACTTCGGTGTATGGACATTTGAAAAGTATGAATAATAATATAGGCACTTTCACTAAAAACATTCAATACCTGAAAGAATCCTACGAAATTGACACGCTTTTGAATCCAACTTTTTTGCAAGTTAAAAAGGGTGAACTCATTGGATTGTCAGGTAATACAGGAGGTTCTCAAGGGCCGCATTTGCATTTTGAAATCCGTGACACTAAGACCGAAATGCCCATCAATCCATATTATTTCGGTTATCTGATCGCTGATACGGTGAAGCCAAGAATTACTCAAATTGCTATTTATCCAATGAATGATGGTTCAAGAATATTCGGAAAAGGTTTCGGTTCCTCTAAAAAAATTGCTCCCATTTATAAAAAAGGAAAATATACTTATCTGAAACAAGATACACTTACAGTTAGCGGACAAATTGGTTTTGGAATTGAGTGTTACGATACTGAAACTAAATCCACAAATAAAAATGGTGTGTTCTCTGTTGAACTACAGTCGGGAGGAAAACGGATTTATTATCACGAAATGGAAACATTTACATTCGAAAATTCACGTTATGTAAATTCACACATCGATTACGAATCCAAACAAAAACACGGGACAAAAATTCAAAGGTGTTTTGTTACTACAAACAATAAATCCGGAATTTACAAAGATGTAATAAACAAGGGAATACTTAATTTCACAGATGACTCCGTACATTGGATGAAATTTATTGTGAAAGATTTTGTTGGAAACACAACTGAATTAATGCTAAAAGTAAAAAGTTCATCTTCTAAAATATCTGGTGAATTTATATCTAAACTACCTATTTACAATTGTCTAGAAGAAATTGCATATGACAATGAAGATAAAAATCATCCAATGGATCTTAAAATAAAAATCCCGGCTGAGGCATTGTATGAAAACTCTTATTTTAATTGCATCAAGATTGGCTCCGTACCACTTACATTTTCTCCATTATATCAAGTAATGAATGATAACATTCCTTTACAAAAAGCAATTTCATTAAGCATCAAACCCGTGCGTTTACCTGATTCATTGCAAAGCAAAGCCTGTATTGTGTCCATAAATAAAAAAGGTAGTAAAAGCTATGAAGGTGGTGCTTTCGCAGATGGCTGGGTGACCACTCAAACAAAAGAGTTTGGAAAGTATGCAATAGGAATTGACACCATCGCTCCGAAATTAAAACCAGCTTTTAAAATAGTAAAAGAACAAATCACTGATTTATCCAAAGTAAAAAAAATAGGCGTGATTGCAACGGATAATCTTTCGGGAATAAGAAAGTATCGTGCAACCATTGATGGAAAATGGGTTTTAGTCGAATATGAATTCAAACAAAATTTATTATTCTACACTTTTGATGACCAGATCGCAACAGGTACGCACGAATTCAAAATTGAAGTAACTGATGATAAAGCAAATAAATCCATATTAACATTTATTTTTAAAAGATAAAATGCAAAAACTCTTACTACTTCACGGAGCAATTGGTTCAAAAGATCAACTAAAACCTTTAGCCGATATTCTAAAATTAAACTACGAAGTTCACACACTCAACTTTGCCGGCCATGGCGGAGAACAAATGCCTAATCAATTCAGCATTGAACTATTCGCAAACAATGTATTGACCTATATGGAACAAAACAACATCAGCAAAATAAATATTTTCGGATACAGCATGGGCGGGTATGTAGCCCTCTATTTAGCAAAATACTATCCCAATAAAATTGAAAAAGTATTTACCTTAGCTACCAAATTTTTATGGAATGCGGAGATTTCTCAGAAAGAAATTAAAATGCTGGACGCGAGTAAAATTGAAGAAAAGATTCCTGCCTTTGCACAATTATTAGAAAAACGCCATCAGCCCAACGACTGGAAAGTATTGTTAAAAAAGACATCAGATATGATGATTTCTCTTGGAAACAAAAACTCCTTAACACTATTAGACCTCACCGACATTTCAGCTACAACAAAAATTGCCCTTGGTGATAATGATAATATGGTTACCTTAGATGAAACAAAAGAGGTGGCACAAAATTTGAAAAACAGCGAGCTACTAATTTTGCAAGACACACTTCATCCAATTGAAAAAGTGGAGATAGTAAACCTTAGTGATGAATTAAAAACATTTTTCAAATGAAATACGTAGCATTTTTTAGTTTGATTCTTCTTTTTGCTTTTCAAGATCCTAGCTATATTAAAAAAGCAAATAAAACAATTAAGGACAGCATTTTTGAGGTTGGAGACATTATTAAGTTGCCCACAATTTTATTTTTTGTGCCGACCGAATATGGTGAAATAAATACCATTACCAAAGATTCGTTAAATGTAATTGGCGATTTTTTATTGAAATATCCTGACTTAACTATTGAACTAACAAACCACACTGATTTTAGGGGTTCGGACGAATACAACATGCGTTTATCTCAGGAAAAAGCAAGAGCTTGTGTGAATTATTTAACACAAGAAAAAAAAGTTGATCCTACTAAAATTACCCCAAAAGGATGTGGAGAAGCTTTTCTAATTGTTGATGAAGAAGATATAAAGCTAATAAAGAAAAAAAAGGAAAAAGAAGCATTGCACCAAACAAACAATAGAACAGAATTGGTTGTGACAGCAGTAAATTAAAAAATGAAATACTTTTTATTCTACTCCTCTACTTTATGATGTAATGATTCCTCTGCAGTATGCTTGATAATTTCCTCTGCTTCAGAACCCAAATATTTTTTTACTCCAGCATGTCCCGCATAAATAGCTGGAGTTAATACAATGGCGATAATTAGTTTGGCAGTGTAACCTGTCAAGGCCATATTAATAAATGTTGCTGTGTCCACCTTTCCTGGCAACCAAAATCCAATTCCAGCTACAATAAATGTATCCACCAATTGCGAAACAATGGTAGAACCAGTGCTTCTCAACCAAATCATTTTGCCGCCTGTTTTATCTCTCAACAACCAAAAAATACTTACATCAATAAATTGAGAAACCAAGAATGCTATCACACTTCCAACAATAATCCACATACTTTGTCCGAATACTGCTGTAAACTGCTCATCCGTTACAACCGAAATCCCCTCTGCCGCAGGAACATTCATGGCAAAAAATAAAACCACAAAAGCATACACAATGAGAGAAGCAGTGATGAGTGATAATTTTCTCACTCCTGCTCTTCCATAATATTCGTTAATTAAATCAGTTGCTAAAAACACAATGGGCCAAGGAAGAATTCCAACGCTCATAATAAACGGACCCAAATAAATTAGCTTCCCTCCTATCAACTCAGCTACAATAGCATTGGTGATAAAGATTCCAGCAAGAATGATAAATACTAGTTCTTTTTTTGTTTTAAACATGTTACGGATAGCTAATCAAAACGAATTTTTCGAATCTGTATATTAAACTAATTCGTTTAATTAATAAACGCTAACAACTCTGTGCAACTCATTTTTTCTCCTGTTGCCCTGCCTACTGGCAGGCAGGTTTGCGTTCTATGCTAAAGCCCATCCAAAAATTCCTCAACACTCTTATAGATATAATCCAAATCCTCATCTTTAATACAATAAGGTGGCAGAATGTAGACAATGTTGCCTAGCGGACGAAGGATGATTCCTTTCTCAATAAAAAAGCTAGAAATATTTTCTGCTAATGAATTTAGATAATTCGTTTCTTCTTTTGTTTTTATTTCAAATGCTATAATTGTTCCTAGTTGTCTTACCTCTATTAATGCTTTATGTGTTTTTATTCTTTGTAAAAAGGCGGCATGCTTCTTTTCAATGCGGTATATATTTTCAAATACTTCGGGCTGATCAAACAAATCCAAACTCGCCAAAGCTGCAGAACAGGCTGTTGGATTAGCGGTGTAGGAATGCCCGTGAAAAAATGTTTTCATTTTATCGTCACTCAAAAAAGCATCATAAATAAATTTTGCACAAGAAGTAACACCCAAAGGCATTACACCACCTGTTAAACCTTTACTCAAACAAATGATGTCTGTTTTGTGATTTAAATAATCGTTGGCAAAAAACTTTCCAGTTCGCCCAAAACCTGTCATCACCTCATCGGCAATGGTAATAATATTTTTAGCTCGACATTGTTCAATCATTTTATCAAGCGATTCAGATGAATACATAATCATTCCGCCCGCACCTTGTATCAATGGTTCAAAAATAAACGCAGCAATATCATCTTGCTTTATTGCTTTTTGAAACACGTTAAAACTTTCTTCTTCTTTTCCTTTTATTGGAACAGGAATATGAATCACATCAAATAATAATTTTGAAAATGGAAGATTAAAAGCATTTCGTGCGCCCACACTCATTCCACCAAAGGTGTCGCCATGATATCCATTTTCAAATGCAATAATTTTTGTTTTAGAAATCCCCTGGTTACTCCAATATTGAAAAGCCATTTTCAGCGCCACTTCCACAGCAGTTGAACCATTATCTGAATAAAATATTTTGGATTGATTTTGTGGCAAGCGTTGCAACAATCGTTCAGCTAACCTAACAGCAGGCTCATGTGTAAATCCTGAAAAAATTGCATGTTCCAAAGTTTGCAATTGCTCCGAAATTTTCTGAGCGAGATAAGGATGGGCATGTCCGTGCAAATTCACCCACCAGGATGCAATTCCATCGATGTAGCGTTTTCCTTTGTCATCATAAAAATAAGCTCCTTCTCCTTTCACAATAGCAATTGGCAAGGGCGCAGTTTTTATTTGTGTGAACGGATGCCACACCACATTTTTATCTCTCTCTTGTATTGTCATTGAACTCCATAAACACTTCGACTCCGCTCAGTGTGACAATTGAGCTGTCAGTCTGAGCGGAGTCGAAGACTATAATTAATAGAAATACTTATTTCAAATATTCAAATTCCTTCGCATAACGAGATATCACTTCTGCGTTTAAATCTTTCTCTTTATTGATTCGTCCCAATACTTTTAGTCCGCTATAATCAACAATAATATCTTCGGATAATTGATGAGGAGCTCCGTTAAAAACAATTCCTAAAATATTTACACCTCTTCCTTTCAATACATCAATGGATAATAAAGAGTGATTAATGCTTCCCAAATAATTCTGGATAACCAAAATTACTTCCGCATCAAACTTCTTAATTAAATCAACCATAAACTCTTTACGGTTTAAAGGCACCATCAATCCACCTGCTCCTTCCATAATTAAAGTTTTGTTTGTAGTTGCAGGCATATTGAGTTTATTTATGTCAATATCAATACCCTCTAATTCGGCAGCCGCATGTGGCGACATGTATTGTTTTAACAAATAACCTTCGGGATGGCATTTGCTTTCCGAGTTTGTAACCCATTTTTGAACTTTGGCGGTATCTGTGGAGAAGAAACTTCCTGTTTGAACAGGCTTCCAATAATCTGCTTTTAATGCTTCGGTTAGTACTGATGCAACAACTGTTTTTCCAACGTCAGTTCCTATTCCGGTAATAAAGATTTTTCTCATAAACTTTCTACTATATGATACTTTTCAACGAAAATATAACATTTTGGTTACTTCTCAATCATTTTCTTTTCAAAAAAGTCATTTACCTTCTCACTTAACTCTTTCACCTCTTTTTCAGTATTATAGGCATGCAGACATATCCTTAAACGCTCTTTTCCTTTAGGGACAGTAGGATTGAGTATGGGACGAACATCAAAGTCTTTGCTTTGAAGCAAATGAGCTATTTTTTTTACCTCTTCGTTGCCATTTACAACAATACATTGAATTGGGCTATAACTCTCTATTAAAAAGGGACTCGCTTCTTTTGAAATAAACTTCTTAAACACAGCAATTAAGTGATGAAGTTGTTTTAGCTCCGACTCACTCTTTTCGAGCAATTGATAAGCTTCATGAATTGTTATTAAACTTTTCAGAGGCAATGCTGTTGTGTATATAAATGCTCTTGAAAAATTAATCAAATAATCGCGTAGCAAGGAACTGCCAATTACAATCGCTCCGTGGCAACCTAAGCCTTTACCAAAAGTGTGTACCCGAGCAAATACCTCTTTTTCTAATTTTAGTTCCTGAACTCGGCCTTTCCCTTCATTCCTAGTCACCCCAGTTGCATGTGCTTCATCCACAATTAAATTGGCCGAATATTTTTTGCACAATCTGCTTATCTCTTTCAACAAAGCATAATCACCATCCATGGAATAAATGCTTTCTACAGCAACATAAACAATTCCCTGTCTGCCGTTTGGCATGGCTTCTGCAATTTTTAATCGTTCTTCTAAATGTTTCAAATCATTGTGACGAAATGCATAAGTACTTGCAGAAGACATTTTCATTCCATCGTGAACAGATGCATGAATCAACTCATCGTAAATAATTGTGTTTCCTTTTTGTCCGATTGCAGAAAACAATCCCACATTTGCATCGTAACCCGAATTATAAATCAATCCTGCTTCTGCATTGTGAAATTTTGCTATAAATGTTTCTAGATTTTCGGCATAAGATGTATTGCCTGCCAACAAACGTGAACCACCCGAACCATTGGAGTGACTTAGTTTATCGTATGCTTTAGCTATGTTTTTTGATAGTTTTTTTGATCGAGCAAACCCTAAATAATCGTTGCTGCAAAAATCAATTAGCCCGGCATTTACAACCAACTTACGCAAGGCATTTTGCTCTTGTCGTTTTTGAAGAGAAGAAAATAAAAATGAATCGGCTGAAAATTTAGATCGACTCAACTTTCTCTGCTTTGATTTTTGAAACAGGCTGTGTTGTCCCTTTAAATGCTTTACGCGGAGTTAATCCCAACAGTTTAAACATTTCCATATCCGTATTAAAATCAGGATTTGGTGTGGTCAATAATTTATCGCCTGCAAAAATAGAATTAGCCCCTGCCATAAAACACATCGCTTGGCCTTCTAAACTCATTTGTGTTCTTCCTGCTGATAAACGCACAACAGTTTTAGGAATCACAATACGTGTAGTAGCAATCATTCGAACCATATCCCAAATTGGAACCAATGGTTGATTCTCCAATGGCGTTCCTGCAACGGGAACCAATGCATTAATTGGAACAGATTCAGGATGCACTTCCATGGATGAAAGTGTTTTTAACATGTTCACTCTGTCTTCTGTTGTTTCACCTAAGCCAATGATTCCGCCTGAACAAACAGATACTTTTGCCTTACGTACATTCTTGATTGTATCCAATCTATCATCGTAAGTACGAGTAGTAATAATCTTTTTATAGCTTTCTTCGGATGTATCTAAATTGTGATTGTAGGCATACAAACCAGCATCTGCAAGCTTTTGAGCTTGAGTTTCGGTTAACATTCCCAATGTACAACACACTTCTAATCCTTTTTCATTTACCGTTTTCACCATTTCCAACACTCTATCAAAATCACGGTTATCACGTACTTCACGCCAAGCGGCACCCATACACAAACGAGATGCGCCTCCTTCTTTTGCTTTGTCGGCCGCCTCACTCACTTCATTCACGGTCATTAATTTATGAACTTCAATGCCTGTATTGTAACGTGCGGCTTGCGGACAATAGCTACAATCTTCAGCACAACCACCTGTTTTGATCGACAACAATGAACTTACCTGCACTTCACTAGCATCGTTAAACTCACGGTGAATGGTTTGTGCTTTGTAAATTAAATCCAACAATGGCATATTGTAGATGTCTAATATTTCTTGAGTAGTCCAGTTATGTCGTGTTTGTGTCATATCAAAATCGGTTTTAAGATGTACAAACTTACGGAATAATTCTTTTATTTTTTAAAAAAGAGTAGATTTGGAATGAATAGTAAAATGAACCCAGAACGATGCAAAATTTATTATACCTATTAATTGTTATTACGCTTTTACCGAGCTGTAATAAAGGAATTGATGATCCTTCAAAAAGAAATGAGAACTGGTGCTGGCATGTTCCTAAAGCAACAGGAAAAGGAGAATGGATAAAACTTGGCGGTAATGAAACGTTCCCTGATGGCTTATATACACTCTTTTATCCCAGTGGAAAAAATTTTGAAAAAGGGAAAACAGAAGATGGAACCGAAATAGATACCATCAGTTCATTTGACATAAATGGAAATATTTCAAAATATACTTATTATCTATCTGATACTTCCTATGAATATTATTTAAATGATGGTCCATTTAAAGCATGGGATTCCAAAGGCAATCTTACCGAAGAAGCAACAGTAAAAAATCATAAAGTCTATGACC
>Ga0163148_10005886_pt1 | contig 12102 bp, 9 predicted proteins | sample OliLakLV19MP7P2_FD_148606 | JGI IMG/M metagenome (GOLD analysis project Ga0163148, IMG submission 148606) | Freshwater microbial mat bacterial communities from Lake Vanda, McMurdo Dry Valleys, Antarctica- Oligotrophic Lake LV.19.MP7.P2 | ecosystem: Environmental > Aquatic > Freshwater > Lake >... | reverse complement strand
AACCAAGAAAATGTCGTTTGTTGTTGCCTCATTTTTCTGCTGGGAACAATAAAATTCAAACCTAAGCCAATAATTGATTTCCACCATGACATCGGCGCGCATAGCGGATTATGTTGTTAGTGAGGATGCAGTTAGGTACAAACTCTTACTCACCAAGAATGTTAAGAAAGGGTCTCCAGCCGTATTTGAAGACGAAAAGAAATTAGATTTTCTTACTTTTGCATGCCCTCGCGACTACGAGGCAGGCGAAACAACGTGGTGCAAAATCGTCATCAATCATCGTGAACGACTGGTACTTTGTCATGAAGACCTCCTCCCCATGGAGCAACAAGGAACGTCACGAGACTTTGAAGTAACCTTTTGGGATGCCGCCAAGCAAAATGACGTCGCCAAGTTTTATCGAGATGTCGACCACACCTGGTGGGAATTTCATTGTCGACGGGATTATGCGCGATTCGAAACAACAAGTACAGCCAACAAGTTGATGTATCCTTCCGTCCACCAAAGTCATCCTAAAAAGCTGTTGGTTGTTCCTTGTTCGGATCCAGCACGTTCACGAAAACCTCTACCAATAAAACAGTCTGCCAGTGAAGAGAAGGCAATCCTACGCAAGCAACTGAATCTCTCGCTTGAAACTTCCAAAATTACCAATTCGCGAAAAGCTCTCTCCACAAAGCAATCTGTCAGCGAAGAAAAGGCAATCCTGAGCAAAAAGCTTGACGAAGTTATCAGTTCGCGAAAAGCTCTCTCAACAACACTTTTTGACCTCAAAGAAAAGGCAAACTTACGCAAGCAACTTGATGTATCGTATGAAACTTCCAATTGGACCCATTCACGAAAGCAGCTGCCGACAAACTATTCCGAAGATGGAGACAACAAACATCTGCTAAAACAAATGCAACTACTGAGTACCAGATCGAATGAGACCACAAATCATGTTCAGAAACGACTCTACTTTGATCGATACGCACCACGCGACAAAGAAAATAACCACAAAGTCCCTATCCGCCAAAAAGTAAGCAAGGAATCGGTAGCTCCGACCAGTTTCGGGCTTATTACCACATCGAACCATGTAAGAATCAAAGAGCCTCCCAAGCAAGAGCCTACAAGAAAGGTTCGACGTAGGGTCCACTTCGATCGATACGAGCCAAAGAGCAAAGAAAACAAGCATGGAATATCAATTCATCAAACCGCAAAGGAACCAACAGTAGATTCGAACAGTTTAGGGCTCAAAGCCGCATCCATCTTTCGGAATTCCAAACCGCCACCAAAGTACGCTTGCGTTAACAGGGACGTAGGGTTGACGGAAATTTCTACAAAGTTTCGCAGTGACATAGATGTCGGTGGAACCAACTGTCATGGCTGTGGTCCCACCTATGTTTATGGCGATGGGGAAGGGGGTCGATGTTCCGGTATTTGTGGCCAATTCTACTGCTGGGATTGCAAACCCGACAAGCTTTGGCTTGGAATTGGCTCAGAAGATCGATACTGCAGCCTCGACTGCACCAAACATAACGAGCCTACTTACAGGAGATACAAGAAACTGCAAAGCGTTTACGGCCAGTGGGACTCTGACGTTTGCGAAGACATCCTCGAAGACCTGTCTAGTATTGCTGAATTTGATGACATGGACGGCTACTGAGGGCATTTTCAATTCTGCTTTTTGCACACACATGTTGTAGTTATGGTTTGTGTACATTTTTGTTGTAGGTGCTAGCCTACAAAGTATTCATACGTAGATGTAGTGCAGCCCTGTAGTGTCGTGTGCCATGCACCATTAGGCTAGCTTGGAATGTACATAATGCTACAGTATAGTACTTGGTACTGTATGGTACCCCTACTAGTACGTAGCTCCAACATCATGCCTGAAGAACTGCAATAACTTTGTTATTTTCTGTCATTAGTCGAGGTACAGTAGGGTTTGCGTTCAGGCTGTTTGTCGCACGACTGAGAGAGCGTGGCGATAGTTGTATATCTATCAACGTCCTTTTTTTTGAACGGAGTGAGAAATTGCGTTTGAAATTTCCTTTTACAATTTCAGCTGTTGACAAAATCCAATGAATCTATCTGCCCAGTTAGTATATACCACCACTACTTAACTAGTCTACTAGATCTACCAGGTAGACTGACTCCTCGTACAACGCACTGTATCTTCGTCGTTCATAGGCTCACATCCAAAAAGCGACCCATCCGATCATGTTCATGTCTCCCACCATCTATCGCAGCGGCGGTACGCAACTGCCGGTCAATGCTATCCCAAATATCCCGACGCTCGACAGTAGTGATTCTTCGCAAGGGCAGAGTCGAAACGATCCTGAAATGAACCACCATCATGGATCCAGAAAACAAGAGACAGAGGAGCAACAGCAGCAAAGCCCAACAAGAATGACAAGAATGATTCGTTGGATCCTTCAATATTTGAGATCGTACATTGGCAAAGAACTCCTTGTGTGTTGTACGATTGCTCTTTTGGTGCAAGGTATGGGCTTTGTGTTACAAGCTATTCCTCGCACTTCGACACACCGATTCATTCCCCATCACGTTTTGAACATCACCAACTCTACCACTACTACCCACGTGATCAACTTGACCTTGAATGAAACTTCCAATGGCGACACGATTCCCGATTGGTCGGTCGGCTTTGTGGCCGCTGCCATTTGTCCCCTCTTTCAAATGATCTTGTGCATTACAGGAGGACGAACGACAGCCCTCAAATCTCGTGGTGACTTGCATCGTACCATCTGTGTCTATATGCTGGCTCTGGCCGTCAATGACGTCTTGACATGGATTTTAACGACGTATGTGGGATATTTGCGGCCCAATTTTTATCAAGTTTGTCAACCCAATGACACTTTTGAGTATTGTGAAAACGAATCTGAAGAAAATTCTCATTCTATATATGGTGGATCGTTTCCGTCGGGTCCTGTTAGTTTTTTCTTTTGTTCCGCCACCATCCTCTACATGTATTTGGAACGAACCTTTGGCGTTTCTAGCTTGGTACAAGCCTATGTCATTGTCGAGGAAAAAGAGCATTGCTCGACACCAGCGGCTGCGGTAGACAGCAATGGTGGTAGCAAAGCAGATGAACACGACAACAATCACGAGAAAGACCCTGCAACGACAACCCCTTCAACTCTCATTTCCACACGACCATTGGGGCTCGGGTATAGTGCTCCACCACTCAAGTATCGGCTCGTTTCGATGCTATGCGGTTTGCCATTGCTAGCCGGATTATTTCTCGGCGCCAGTCGCATCGTAGACCATCGACACCACCCTTCGGATGTGGTTGCGGGAAGTCTCATGGGAATTTACATTGGCTACTTCTTTTTTACCATGTGGTACGTACATGTCAGCTGTACAATATATAGTATGCCTCTTCGTTTTGGTTGCTGTCACTCACACAAAATTGCTTGTCTCTCCGATACCCCAGGTTCCAGGACTCCCGATTTATCAACATTGAGCAGAAAAACTTATAGACGCAATACGCTACACTAAATAATAATAATAGAAACCCTATCAGCTAGAAGGAAAATTTCGTACTGTATCTTTCGTACATGGAAGGAATCTCCTTGACAAATTATGGAACGAACGAGCTCCACTTCTGTTTGTTTGTTTTTCGTTTCTGTGAATTAACCGTCCTTGTACGTTTGTGGCACGGATCCAATCACTGCCACTCCATCCTTGCCCAACCGGTTTAATACAATATGCTCCAAATAGGCAGCATGTTGTCGTGTGCATTCCTCGCGATTTTGCGGAATCCCATACATGGGGTCGTACAGGGTTTTGGGGACAAAATCTTCCACGGCCGGCGTCTGCAATCGAAGTCGCATTTTTCGAAACAACCCCGTTCGTTCGAGGGTTGGATTTAAGATGTGAAAAACTTTGCCATTGACGGTTGCTGCTAGTGGTTGTCCTTCTTCTCCATCGAGTTGAAAGGCTTCCTCCAAGGACATGACGGGAAGATGCGGCGCAACGGGACCCATGGACCAAAATTCGTCTAATTTGGGTCTGGGTTGTTTTTCCAATTGTCGCAAGGATTCAATATACTCAGCATCGACGCCATAATGTGTTGCCCCTTCTACCATAATGTCAATATATCGTTCTTGTGGTATTCCAATTTGGTCGTTGTCGAGTCGTTGATCCGGTCGACAATAGACCAACACATTGTTGTTGAGTAAACTTCCATCATAGAGTTGTGCCGTGGCCTTGGTGGCCTTGTAGAGATGACCTTCCATATCGGTCAAAATCTCCAAATCGTGGTCGGTAATGGTGTGGACCACTCCATGAAATCTTCCTCCTTTGCAAGAAATGGCTTCGGCAAAGCCCATGCTTCCAAAAAACTCGAGTTTGTAATCCAACAAAATGGCCGGTTGACTTTGTATCGGACAAAGACCTCGTGCTTGCAAGGACGTGGGATTCATCATGGAAGCAATGGCAAAATAATAATGCGTGTTGTTGCTGCTAGCAATGCTAGCATCCACAGCAGCAGCAGCAGCAGTGCTAGTGTTAAAGCTGCTCTTGGCCAACTTTGTCATGGGAGACAAACTTGTGGCGTTGGATAGAATGCTCCAAGATCTCATCCGCCGTATCCCAATTTTCAACATGTGTTGATCTAATTTATGGTCCAACCTGCACCATAAAGTGCTTGATGTGCGATAGCTCTACTTTAGTAATAATTATAAGCTACCTCAATAGTGATCGAAGATAGCTGTGAAGATATCGTTGTTGATTCTTTGATCGCTCGAGGATTCGTCGTAACAGAACCGAAAAGATCCAATCCCGAACCATTATTGATTCATTGATTTGATTGATTGATCATGCGTGCATCCAATTCATTGAATATCTCTGCAATGAATGAATCACCCTCCATCGACCTCACAAAATAAAAGATCGATGATGTCATCGATGATAAAACAATTTTTTTGGCGTTGGCAAAACATCAAACCACCATTATGAAAGACGAACCGAGGCTCAGCAAGTTAGCTGCGCTGTTGCCAACCGTCACACGACAACAACGGCCCCCGCTGAAATAGCTAGCTAGGTAGCTTTCGTAGACGCTATCAGACTACAACACTACAAAACTGAATGATGAAGAAATCTTCTTGTGGGGTCTTTCCATTCTTCGTGTTCTTGGTGGCAACTCTGCAGCAGTATGGTTGTCATGCCTTTGTCGTCCATAATGGACAACCGGTACCGCCACTACAAAGTCGGACTGCCGTAGAACGTGTCGATTTGACTGCACTCGCGGCGACTGCTTCAAATAAAAAGTATACTGCTCCCTGTAGTAATAATAGCCGACGAGATATTCTCGTGGGTGGTAGTACTAGTTTGGCAGGCATACTACTAGCAGCCGCCACTGCTGCAACAGTATCGCCGCCGGCTGCTTGGGCTGCATTCATTCTGGATGAAGAAACGGGCGAATATGTCGAGACGGAAGATGTTCCATGGCAACAAGCCTGGAAAGAACGTTTGGATAAGGCATCGACCATGTCCAAGGATGAAATTTTTCAGGCTGCCCGAGGCGCGGGAAATGTGGATTTGAAACAGGGCGAAGAATCGCAGGCGAGTCGGAAACGACGGTACGTAACTTTGAAGCGTTGTGAATATTCATGTGTGCAGATCTTTTTCTGGAGAGAAAATCACCCTTCATACCCAGTAGTCAGAATCAAGCTCACCTCATTGTCATTTTTTTCCCCTACCTTCCACTATTGCACTCTTGCTTCTATAGGGCCATGTCAGCTTGTCGTGATGGCGCCCTTAGATCCAAAGTTGGGGCAGGGACGGAAATTGAGTGCACCAAACGCGTTTTTTCGGGAGAAGTTGAGTTCTTATTAGAGGCACTATAGTAGTTCTGATTATAGTACCGAGACACCGACAACAGCAATCAAATTGCTCGCGACGCACCCGTTTTGCTGAGGGCATCGATGCTCACTTCCTCTGCCAATCGCATGCCACTTAAAGCCGGAGACGCAACAGCAATCTTTGCAGACTACACCTACATAAAATCTTCTAGTCTCCAGCAGGTTTTTCTAATGTTCTAATGGTTTACTTTAAGTGGCATCGTTAGCCATTGCTCTGTACTTTATTTTGAGGATGATGATGATGATGTGTGTGTGTGTGTGTGACGCATCGTAAGACGCCACCTCACTTCTATCACACGAGCCACGTCCAACGTAATGTATCCTTCAGAGATTACACCATCATGATCCGTGCTCGTTAATGATTGGCCTGCGAATCATTCGTTGGACTAGGTGTGTTGGTCGCGCACGAAAGTCGCGTTATCTACCACAAGTTCGAAGCAGTTATATTGTGCGCCCCGCCCCTGTAGTTCGCACCCCATCTCCATCCATGGTTGTTTCCTCGATCCGTAGTCAATACGCATGGTGAAACTGACAAAGTAACTACACAGACAGAGACCATTCTTCTTCTTTGTCGCCGTCAACGTTCACGGGGCGTCGTTCATCCAACGACGTCGACTTGGAATTCGTCCGTTGCATAATCATGTACACTAAAGCTCCTGCCGATGTGGTGGCAATATTCACGTAAATTGTCGTATAGCTCGCCAAGGCCACCACCAGACAGAGGGCGGAAATGGTTGGAATGAGAGCAATCGCACACCATGTTGTACTCAAAGGTACCTTAAATGGGCGTGGTACTGTTGAATGAAAATGAGCAAGGCCAGCTGGTTAGTACCGCAAACACAAATTGCGGAGTGTCATGAATGCACATCGCGACGTTAGTGTCCAGGTTACGTACCATCGGGTCTGGAAATGCGAAGTTTGAGAAAGGCCGCGTATTCCATCAACAGAGCCAATGAATAATTGAAATTCAACATTTCAATCAAGTCATCCAGGTTGCTGACGCCCATGACTACAATCACAATGGTTCCTACCAACAAGGCGTACGTGGGTGTTCCGGTTTTGGGACTGCGAGTGGCCAGACACTTAGGCAAGAAGCCTCGACTGGCCATTCCCGATAATAAGTAGGCATCGGAACTGAGTTCGGCTTGGAATTGACCAAAGTTGCTCAGTGCTGCCGCCACCACGAGCCACTTTCCCAGCCATGGACCAGCGGTTTGTGGCACGACGGTGGCCAAATATCCATCGACCCATTCTGCGGGAGAGGCATCAGTGGTCCCCAATGCTACCAGCAGAGGCAACACGTATCCCAATACTACCATGGCAAATCCCAGAAACATGGCACGTGGCCACACGCGCACGGGATCTTGAAAGATTGTTCATGAGAGGTCGTAAAAAGACACCTCCCAAAATGATATTGGGCAAAAAGCCACCTTCCATCGTGATCATGCCATCGTCATCACTAGAGGCAGCAGCAGCAGCGTCCAAATAGGCGGCAGTCGTATTGGTCATGGACACAAAGGCATCGTCCGTGGGCAATCGGAACCATCGTTGAGGATCGACTTGCGGAGCTCCCAAGAGGACAAACAACACAAAAGGACTCATGGACATTACACAAACGGCCATGTTCATGTCGCCCACCAATTCCAATCCCAACCAATTCAAATAGGCCAATCCTACGGAAATGGCGGTAATCAAAGCAAATCGCATCATGGAGGCAGACTCGTCGTCGGGCATGGCGAGGTTTTCATTGGGAAAGATTTGGAGGGCGTATTCCAAAAAGAGGACGGGATAAATGGCATTGTCCGTGGCACCACTGACCCAATTCCAATAGCCCGTCATGAAACCAGCGGCTGGACCAAAGGCTTCTTCGGCCCAAGCAGCACCGGCGGCACTACTGCTCCAACTGCCTTGAGCCGAGGACAGTTCGACCGTCATGAGACATTCCGGCAAACTAAACACAAGAGGTGCCAAGAGAAAGCCCAAGATCGTGTAAAAAGGACCGGCTGCTCGTATGGATTCTTCAATGCCAAAGGGACCTCCCGAGACGCTGTAAAAGATAATGGTGGCGAACTGCAGAATGGACAAGGTGTTGCTTTTTGATTTTTGTTGGGGAGTGCTGTTGGCCAGGTTGTGGCTGCTGCCATGGCTCGTCAAGGACTCGGTGTCACTGCCACAACTACAGACCGTATCAGATGTGCGCTTGGAAGCCAATCGCAAGTACTCTATGCTGTTTGGCTGTGGCGACAAGGAGGCAGGTGAAACGTCCCCACTGACAGTAGTGACATTGTTGTGGTTGGTGTCATGTGAGCTAAGGGAATCATAACTGGGATGGGCATTTCCCCGCAAGAGCGACCAGAGGGAGGAGCTCTGCTGGGCGGTGGGATGGCTGTTGTTGGTATTCGACATGGTGTGTTCGTATAGTCCGATCGTATGAAAATGTATGTAGTAGTATGTAGCGTCTATGCGCAGTATTGATTCTAAATAAATAGAGTAACAGACAGATTGGTTTCAACGTAGTTTCAATTACTCTTGTCAGGAGGGCATCATGTAACGGCAGTAGCGTGGTGTTGGATGATTTGCTTGAACAGCAGAGCGAAGGACATGAAGTGCGTGAGGATGCTTCTTCCTAATTTAGTTTATGGGATCTAATCACAATTTGGTTTGTGCTGCCAGTTGCAGGCGCAGATATTGAGAGGGGCCATAGCATTGATATTCTCAATCTGCATGCATCTGCATCCATGATACGATGAGTGATGCATCACAGTTGAGTGAGCAGTGGCTAAATAATTTTTCATTTTGTGTTCTGTGGGGCCGGACTGTGTGTGTGTCACGCAGAAAAAATCGAAACCTGCAGAAGGCCGGGATTGCCCCGCTTGCCTCAACGCCTAACAAATTTCAGAATTCCATGGGTTTTCTTTGTCTGCTTTGTTGACACGTGTGGCTGACAGGCGCTCATCAATAGCTTTTCGTTCGTACGTAGTACGATTAAGAGGTCCGTCGATGGTACGTGGGGCTGAGTGCAGAGCGCGATCAAAAAGAACAGGACTGGTTATTATGCTTTGCTTCCAAAACCCCTAGCCCTATCCATAACCAATAGCTTGCTAGACAATAAGAGCTGCTAGCTAGCAGCCTAACGCCCTCTTAGTACTACTGTACATTTAAAGTAGCTAGCTAGCAAGTACATCACTACTGTACTTATTAGACACCGTAGCTTATCAGTTACAGCCATGAGACCCAGGAAGGTAGCAAGTGGTAGCACCTCGCTAGCACAGTAAGTCCAATAGCTACCAAGTAGGTATTTGCGGCCGCAGTAGTGCTGAGATCTTGAGAATCAACAATTTCGACATATTGACCTGGTGAAAGCCAAAAAATCTTACCCTCCCAATCCTTTTTTACTTCAGCATTTTTGTAATGCGTTTAGTTGGTCTTACATGTAGTTTAGTTATTACCTGCATCTTCGAAATTTGGATATCGATGGGAGATTGGAAATCGATCATATTCTAATTGGAGACCTATTCAATCGGAATCTGGAGATGGATCCTTTTGTACCAGTTGGGGACCATGTGGGTCTAATCGGCTCGTATGTCACTCGTGGAGGTACGGATCGATCGTTTCTACTGCTTGGTATGGTACGGTGAGGTTGCACTCTCCAGTTGCGCTCCGTAGTAGCCTGCACGCAGTAGCTTCCAGTAGCGTAGCTCTGATGCCAACGAACGGCCGAGTTCGGTCCGAGAAAAAAAACGCCACGATTTGATGCTCCGCCACGGGATGCACGCTCCGTGCTTGCTACTACCATCCTGGGATCCGGTTTCGTTGTGAAACAATCAGTGACAACAACTCTAAGATCTTGATTCACGTTGCTCGCTCAATATATGGACCGAACGGTCGTGATGACTCCCGACTGGATCTCATGATAATGGGAGAACGGGCGTTTCCCCACGATTTCTTTTTGGCCACGGGAAACACGCTCCGTGTTTGCTCGCACCAGCCCACAACAGAACGCATTGCAATAACATCTCACTTCCGGCATATCTCATTGTTTTCATTTGTGAAACAAACAAGCCCATCGGTTTCGAAATCTTTAAAAAAAACTTGCGCTTTCCTCGATCAAAATGGTTGGCAAACAACAAACGAGTAAGTTGACGAAGCACAATGCTGTTGCTGATGATCCGTCGTGTTGTTCTTGCGAGCGCTGTAGCATCGTTCTTTCTTTGAAATCAATGCAGCTCATGCTTGTTTCTACAATCTTTTTCTGTTTGTTTTGCATTTGCTACTAAAAGGCAAGAAGTCTCCTTCCAAAAAGAAGGCCGCCAGTGCCGGTGGGAAGATAAGTGCGGACGAAAAAATCTTGGCTGCCTTTTACGAAAAGTTGGAATGGGACATTACCGAAGTCCCAGAAGAAGACATTTTAACATTGAGTGGCTATGCTGGTGCTGACAGTCGCGGCTATCGTGATGGCAAGAAGCTGTTGCTCGCCGAGGGCAAGATTGAGAAGACGGAAGCCAAGATTTACAAATTGACCAAATTGGGCCTCCAAGGAAAACCTGCCACCACCGAGCCCAAATTCAAGACCAATGACGAATACCAAGAAGAGTTCATTTTGAAGCGTCTTACTCCCAAGATTGGTGCCCCGGAAGAGAAATTTCGTGCCTTTTTGGGCGTCATGAAAGATGGGAGTGCCCATTCCCACGACGAACTCTTGGCAGCAACGGGTTACAAAAAGACAGATTCCAAGGGATACCGCAACATTATGAAAGGTCTCAAGGACTTTAAATGCTTGGAACCTGCTGGTGGTCGTGGAATGTTCCAATTGACCGACAAGGCATTTCGCTTTGGACGGCCCTGAGCTTCGGAGTTCAGTTTGAAGATTTTCCTCCCGTGGAAAAATAATTAATTCCGAGCCAGTGTGCTTTCAATGAGATATTGAATTCAAAACGACCTTACTTGTTTTGCAACCCTCCTGAAAATATTAAGAGTCTATGGAAATGAATTATCATTATTGTATTATTCAAGATGCGTTTACAGCACGACATTCCTGTTACTATAGTTAGCAAGCCACACAACGAAAAATCATGTGGAATTCGAAGACGACGAAAGGAAGATTGCAACAACAACAAGAGCCAGAAGCGCGACAAGGGATTGCCATGCCACCCAACGTCTCGTTGTCCTATTCTGGCAGCGGAGGTCTTTGGGCTTGTGAGAATTGTGGGACACAGATCCATTTATCAGAAGGGACGAAAGAGTGGACCTGTGCCCGTTGCATCCGTCGCATGTACACTTACCCACAAGGAGAATGTCCTCTCGAAAAGATGCGCCGGTTCGTTCTTTCTCATTAAAACACAAGTCCTACCAACTGAATACAGAAATGACACGCATCGAGTTATAAGGAACCGAAAAAAAGAGGGCTTTTAAAACTTTGCGACAGCCATCATTTGAATTGCAGCTCCATCAACAACCAATGCATGTCTGCAGTCAATACCACAAGGCCCACACATGTGGCACGGTGACAATATGTTGATATGGTTAATTGTAAAGCCTACTTTTCCGACGAGTAGACAAGTATTCCTTTCCAAAAATGGCAAAACGCTCGGGGTAAAGTTCTCTCCATTCGCCCCGAATCCAACACCCTTCTTGATCGAAACAACAACAAATCGAGGAAAGAAATTTCGCAAAAAGAAATGACAATTTCATGAATATGACATTATTGGAACAACATTCATCCATTCATTAATCTAACAAGCCCATCTTTTTCAAATGAGACGAATCTTCAGGTCGCAAGGAGGTACGCGTCGGTGGAGGAGCTATCTTTCTAGAAAGTGCCGGCAGTGCAACTTCGGCATCCGGCTCGAGGTCCATTTGTGTCAGGTCATAGCGGGATAAATCCTGGACGGGAAAGTCATCGACGAGACGTCGTTTTTCCAGCAATACAATGTGTCGCTGGATAATTCGTTGCACCACAAAAATGGATAGGAAAATTCCAACCACAAAACCAATGACTGCCATAACAAGGACTACCACCAACATGATGACCAGTAGAATGTGCATGCCGTCATTGCAACCATCACTATTACCGCCACCGCCACCGCCAGTGTATGATGAAGGGAGGGACAACAACAACCATCGGCACTGCAATCGTTAGTGTTGTCATCGCAACAACAACAGCAACAACAATCGTCGCCGCCTCCACCATAATAAGTGGGATAGTAGTAGAAGTATGGCTGTGGACCCCTTCATAAGCATT
>Ga0163148_10005883_pt1 | contig 12107 bp, 9 predicted proteins | sample OliLakLV19MP7P2_FD_148606 | JGI IMG/M metagenome (GOLD analysis project Ga0163148, IMG submission 148606) | Freshwater microbial mat bacterial communities from Lake Vanda, McMurdo Dry Valleys, Antarctica- Oligotrophic Lake LV.19.MP7.P2 | ecosystem: Environmental > Aquatic > Freshwater > Lake >... | reverse complement strand
GGTAAAACCTTTGATGATGTATTCCTTTAAGCGTTCAGTTGCCCAAATACGGAAATGCGGTGGCTTGGGTGCTGCTTACTCTGTAACCTACTGAAATGATTGCATCAAGGTTGTAGAACTTAACTTTTGTTTCCTGCGTTTTCCCTTCCATTGCTCCATGTGGAGTGGTATGTTCCAAAATGGAACTAACCACTTCTTCCTGTAATTCGCCGGTTTCAAAAATGTTTTTGAGGTGCTTGGTGATGGCAGGACGCTGCACCCCAAACAAGTCGGCTATTTTTTGCTGCGTGAGCCAGATGGTTTCGTTTTGCAAATAGATTTCCACTTTCACCTTTCCGTTGGGAGTGGTGTACAGTAAAATCTCATTAAAACCTTCTGTTGCTGTGTTTTTCTTTTTGGCCATGTTTAATGTTTCATTTTTACCAACTTCCCCTCAAATGCCTGCTTCAAAATACTCTGCCGCAACGTTTCTGCCTGTTGCAAACTATGGCTGATGGTTTCTTCTATTTTATCGCATACTGTGAGTTTGCTTTCTAATTCATCTATGATGAGTTGTTGTTCTTTTAATGGCGGTAATGGGACTTCAATTGTTCCAATTCTATTAAGAGCCAATTTACCCAATGTTGCGGAAAGAATTTTTCTTTTGATTTGCAATTGACAATTGAACGAGTTAATCCATCTTGACAAAAATTTGTTTTCAACTTCCTTTAACTCTATTACTTTTGCAGCATTCTCTGTTAAGATTGATTTTCCTATATTTACTGGAATTACTCCTGCATCACCTATACAAGCCCCAACTATTGTAATATAAACTTCACCGCCCGTTACTTTGTAATTATGTAAAGCATTATATGTTTCTTCATTTAAGTAGGTAGGTTTATTTTTTACTGTTCCATCTTTTAAATTCCCAGCCATTATATACACAAAGTCTGTAGGTTTTTCTGCATATTGATGTTTTGGAGGCAATCTTTTACCTCCCTTTATTTTTCCGATTTCATTGATTGTCACCCATTTCCACCCCACCGGCAATTCCCCCTCCTTCACAATTTTATTAGTCAGTTTCCCTTCAAATGCCCATTTCAACATACTTTGGCGGTAAACTTTCAATTGCTGCTGTGCGGTTTTGAGCAGGGTTATGCCGTTGTCTAGTTCGCTGAAGAGTTCTTCTATTTTGGAAACTATGGCGAGTTGTTCGGGGAGTGGGGGGAGAGGGATAATTATTGTCTCAAAATTTCCCTTATTAACAATAGATACAGTTGCTCCGGTTGCAAGCTTTTCTAATTGCCTTCTGAATAAGGGTGATTGTGCTTGATAAAATATAAATTTACCGTCAATGTTTTCATTTTCCAAGATGGCATTTAATTGTTGATTAAATGCTGCTTTTTTCTTTACAAAACCTGTTCTTCCAAGATTACCAATACAAGTTACTAATACGGTATTTGGAGGGACAACTCTTGCTATATCTGCACCCTTAAACGAAAGTTTTTCATCTGTATCACTAATTAATCCATCCCAAAGATGGGGTGGTTTAAAAAATGGAATGTCATTCCCGTAATTAGAAGTATCAGATTTTGGTGGAGTTGTGCCTGTAATTATTTCACAAACTTCCCCCAATTTCTTTATTTTCCATTACTTCGGTATGGTGTTAGACATTGTTTCCATTAACTAAGATTATCTAACAAGGGTTTCTATATTTTTTGATTTTTTTCTGCTTGAGCTTATTGTTTGAACTAATTTCTGATTTAAGTTATCTGAATATGGTGTGCTTAATTCAGGTTTATATAAAATTTCAAAATCACTATCGGTATCAAATTTTGCCAAGCCTATATTGTATTTTTCGAACAGAGCAATATTATTTAAAGCCACATTGGCACTTTTACTGCAAAGCACTACATAAGAAATATTTGAAAAACTTTTGTATCGAAATGCCTGTTTGGCGGCTTTCTTCCAATTTTTCAATTTCAACTCAAAAGAAATAATAGAAACTGCTTGTTTTTGTTTGTCATAAAACACAAAGTCAGGAACGCCAAATAAACCCTGACATTCTTTGAGATAAGCATTTCCAAAATTCGCTTTCAAAAATTTCTCAAACATTAGCGACATTTGTTGTTCTGTCTTAAACATATTTATTTAATTAATTCTTTTTGGAAAGCGTTAATAACATTAAACCAAGTTGGCAAATGAGAGCCATCGCTATCATCATCTAGAAGGACTTCGTTTTCTATTTTTTTAAATAAGGTTAAAGCATTTTTAATTGAACCTTTCAGTTCGTCTATTCTGCCGGCTTGTGTGGTTGGTAGACTTTTCATTTGTCTGTCAAACACGTAAAAATAATGTTTGTATGGTTCGGGTTTTGCGAAATGCCATTTAAACTCCGGTTTAAACATCAATGGTCTAAATTCTGAATCGTCAAAATAGTCAGCGTAATCTGGCATTAATTTTTTCATTGCCTGAATATATTCGTAATCTACCCATTGTAAAAGTTTTGTGCTGTATAGTCTTGCATTGGGTGAACGCATTGGACTTTTTTCTGAATCCTGAAAGCGTTTGATACCAAAAGAACGTAAGTTTTCATACGAACCAACTGTAACAGAATCAGGCATTGCAATACTATATAAAAGTGCTTCGGTGTTGCTATAGCCCAAATGCACTTCCATTTGATTGTCTTTTAAAATCTTGATGAACTTTAGAGCATTGAATAAATAATCGAAATCTTTAATTTGTTTGCTCGAAAAGTTATTTTCAAAAATCAAATAAACACCTTCAATGTTTTGATGACCTGTTATCCAGTTCAAAACCTCATTTCGCTTTTCTTCATCTGTTAGCATTATTATTTTCACAATTATAGAAAGGAGTATTTTTTTTTGAATTTTATTTTCCTTTACGTAATCGCAAAATGGTGTAACAAAATAATCTGTGTTTTGTGCGAAATAACTTGTAGGATTATCAGCGTAATACCTTGTAGGGATTATCAAATACTCAAAATCATTTTTCATCTGGTAATCCACACACAACTTAGCTAATTCAATATGGCTGTTATCTAAATCAGGCGTGGTGAAATCAGGTTTTAAATTGCCAGGAAAAAAGGGGTAGGTATCTAAAGTCCCTTTTGCTTCATTTAGTAGATATAGCTGTGGATCGAGGAAACCAGTTTGTTTCAATTTAGCATCTAACGCTAATAATTTATCAGCATCAATGTTGATGGGAGAAAAAATCAAACCATTTCCTACACTGCTTAGGAAACTTTCGATATTCCATTTATCTCTAAATCCTGTTTGATGATATACTTTCATATTAAATTTGTTTGGCTATAAAAGCATTTAACATTTGATAATTTCTGAATCTGTCGTAAGGCTGAATTTGCAAGGTTTTACTTGCAAATTCAACTATTGCAACATCGGGTTTTACTGTACCGGTTTCTACAATGTATTTTTGTTGCATTATGTTTTCTACAATTGAGTATTTATTTCCAATATAAGCAGAGTCAAAAGGATGTACGCCCAAATAAAGTTCTAAAGCAATAATTCCTAAACCAAAAAAATCTGTTCGAGGATCAATTAAATTTTTGTTGTTAGCCAGTTGTTCAGGAGCTGCATAAATAGGGGTGCAGGGACCCATTGGAGAAATAGTTTTGGTAAGCGATTCTAAATCTAAAAATCGAGCAATGCCCAAATCAATAATACAAGGCATTCCATTTGGTCGGATAATAATATTTTCAGGTTTTAGATCTCGGTGAACAATATTTTTATCCCAAATAATGGAAAGACCTTTTACCAATGATTTGAGAAGAGTGAAAATTTCTTCGGGAGTTTTAAATTGCGGCATCGCTTCTCTCAATACCTTGCCCTCAATATAATCTTCTACTATTTCAAATTCTTTCGTTTTTACGTCAATGTTGAAATGATGTTGTAGCGGATAAAACTCAGATTTCAATTCAGAGAGCAATTCTACTTCACGTTTAATTCTTTCAAGAGATGTGAAACTTTTTATCGCACCTTTTTTTATCACCACCTTGCCAGCTTTGGGATGTTCAGCCAAGTGAACGGTTTTTTGTCCGCCTTGTGGTAATTCTTTAATTATTTTACAATCTCCAATCATATTACAAATTTAATATTAGGCTGCCAATGCCTCGTTTAATTCGTTAATAATTTCTTCTGTTTGGTCACCAAACAATTGCCACATCTTCCCCAAGCCACCTTGCGCATTAAAGGGATTCAAATCAAAATCGTCTTTCTCAATATGGAAACTGCTGATGACATAATCCTTAATCATCCGCAGCCATTGCATTTGTTCTTCGTTGAACTTGGTGGTTCCCGCTTGTTTTTTAAATACCCAATCTTGAAAGTTTTTATCCACTATTTTATCATAAGTCGTCAATGTGGTATCTATTCCGCTTATTTTACGAATGAGGGAAACAATGGCCGTCAATTCATTTTTTGGAGAACCGTTGCATTGCTCTAAGGCTTCATAAGCCCGCCAAACATTCAGTGGTGCAAGGGTTGGTTTATCATTTTGCAGTTTCTCCAACACTTCTTTTATCATGGTGTAAGTCAGGTCTCTTCTGCGAAATGGTTGGTTGTAGAAAATCTGCAAGGCCATTAATTCATCTTTGTGTTGTTGCATCCATGCTGAAAAATTGGCGATTAATTCTTTCGCTTTGTTTGCATTGTCTTTGTCCCAACCCACGTGAATCACTTCATCAGGATTCGCCAAGTCAATTTTTTGTTCGTGCGCCTTGCGCACATTTTCAATGTATTCGTTCAGTTCGCCGGTGAATACTTTTGCGGCTTCGTTCTGTAGACTTTCGGTTTTTGTTTTGATGGCTGCTTGAATTTCCACCGGTGGGGCACCGGCCATTTCGGCTCTTACGTTGCTTTCAATGTGTTCCAGCACATCAGGATTAAAAGCATTCAACAACTCTTTCACCACCTGCGAAACACTTTTGCCGTTGGCTTTTTCAGCAAATTGCTTTTTTTCTTTTTCGGTGATCTGTTTGTCCAATCGGGTCAGTCGGCTGGCCAATGAAGTAAATAATGCTTCTTCCCTTGCACCAACTGCAACCGCTTGTAATAAATCCTTTAGCGGTACGCCGGGCTTTTTCTCCAACGGACGGCTATCTGTTTTTAAACTTTTGGTTACGCCAATGGCATCCACAATTACAAAATGGTCTTTTGTGAATTTTGCAGTGGGTGTTACTTTTCGCAAACTATCTAAATCAATAGTTCGAGTTCCTCTGCCTTTCATTTGCTCAAAATAATTGATGCTTTTCACATCGCGCATAAATAGCAAACATTCAAGCGGTTTAATGTCGGTGCCAGTGGCCACCATATCTACGGTGACGGCAATTCTTGGGTGGTAGTCGTTGCGGAATTGTGATAAAACCGATTTTGGATCTTCGTCGGTTTTATAAGTGATTTTCTTGCAGAACTTGTTTTCTTCGGCAAATTCTTGTCTTACAATATCAATAATGTCGTTGGCGTGACTATCGGTTTTGGCAAAGATCAATGTTTTTGGCACTTCAAAAAGCCCGTTCTTGTCATAACGGTCTTTAAAAATGGTGGGCAAATTTTCTTTGAAGGAACGAATGATGGTTCTGATTTGATTGGGGTTTACCACATCCTTGTCCAATTGCTGTTTGGAATAGGCTTCATCTTCATCCTGCAACTCCATTCTTTTCTTTCTGCTCAGGCGTTCCCGATGTTCAATGTATTCGCCTTTCCAAAGCGTTGCACCTTGTTGGGTTACTTTGGTGTCAATAATAAATACTTCGTAGCCTACATTCACGCCATCTGCAACCGCCATTTCATGCGAATATTCACTCACCAAATTTTGATCGAAATAACCAAAGGTTCTTTTGTCGGGCGTAGCGGTTAAGCCAATTTCAAAAGCATCGTAATATTGCAAAACTTGTGTCCAAAGGTTGTAAATGCTTCGGTGGCATTCGTCAATGACAATGAAATCAAAAAACTCGATGGGCATTTTGCCATCGTATTCAATCGGTGGAATTTCCTTGGGTTGCCAGTTTCTTTCATTTGGATTTTCCTCTTCGGCACTTTCTTCCAGTTCCGTTCCTTTCAAAATGGAATACAAACGCTGAATGGTACTGATGCAAACCTGACTGTCGGTTGCGATGTAACTTGATTTAAGCCTTTGAACGCTGTATAGTTCGGTGAATTTTCTGTTGTCGTCATTGGGTACGAATGACATAAATTCTTGTTCTGCTTGTTCCCCCAGGTTTTTGGTGTCAACCAAAAACAAAACCCGTTTTGCTTTGGCATATTTCAGCAAACGGTAAATGGCGGTAATAGCCGTAAAGGTTTTTCCCGAACCCGTGGCCATTTGTATTAAGGCTTTTGGGCGGTTTTCTTTAAAGGAGGTTTCCAGTTTTGTGATGGCGTTTATTTGGCAGTCACGCAAGCCTTCGGTTTGCAATACAGGCAAATCAAACAACCTTTTACGAAGCGATTTATCGCGCTTTACCCATTCTCTCAAAGTTTCAGGTCGGTGAAAACTAAAAACTCTTCTTGCCCTTGGTTTTGGGTCGGTAAAGTCTGTAAACCTTGTTATTTCTCCTGTGCTGATGTACACAAAAGGTAAAGACTCGTTTTTAAGATGTTTGAGTTTAGCGTTTGCGTATTCTTCACTTTGTCCTTCGTGCACATTTATTCGATGTCCTTCTTCTTCACGCTTCGCTTCAATTACACCGCAAGGTTTGCCATCTACAAACAGCACATAGTCCGCAGGGCCAACATCTGTCAAATATTCTTTAACGGCAACACCAATTCCAGCATTCAGATTTATATGCTTAATGCTTTGAATAACCCAGCCACAAGCAGTTAACTGCTTGTCAATGTTATCTCTTGCTATTTGCTCTGGGTTTTGATTTGCCATTACTTAATTAGAATTCAATTTCAGTTGGTTAAAGTACGAATTTTCATCCTTTAAACGGTCATTGTCGTCTTGTGGCGGGTGGGAGAATTGGCTCTTTTGCAAGCTTGGGTTTGTGTGTCGGCTTGTGCGGCTTGCAAATGTGCCAATTGTGCGTTGGCAGAATTTCAAAATATTTTGTGCGGTGGGAAAAAAAATAAAATACAGAAGGGTCGGCAATGAGTGTCGGCTTACTCGTTGTCCGTTTGTAATATGGTCTGTATGTTGGTCACTTGTCAAAATGGTTTACTTTTTTTTAGTCGTCAATTTGTTGTTGATGTGTCGTTCTTTACGCTTGCTGGTAACGAACAGGGCTTGGCGATGTTGGGGTATTTGAAAATCGTCCGCCCGGAACCGCTGCTGATTGAAAAACAAATGTACAAGATAACAACCAAAAGCCCACCGATGCTTGTCCTGCCCGAACAACTGCTGCCATGTTGCTAATGATGAAGATTAAAATGTCCTGCCCCAATATTGCCAAACCCCATGTTGGCGGTTCGTTGTTTCTTGTTTGAAGTTATTTCCAATAATTTTTCATCAAGTCTGCAACCCAAACCGGTTGTCTGATTTCTATTTTTGGTAGAAACTCTTTGAAAACAGGTTTGATGTCTAATACAGGCGTTCCGTTAATAGCATCAAGAAATTTCACTTTTATTGTTCTACCGTTGTGCTCTAATAATTCAACTGTTGCAAGTCCGATTGCGTTAGGTCGGTCTTTTTTGCGTTGTCCAAAAATGCCGACTAACGGATAATTTGGGTTGCCTCTTGGCCGTCCCGAAAAAACAATATTTTCTTTTTTACTTTGTCAAAGTAGTAGATAATTTCAAGATGAGAAAAATCGGAAATGTTGTTAAATACTTCAGACGGAATATTCTCATCAAGTTCAATATCTGCAATGATAGTTTCCCAATTATCGTCAATAGGTTCTGTCCTCGTGTTTTTAACTGTCGCTATAGATTGTAATCACTAGTGTCCGGCTCTAACTAGAACAAAGTCAATGAGTTATCTCTATCGTCATTTGATTTTTGTGAGGCCGAGTTCATAATCAATTGATTTACAGGGGTTTTATCGAAAACCGAGACACTTAATATTTGTAAAATTTCGTTCATGGTTTGTGAGGTTTGGAGTTTTTCTTTCAAAATTGCGACCATGACATAAGTACAAACAGCCACCCAAACCTGGGTTTTGACAGCATTTGGTGTTTCTCCCCAAAAGACTTTGATCCGCAAATGCTGCTTAATCCATTTGAAAAACAACTCAATTTGCCATCTGTTTTTGTAAAGTTGGGCAATTTCAATTGCCTTTGCGTCAAGATGGTTGGTAATGAATACATAGGTTTTGTTCAGTTCTTTGTCCCGATATTTAATGCGTCTGATTTTTTGAGGATAATCCTTTATGGCATTTAAGTTCTTCAGGTAAACAAGTTGGTCGCATATTACACCGGTGTTTCTGTCGGTTGGATTAGAGGACTGGCGCGTGAAAGCAAAGTTCTTTTTGGCCCGTGTGACAAAAAATGCTTTCGCTTCATTGATGATGAACAGGCGCTCCCAATCCAGGTATCCCCGATCCATGATGTAAAAGGCATCTGCTTCAAATTCCAGGATATCCAACACGTTTACATCATGTACTGAGCCGCCAGCAGTATGCACAAAACAGGGTATTTGACACCGAATATCCAGTAAAGTATGCAATTTTATGGCTCCTTTATGCTTTTTGAACTTTGCCCACCAGAATACTTCAAGGCATAAATCAATCGTGGTTGCATCCAAAGCGTACAGCGGATTTTCTAAAGAAATCTCTGACAAATCAACTGTTAAGCCTTGTAAAGAGCGTGCTTTATTAATCAAGATTTGTGCAAAATCAGCATAAATACGCCAGTCTCGTTGCTCATTTGCATCGGCTAACGTAGAACGACTTACACCTTTGGTCAGTCCTAAATGGTACAACTTACTTTGATGCGCTTCAAGGCAAGTAATGACATCTCGCAAACTTTCCCGATGCGTTAACTGCCCAAAACTCAAACACAGAAATTGGTGCCAACAACTAAACTGACGAACCCGATAGTTTCCTTGATAGCGTTCGACACACCTGTTAAAATCATTGTGATCCAAAAGGCTGAGTAATTGTGCGAAAACATATTTACCTCTGTTCATTCTTGCTCTCTTTTGAGCAAGGTAATTCATTTGAAATCGTTTAAACTCAAAACCCTTGTAATTAAATGACAATCAATTAGTTATAAGGATATTTTTTTTCTTAACCGGACACTAATGACATAAAATGTCGTTGTTGGATAATTTACCATACAACTCGTCAGGCAAAAAAGTGCCCAGATTAAAAATATCTGTTTCATATTGTAGTGTTGTCTTGCCAGCCTGACGCGGCCCAGTAATGCCTACTATCGGGAAAGCAGACAAGCGGTGCAAAAGGACTGGTTCTATTTGGCGTGGATACAGCATTGTTTTTTTCCGACAAATTTAAAGCGACGCTTTAAATTTGTCGGAAAAATTTTTCACCGCGAATATGCCGCCAGCCATTTGCACTCCTTTACCACCGTTTCGAAGTACTTCGTCTTGGAGTGCTTGGAAATCAAAACATCGTAGTAAGCCCGATACTCTGGCGACAAAACGGGAATGAGCGGGCTGCCGGGGCGGTATGTACAGCCTACAAAATGCAATCCCCGAAGCGGGTGCTCCGGGGATTGTTTGCATTCTTAGTGTTACTGCACTTCATATTTTTCGTGGAACACGCCTTGGAAAAGCAGGTGCTCCGGCAGCCCCAGATCATCGTAGCCATTCTTGGAAGTACGGCAAAAAGCCACTTTAAACCTCCCTCGAACAACTTGATTGATGCTGTCAAGGTGCTCCACATGAAAAAAGCCTTCCACCGAATCTTCCAATTTGTAAGAGTAGCCTTCAAGGTCCTCATCGACTATTTGCCCAAAGCCAGTTAATGCTTTGTCTGGCAAAAATCGCTGGTTTTTAGTGTGAAGCCCGAAATACCCATCTTTTAAAGGTAATGCCCCAAAACCGAATTCACTCCAAATATCACCATCTATCCGCAAGAAACTATAACCCATTATCTTGTAAAACTTTCGATAAACAAATATTGGGTGAAAATCCGCTTCTTCGCCGTTGAGGAATACGAGCGTTCCTCCCAAGGAGACCGAATCCGGCAAGGCCACTTCGGCCCACTGAGGTGGTGGTGAGCATTCGCAGCAGGGTTCTTTTTCACCACAGCCGAGCGCAAACAAAAGAAAAATCAGAAAAAAGGAGGTAGGTTTCATTGTTTGCAGATTTTCAGGTTTTGGGCAGAATGGCTGCTTTCGATGCTTAGGAAATAAAAGCCTGATGCAAGCCCTGATAAATTCCAATGAATTTCAGAATCTTCTTCGGCGCAAAAACGCCTTTGGATTACCCGACCATTTAGGTCCGACACAGAGAGCCACGAGCCCTTTTCTACGTTATTGACCGTTAGAATTTCATCAAATGGATTGGGCTGCACAGTGCTTTGGTGAGCAATCAGACCGGTATCCGCTTCATCCCTACCGCTACCATTGCTATTGCGGCATAGTACCTTTTTGACCTTGAAAATCTCAGTCCCGCTTCTCCCGTTCACATCTGTGACTGTAGCCCTGACAAAAAAGGTGCTGGGCAAGTTGTTAATCCCAGTTATAGTGCATTGATTAGAGTTGCAGGGAAGACTTGTCCACGGGGCAACCCCATTTTCGCTTACGCCCCAAGAATAAGTGACGGGAGATGTGAACCATAGCGAACTGTACGAAACAGAATATGGCAGATCATCATCCCCATCGCATACCGAATATGGTCCGCTCAAATACACCCAATTATCGAAGTAGGGGTAGATGGGCAAAGTAGGGTCGCCCAAAAAGCAAGCGACATTGTCCGCCCTGCTTTTCAAAATAGAAGCATTGTTGTTGTCATTGTCTCCAGTAGCAAAACCCATGAGCATGCTGTTCGGGTTAGACCACCGACCCGTTCGGGCCCCAGCGCAAGTTTGTTGCATCATAATTGTCCGAAAACCTGTTGTGCCAATTGGAAAGCCGTGATAGTTGGTTTCGACGTCGCAACCAGTTGTGGCAGGGCTTATCCCACAAAAAAAACATCTTTGATGTCTTGCACCTATGATGTGCCCGATTTCATGCGTTGCCGTAAAGCTGGCCGAAGCGAACCCAATAACTGCAATACCATATGCGCGTTCTTTTTTTGCACTAATACCACCTGCAATACCCACTGTTAATCCATAAGCGGGGGCAGTAAGCAATATCACGATGTCCGCTTTGCTGTATTCCCTTGCGTTTTGGGCAGACGTGTTGGTTATCAAACTTTCTCTATCGGCAATAATTCCCGGCAATCCTCCCACGGTTGATTCAATAAAGCCATAAAGTTGCCCTACATTGGCCAAAGCAAACGAGATGTCACTATTTGACAAACCGCTTGAGCCAGTAGTAGCATTCAATTCGGCTATGACCGCAGGTGCTACTACATAAGGATCAAAGCCACTTGCCACCGCACCGCTTGTAAAAAGGAAAAGCACCCGAATGACATTGCCGTCGCAACTGCCCCTGTCTTCAACAACACTGTCTTCCTCCTCATCTGGTGAAGGAGCAGTGGCACATTCCCCAGGATTTGCAATGATACTCCCGTCGTACTTGACCAAGACATAGCGCGTATCAGACAACTTTTGGATACCGTAGTGAATATCCAAGTTCGGCAAACCAATATTGCCATAATATCCAGTGCTCGCTTTCCCCACTCTTATCTGATCTCCAGATGAATTGGTGCCGCTCCAGTAGTATTCGCCATTGGGTCGGGAGAAAACATAGTCAGCCGTAAAAGTTTTTGAACCTGTAACCCCTGGGAGTGTGGTGGTAAGCGATGTTCCACTTAGGTTAGATTCCAGCGAGTTTACGTTGATGTGCCAGTAGGCTTGGGTCAGTGTGTTGCCCTGTATCTGGGCAAGTTTTGCGGACTCCGATGAATTCAAAGCTACTGACGATGGATCAAGCACCTGAATAAACGGAATTGTGCTTTGCGCTTCTACCTTGGAGAAAGAACCCAAGAGAAGCAGTAGAAGAACAACTGCCTTACCTACCAAAGCCGTTTTTTTGATAGGCAGGGCTATGCCCCCCCCCCCCCCGCCGGACAACGAAGGGGAATTTG
>Ga0163148_10005882_pt1 | contig 12110 bp, 5 predicted proteins | sample OliLakLV19MP7P2_FD_148606 | JGI IMG/M metagenome (GOLD analysis project Ga0163148, IMG submission 148606) | Freshwater microbial mat bacterial communities from Lake Vanda, McMurdo Dry Valleys, Antarctica- Oligotrophic Lake LV.19.MP7.P2 | ecosystem: Environmental > Aquatic > Freshwater > Lake >... | reverse complement strand
ATCATATTGTCAAGGGCTTTCGTTGCTGTTGACAATTCCGTCGGATTTGGGTCTGAATAAAAGTGGTTCATGCAAGTGGTTGCACCACGAAAAGGGTCTCCCTGGTTCAGGACAAAATTGGACGGCACCGCAAGTGACAACGCCATGACGTTAGCTGCCGTACCAGGAGCTCTTTCCTCCTGGAGTGGATAACCAAATGTCTCAAGAAGAAGAGTGCCAGCAGTCATCGAATGCTTGAAAGTCCACTGGCGGGCGTTGTCATTTACACCCACCTCGTCCGAGAAAAGTAACCTATGCATCAAGCAAAGGCTTTGTGTTTCATCTGGTGACATTGCAACGTAATCTGTTGCGTCGTTTTCGATGTACACCTCCTCGTCCTGAACTGGGACGACCTCATCTTCGTCTTGGCTCAAAAGATTTTTGAATTCACTCCAGTGGTCGGGAAACTGTTCTCTAAAAGTTCGTTCCTCTTCCATTTCTGAATCTCCGCGTGGCGGTACCTTTTCGTCGCCTTCTAGTTCCGACTTGACCAAATCTGCAAACACCGACTTGCATAGACCAACGGCTCTGCTGTCAAGCCCATGTGCAAGTTTCTGTATGGAGAGCCGCGCCAGAATGGCAAAACCAATTGCCCGACGGCATTGTATGCTACCCTTGCTTGTGCATTGGATTGAACGCATAGTTTCATAGAACGAAGAGTGATCGAAAATGTCCCCCATCGGATATTTCAGTGTATTCCTTACTGTGTCAAACTGCAGCGAAAGCCGCTGTGACTTTGGCAAACAACATTTAGATAGATCCCTGAGTCCAACCTGGATAAGCCTCACCGAGTCAACCAATGGCAAAACGACATCTTCATAGTCGCCAAATTGCGACGCAAAGCGGCTGCAAAACGCTTCTGCGGTTTGGTGCCAATGATTTGTTTGGTCGCTAGCCTTCTTTGAATCCTGGGATATCGCAGATGTCTCAAGCAATTCAATTAAAGCCAGGACCGTTTCCTTACTGCAGCGATTTGACCCGAAGTCCCTAGACTCTCGGAATATCTCAATGTATGGAGGAGCTCCTGCCGGTCTCTCCACTACTTTTTTCTTTTGCGTATCGCGTTTTTCGAGCAGCAACATGCCTCTGTCCAACAAACTGTTCACAATGGGTGATTCAGGTGCGAAATCCCCGTTCTGGACACCCGAATGCAAGCGCATAGCAGAAACTTGTAACCGAACTTCCGACAGCTGGGAACTTATCAGCTCAAGCTTCGCCAATGGCTTTCGACCAGGGTCCAAGGGAGAAGTAGGCAAGAAGAGATGAAATCGCAACAAGCCGGTGTACACCTGGGCGAGTGCGATGTCCTTTTGGCTTGAGGGTACCTCCTCGTTCAACAACCGGCCGAGTGCAGCCAGCAAGGGCAGGACAACAGGTTCAAAGAAGTTGGCAAATACGGTATGGGAACATGGCTTGAAAAAGGCACGCAGTCTCTCAACGTCCCACAACCGGATCGCCGTATGTAAGCCTGTAGCCATTTCAGCATCTGCGTCCTTCGGAAACCACTTTCTCAATGCCAAGAGAGTTTCTTTTGTCATGTAATACAGCTCATATGGCATCTTTACTGACTCTTGGAACGACACAGCTGACAAAACCTGAACAAAATCGCGTGCCTGCAATGCTCTTGCGTGGTAATTTTCTAGCGTAGAATATACATTCCGTTTACCCAATAAACTGAGGACCACCTTTGTGTGCCTCCAGCGATGACAACCACCTGATAACTGCGTGTTAAGGCAACGAGAGGGAGACAAAAAATACTCATCAGCTGCATCTATGCCGACAAGCAATGGCATCTCCATCCCCGCCGAGATTGAGCCGGATCGGTCAACAGATGATCCGATAGAATGCTGTAAAACCATCGAAAGCATTAAAGGGAGTAGATATCGTAGTAATCTTTCGGTGTGTCCGCCATTCTTCGGAGAAACATCTTCGCAAGCCCAGATAAGGGTTTGGTAAACCCGCAAGTCTGACACGGGCCAGTTCGTCCGAACGAGAACCTCGTTGATGAAATAGCGCATGCCAGATAACAAACCTACCAGCCCTCTTTGCAAGTGTGAAGCCGTCGCTGACTCCAGCAACAATTGACATAGTTGACGCAAAATCTTCATTTCTTCTTCTCTGCAAAAACAATCTGTAGAAGGCGATAGCTGTAGTCGTCCAAAGTCATGCATAAGGTCAGTAGAGAAACTTTTGTAACCTTTTCCGCCCACTTCAAACTTCTGACCATTGTTTACTTTGTCGAGATCCTCGATGTCTAGCATATTTTCGACAGTTTCTATGCTCTGGTCTATTCTGATTTGATCAAGTCGGGAAAAGAATTCTAGCTGTCTTGCTTCCCACTGCTTCTTTATTGCATTGCTCGCATCTAGAGGAAAACTCGGAAGCCCTTCTGTTCTCGTTTCTCCTGACATTTCATCAGTAGAGGAAAAATGTAACGTTGCAAGGGCCGACAATAACTCCATTTTATCCTTTTGCCGAACGAAAAGAGATGCATGCTTCTCTTTAATGAGGTCTTTCAAGCCGACGGCGCTGCTTTCCGGTGAAGTGGGCTCTAGTGTTAATGCAGCCAGATTTCGCAAGCGTACAATGGCCTCCCACTGAGAAGCCTTACTTGGCACCAACGGGTGCAATGACTTGCTCCATATGGACGGCGACCCAATTTGATTGGAATCGCCATAAAAAAAGGTATCAATGGTGGCGATAAGGGCATTCATGCGACGCATGGAATCTCGTGAGTATTCGACGTTAAGCGGAGAGTAGATCAACTCGAATCTCTCTAGACTCTTCTTGAACCAACGCCATTGAACAATGAATTTGTTCTCGTCCAAGGCCAGGAGCGAGCTCTTATCTGGCAAGTAAAAACTGTCGTGTAAAAATACCCACAGCCTGTCCCTTTGTGTGAGCAGTTCGCGAAAGCTTTCCCAACTTTCCTTTTGTTCGGCGCGCATATGAAGATCTTGTGCAACATAAGATATCCATTTATCGATTGCTTGAAGCAGGGGAAAGAAGACTGGAGTAACACGGCAAGAATTCGAAGAAGAGTCAACTCTTCCATCATGCAATAAGTAGGAGACATCCAAAACCTTCCATTCAGTCGGTGGCGCCTGTGAGACATTTATGGACTCCATTCTCTCCTTCCAGATGGTTTCCGTAACTTTTTGTGGAAGCCGTGCAAGACTAGAATCAACATCATTTTCACCAGAAAGTCTTTCAAATACTGCAACTGATTTGCGGACGTCTGTGTCGTCACCCGGGGAGCTCAAGTTCTTGAAAACGCCGAAGAAAAGTTCTGACATCAACTTAAATGTTGTAGCAAATGAAAAATCACATCCATCCAAAAAGACATTTCTCTCTGTATTCGCGTTTCCATCGTGGCCCAACAGGAAGAGCAACAAGACGAAGTTGCGAAAATGGGCCACCGATGCATCAGCAGGTAGCGATGGACAAATGGCATCAAATTTGATAGCAAGGCTTTCACTGCAAGTGCTTAGTTGCCAGATATCGAAGCTGCCAGGCATCAGCTCTGCGGTATTTGAAATGTCCCCACAGAAGATACGGAGAATCCGGCCCTGCCAGTCCGTGGCGGCAAATCGAGGAACGATGAGCCACTGTGACCTGAGATGGGGACTTGGAATGAGACATCGCGTTGAAGTCGGAGACAAAATGGGGAGGTGGAATAGGCTTCGTAGAAAGTCGAGAGACGTTGATAATGATGAACCTTGACTTAGCAAACCGGACAAAAGTGACGCCGAGCTGGCAAGAATCTTGATACAAGGTGACTCAAGCCCTAGTGAGGTGGCTTCCTTGCTGGCATTTTGGAAGCTGCTAAGAATATTGTCGGCTAAGGAAGCGGAACGCAAACCTCTTTGCCAGCACACGTCCATGCTGTCAACATAGCTACTTCCGTAGGAGAAAATATCAGAATGGGCTTTGGGAATTCGAGTGCAACAGGCCTCTGGGGGGAGAAGAGAAATTTCGATACATCGATTTCTCATTGCGCGAGAGATTTCGCCATGTTCTGGGTCCATGGTGAGAAACAACCGAAAATTGGGATGGGCCTTCACAACCCTGTGTTTGAGTTGAGCGTTTTCGTCTTTCTGGACGCCGCATTCGGCCATAAGAAGCTCCCCGTTATTCTCCATGACGGGATTAAGACGATCCAAGACGGAAGATGGGCATAGGTTTACATTTTCCAGTAGCAGCCAACTTCCCCTTGTCATAGCTTCAGCGAGAACTCCGTCAACCCATTGAAAATGAGCATGGTTGGCCTGTTCCAGGCATCCATCTTTGATGTATTGGATAGATTCTTCGATAGTCTTCCAATATTCTGAATAGAATTTGTTGTTTGTCGCTTGAGTCGAACTCAATTCCTCTCCCAGAGCCATTGCAATCGAGCGCAATGAAGGATTCCGAGAAAGAACCTTTTCGTGGTGGTTGCTGCAGCCTTTTCGAAGCTGAAAGAGAAGACCGCCAATTTTGTTTCGGTATCCTTCGCTTTGGGCATATTCAAATGCGTATGCGCATGCCATCTCCTGCAGTGACGACAGTACGGCATTGTCTTTGGCCTCCACGTCTACTTGCTCAAAACAACCAACAAGCTCGTTAACGTCAGAAGAAGGAGACAAGTTTATGTGCACGAAGTCGGCATCGCAGAGCTCTGCTATGGTGTAGACAATGCTCGATTTCCCACTCCCAGTTTTTCCGACCAGCAAGCACGGCCACTCCATCTGAACACAGGTCGCCACAGCTTCAGTTGGGGACAAGAGAGACTCCAATATCGCTGGCTCAATTCTGGAGGGATCGTACCCGATAGGCATGTTTTGTTTGGTCCTGGGTAGAGTGGCCGAGCCAAGTCGAACGCATGTATCTGATACGCTAAAGCTCACGGTTCCCTTGCTCAAAATGTCGCGCTGAAAGACCTCGGCATAGATGGAACGCAGATCCTGGCGATCCTTTTCGGTCCGAAAGCGTTGCATATATAAAAATGATGCAAAGTGACCACACAAACTAGGACCTCTCTCGAATTCTAACAGGTCTGCCCATCGAAAAACATCTCGCAGATTGAACTCCCAGGGGCTCCCAGACAGACCAAATTCGTGTCTATCCACAACGGAAGACTGCACACGCTCATTAAAATCTACCATCTGGTCAACCAATTCAGAAGAGAGCGACGAGTATTTGGTGGCAACTTTGGGCAATACATGAGTGGAATTGGTGAGATTGTACCCCGGATGCATGAATAAAACTCCATACGAGGATATTTCTTACCAATAGCCCGAAGATCGCTCTTTGAAAGTGGAGCGACGTGAACTTTTGTAACTGCGGAGTGAAAGTCAAACAACGGACATTGAACCGTGTGTGAGGCTTTCTTCGAGCCAAAACACTTTTCGATAAGAACGAACATCATGAGTTGCTTACATCGGTTCAGAAAGCTCCTGGGCAACCCTTTCCGTCCTCCGCCCTCCGCCATTCCATTTTGAGCCCCAAACACTCTAAAGGTGGATGGACAGTCAAATGTTTTTCCAAGCTCGGGGACAAAAACGCTAGCGCGATAGTCGAGGCAACTATTTAGCCCTTCAAGCACTGCCTGGGAAGCCAGATTCAGCTCGTCAAGTAGCACCCAGTCCCCGTTTTTGATTGCGGTCAGCAGTACGCCGTCGCACCACTTGAACGAAGCTTGCAACTTTCCATCGGCGTTTTTCTCCGGGACTGGGAGATCACTTCCCATCAAATCACTAAGGTCCGTCTGCTCAGACAAATTAATCCGCACCAGGTTGTGACCTGCTGCATTCGCGAGAGCAAGAACAAGGCTTTGAAAATTGGAGTATTAGGGGAGTGAGCACATTAGCATCGAAATTACGGTACAAGCCAGCAGCATCCTTCTCACCTAGTTTTCCCTACACCAGGCGAGCCTTCCAATAGTATAGGCTTCGGAAGTTGCATCGCTCTCAGTACGCGATAAACGTTCTCCGCTGTCCCAGGAGCTGAGAAGTTAAACGACGACCCGCTGGTGGCCTGGCGTCCTCTCTCGAGCCAAAACGGGTCGATCCCAAAAAGGCCTCGTTCGTTAGTGAAGCGGCGACTAAATTCTGGGCTGCTGAATACTGTACTCGTAACTTGATAAGGGCTTTCCACCTGATGTAACAGATACTCCCGCGCCTGAGCACTTAATGAAGACGTGTCGGCGAGACTCAACCCTGTTCCAAGCCCAAGACCATCTAAATGCATCAAGGCTGCACCATGGCAGTACGCATCCCAGACGTTGGTCTTTGGGTTAACGTTTCGTAGCCTGATAACGAAGCTTGTCCATGACGATATGTCTCTCAGCGACAACGTCAAGCCCGGGTAAGGACTTGCAGGGTTTTTGCAAATGCAGTTATTGAACCACTCGACATAAGTAAGCATCTTCTCTAAAATGCTACATGAGTGAACCTCTTTGTCCGCAGAGGATAGAGCACGTGCCAGTACAAGCTGAATGTCCTCCCTATCGTCGACAGGTGGCACCCAGACTTCAGTGAAGCGGCTCCGAAGAGCTGGACTCAGCTCGCGTTTTCCGAAGTCACCTCCTGGGTTCATGGTGGCAAAAACTCGGAAATTTTCATGCGCTTCGATGACACGACTATCGGACTCCGAATCGAGGTCGTATCCCTCCCCCTTTTCTGCCAATACTAAACTTCGAGATGGCTCGAGCACGGAATTCAACCTTTCAAGAACAGCGTCCTCTGCCAAACTCAATTCGTCCAGGAGAAGCATATCCCCGCTCCTCATGGCAGACGCAACAGGTCCATCAGCCCATTCAAAAAGAGAGGAATACCGGCGATATAAATCCTCGATTTCGTCCATCAAAGGGTCGATGGATGGTGAAACATTTGTCGGTTCGTCTGATAATTTTGGCCTTTTTCTGGGAGATTCAGCTTCAGCGTGGCTCTTCTGTTCTTCAGAACTCTTCTTGAGACAGTTCAGAAGGCGAATAACTTCCTCGGGGGCTCTGTCCGCGACTCCCAAGGGGGTCTCCTCTGTGACATCGCGCATGTCGGAATTATGCAGGGAGAAATCGTTCGCTTTGCCCGGCTTCAAGTATTCTGGAATAGTCAACTTTAGAAGTAAATCTTTGTCGGGCCATTTTCGCAAGACCTCTATCATCCTTTCAACCATCTGCTGGACAAGGAGTTTGCGCCCTCGAACGGGTCTCAAACCACCAATCAAGTCAGATGTCTCGGTTGTGGCGTGGCAATTTATAACCTGCAAATTTCTACCCAGCATGAGGCCCAAGAGCTCAATGACAGTGGTTTTACCAGCGCCAGTGTCTTGACAGAGAGAGTAAGTATTCAAGAATGAGAAAGAGAAGGCACGAAATATTTCAAACGAGCATATAAGACACCTACCGCCGACAAGTAGTACTGGTTCCCGCTGACGGATACAGCGTAGCACAAGGTTCAGCACTCGAAGCACCGATCTCGTTGCTGCAATCGACGCTACAAGCTTGGGAGAAGAGAGCGAGCCTGAAAACTTTGCCAAACAATTCTGAAGCTCCTTCCTCGCCGGAGATTGCTCGCCAAAGTAGAAATCTTCGATGTCGATTTTGACCTTCAACCGCTTTTCAATCTCTTCTTTAACAATAAGCTTTTCTTCAGGCGTGCGTAAGCGCTCCGCAAGAAGCATGTAACCATCTCGTGCCAAATCTAATTTTGAAGTGGCGTGGCGTTCCGCCCAGCGTAAAAGATCTCTTGGTGTGATCAAGCCGTCCTTGCCCAAGAATACACCGGTTTTACTTCGTCGTTGCCGTAGATCATCCATGATGGCGACAAGAGCATTGGCATGAGTGGGTGGACAGGAACACCTTAATTCAAGAATGGTCGTCATCTCTGCGTTTGGGATGTCAGCCACGTGCAACTCAACAAATCCTAAGTCGGAAAATATAAAATTGTTAGACCTGGTGAAGGCTGCAGCTCTCAGTCTCGCATGAATGCTGCTCTCAGTCTCGCATGAACACTAAATAATGATAAATAACGTACGGTTTCGAAAGGCTTTGGAGAGCGGTTTTCTCCCTCCGTAGGCTCCACAGGGATTCTAAGCGGCAAACTCAGCATTAGGAGGCGAGTGACCAAAGACCAGAAAATGATTATTTGTGCGAGCTCACCTGAGTTGCGAACAAGCGAAAGCTGGGGTGGGGCGTGATAACTTGATTGATTTCAGGCAGATAAAGTTGCCTGTTGTCGTCCAAAAGACGGTTCAGGGCCTCCAACACTTCAGTAGGTGCTAGATTCAGTTCGTCAAGAATAACCCAGTCGCCCCGCTTAAGCGCTCTGACAAGGATGCCGTCCTGGAATGACAGTGAGCCATTTTGATCTGGAGCAAAGCTTCCCGTATACTCTTGCACGTCTGTGTGCATGCAAAAGAAAAATTAAGAAAGGCCATAGATCACCTAGCTAGAAGGCCAATCAATTGCACAATTTACCTGTATGTTCGTGGTTGTTGATGCGAACAACACGATGCCCAACTCGGGCTGCAATATATTCGACCAAGGTTGTTTTTCCAGATGATGTCGGCCCTTCCAGTAAAACAGGCCATGGTCCCGCCGCAATAGCCCGTGCCAATCTCCTCACATTCGTTTTTGCCGAAGACGTCAAAATGAATTTGCTCCGCCCAGGTGCATTAGTTTCCGACCAGTCCACAGGAGTCAACGGTCCCGTTTGGAGCCAGAATGGTTTAATGAGGACAAAATCAGATGCCGCTCCCTTTCCGGGCCTTCTTCCAGGATGATCGCGTTCACTTCTGGACACTTTGTCTCCATGTCCAAGAGTGGCACTCAGAACGCGCTGAACCGCTTTGATCGACTTTGCCTCCAAGGGACCTAGTATGGCTAACTCAAATCCTTCCATGATAGCTCTCTGTAGTGACAACCTTTGTTGCAGAACAAGGTTCTTAGCGGCAGTCATGGCCCTGGACAGCGACCGCAAGGTAAATCGAGGCTTATGCCCTGCTCCGTCGACTAGAATGTCTTCAGCAAGCTGACGACACTGTAGATACACATCTACCGAGGACACAACAATCTCATAGTGCTCTGGCGGCTTCTCGCTAGGTGGTAAAACTGGCTGTAAATACCTAGACGATACCACCCGCAACTCTATTGGGTCGAGGAGTTCATCAACGTACATTTCAGTGAAGCGAGATCGGAAACTTAGATGTAATTCTTTTTTCCCGGCATCAGTAGCAGGATTCATCGCTGCAAGAAGTCGGAAATCAGGATGTCGAGGTACGGGAACTGCATCGCCTCTCTCTGTGAGGGTAAGACTTCCATCTCGGTCGTCGAGCAAACCTAGCAAGCGCTGCAGAATCTCTGAAGAAGCAAGATTGATCTCGTCGAGAAGGACCCTGATTGAGATTATGGCGAAAATGGTATTAGAGATGTCAGGGCAAATCGGGAACAGACACACTTGAAATTTTTACCATTTGCCCTCACGAATAGCATCAACCAAAGCTCCGTCTGTGAAGGTAAAGACCAAACCTGAGTCACAGGCCAACCGCTGCCTCTCAAAGTTCGTTGCTGCATCGCAAAAGCGTTCCCAAGAAGGAAGCGACGCTATATGGCCTGCTGCCTTGTCCTCTCCTTTCTTCTTGCGCAGTTTCACTTTTGCGACACCCAACTTTGCAGCTCGAACAAAGCAATGAGAGAGTTTTTTCCAGTCTTTTTTTGCCAGTGCCGAAGATGCGAAGTCTAGAAAATCAGCGTTTTGCTTTCGAGAAAAAGTACCGACAAAGATATCAACAAAGATACCGTACACTTTGTGAGCCACATGTTGGAGCTCTAAAGGACGATATCCACCCAATAAATCTGTTGAATCGGTTTGCAGGGACAAGTTCTGAACAATTAGCTCCCTCCCACAATGTCTGGCGAGATGCTGCACAACACTCGTTTTCCTGTATTCGCAGCCCAACAGCAGAAAACGATGAGAGCGGTGAGAATTGAATTTCAGCATACTCTTTCAAAAGGCTCTTCATTTACCGTACCCTGCGCCAGTTTCCCCAACTGGTCGCGATCCAAAGAAAGTGATAGAAGAAACAAGTGAGAACCCACAAGATAAAACGAGCTTTCTACTGTTGTTTCCAAGTTGCGGGTCTTACCAAGCAAAAGAGGTTCGTTCTGCTTTAGGCCTACGGCAATGGATTCCATGAGCCGGAGAGAAAAACTGGTTTCCGTGAAACCATCAGAGCCAGATTGCATAGTGTCATTGCGAACCAGAGGGAGTTTGCTACGCCCTATCTCGACGAAGTCAGTATCTATAAGTGTCACTGGCCTGCGAGTTTCCAAGTAACCCAACGCCAAGTCCGCGGTGAGACCCCATGTCGGCGCAACAGTGCGTCGGATAAACTCCCTGCGCCTTTCCCTATCCGGACAGGCTGCAAGGAAGATGTCCACACTCTCTGCCATGCACAGCGTCCTTTGACTTTCAGTGGTGTACTCTGTGTTGTTCTCAAAAACAATTCCGTTTGATATTCGAGCGAGCAGTTTAAAAAAGTCTCTGACAGAAGGATTTCGGCCTCCTGTCATGAGCACGGGCAATTGTGATGATGGCCGTTGTTGCTGATGGGGAAAATTGGTGACATCCTTCTTGGTCGACCCTTCGCTGGATTCGCGGCCACTTTGATCGACTGCCTTCAGCATTGCTAGCGCTGAATCACAAATTGAAAGAGGGAGATGGGGGTAAAGAGACATTGCGACTTCTTCCAGCTCGTCGTATGGCAGCGGCCTTACATGAACTTTTCTCCATACCGAACTGTTCAAAATTTTCTTTTCTGCAATTCTGCCACCTCGTCCCATTAACGAAGAGCTGCGGCAGTCTGCCATAGTAGTGCAGGTGCCAAACAACCGAAAATTTGGATGACACCGTTCCATTTTCCCGCTGACCCCCAATGGCAAAACACGATCTTCCAGCAACTTCGTTAAAGCAGATTGAATCTCCATCGAAACCGAGTCGACATCCTCAATAAGTACCCACTTCCCGCTTCTAACGGCTTGAGTTAGCGCACCAGCTTTCCACGCGAACTCCCCGGGAATATCGGTCGTGGTGTAGGATCCGACGAGCGTTTTGGCATCTGTTTCTTCGTCTACATGAATTTCTAGCAAATGGTGGCGCTGGTGATAGTTTTGACCGTGACTACGAGAATCGTGACTACTACTACCACCACCAAAGATCAGAGCTAGTTCCCGTACCAAACTACTCTTACCGGATCCGTGAGGGCCGCAAACCAAAACAGGTGGAGGAGGATGTCGTGGATTGGTACCACTACACATAGCAGCACCAAGTAGGGCAAGATTATCGGCAGTTGTGGCTGTTCTAGTGAGATTTCCTCGACGATTCTTTTTGTGGTTGGTACTTGTTAAAGTTGATAGGTAATTGAGCGAAAGGTTCTCCTGCTGTCCGTCGCCAAAGGAACCTGCAGTATTTAACGTTTCATGGCTTGAAAGGCCCGATGAAATCGGAGCATGCTTGACAAAAACTATTCCATGACCCACAGGGACAAGCCAGTGATGCACTGGAATAAAATTTCGTATTTGTTCTGACGACGGCGCAACAAAGGATGGCTCGTCATTTCCTGTCGTCCATATACGCGCTTTTCCGGTCATTTGCAATTCTTGAGTGGTTGCCTCTTCTTGATCTATCGTCCACGGATGAACCACCCATGGAACTCGCACCGTTCTCACGTTAAGCTTTTCAAAATACTGCCCTCTAGCAAGCGGAGTTACCTCTAGTATGCAGGTAATTATGCGCGCCAGGTTCCATCGAATGGCATCTTGAATTTGATATCCAATATCAAGGTAACTGTTGTTACCATCCGTCACGGTTTGATGTGATGCGTCTGCCATTTCTTGATCTTGGCTTTCGTCGTTGTCAAGCTTGTTTTCAATTTGTTGCGTTTGGTTCAAGAGTAAGAAGACCACACTCCAGTTCCAGCAGTCAATAAGGATTTTGATTTCTCCTCGTAGTTCAAAAAAGTGACAAATACTCTGAGCCGCTTGAACTAGAAGTAGCATTTTGAATTGCCGTTTTTCTTTTTCGTGGTCGCTC
>Ga0163148_10005880_pt1 | contig 12112 bp, 8 predicted proteins | sample OliLakLV19MP7P2_FD_148606 | JGI IMG/M metagenome (GOLD analysis project Ga0163148, IMG submission 148606) | Freshwater microbial mat bacterial communities from Lake Vanda, McMurdo Dry Valleys, Antarctica- Oligotrophic Lake LV.19.MP7.P2 | ecosystem: Environmental > Aquatic > Freshwater > Lake >... | reverse complement strand
TAAAAAAAATAGAAACAGTTAAAATAGAGGTAACCGTATCTCCCCAAACCATGGTATGCCCCTCTGGGATCAACTCACCCCGTGCTTCTAAACATCCATGCTCACCTTCCATAAAGATAGAAAAGTTGGTACATGGATAAAAATGAGTATAGGTCGAAAGCGATAATTTAATGCCTAAAATCGCGATTACAACAAATGCACATGTTTCAAGAAACGAATATTTTTCCATGAGTCTTACAAATCCTTGAGCAACAAATCGCATGGCAAGAATACCGATAAAAACTCCAATCCAAATTATAATAATATTCCTCGAAAAGGCGACTGCAGCAAACACATTATCAATAGAAAATGCCATATCCATTAATTCAACAAGAGCAACTGTGGCCCAAAAGTTGCCCAGTGACCCTACTGTAATTCTATATAGCCAATTACCCTTTTTATTAATAAAATCATCCTCTTTAGTTATTGTTTGTTTTCCTTTCCACCAATCATAAACTAAATATAGTAAATATATACCACCAAGTGGTTTTAAATACCAAAACTGAATTAAAAAAGCAGCAAATAAAAGAGCCAACCCTCTAAACACATATGCACCAATAATTCCGTATCTCAACGCTTTAGCACGCTGTTCTTTCGGCAGATCCATTACCATTGTAGCTAGAACTGCAGCATTATCAACAGAAAGCAAACTTTCAATAAGGACTAAATTTCCAATCACCAAAAGCGAGGTCATTGGATTGTCTAGAATTTGTTGAATTAATTCGTTCATATTTTAAAATTAAAGTTTACTTAAAAGTTTAGGCAATTATTTAATTACCAAAACAATAGCAAATGATACTATTATTGGAGCAAAAACCGAAAGCCAATTAATATTGTTAACAATTTTCCTTCCAAAACCACCATTCTTTGATTTTTTCTTAACCACTGTAATAAAAAATTAATCAAAATACTTAATTTACTAATACTTCTACGCGACGATTACTTTGTCTGCCTACTTCAGTATCATTCGATGCAATAGGGTTCGCTATACCTTTTCCATTTGAAATAATCCTATTAGCGCTAACCCCTTTTAGTATTAGATAATTTTTAAAAGCATCAGCTCTAGATTGCGAAATAATTTGGTTTGCGGATAAATCACCTTCACTACTAGCAAATCCGGTTAAAATAATAGTGCCATTTGGATTACTTTCAAGGTAGCCAATTATTTGTTTAACTATTTCCTCATCAATATTCTCAGGAATAGTGGATGCCTTTGGGAAAGTTGCGGTTATTTTATTATTTAAAGCAGATTTTATATCAATTGATTCAATGTTACTTTTTTCAACATTGTTCCCAATACTAGAGTCTGTTATTTGTGATGCACTTTTATCAATCCCTACATTTTCAGAAATTGTTGCATTTCCTGGATTATTTTCCGCCGCCTCTGTTGAAGAATTTTTTTCTCCTAATTGACTCGATGTATTCGATTTAGAAATAAAATACCAAACCCCAATGCCCAGGATTAATAGGCCAACAATTCGTATAATCCAATTTTTGGCAGATGATTTTTTATTATTGTCAGGGGTCTCACGATCACCTTTTTTCGATAGATCGAATTGCGAATTAGACTTTTTATTCAAATCCGATTTCGAAGCTGTGCTATTATTCTTATTTAAATTAAATGCCATATAATAAAATTTTAAAAAATTAATTAAGTATACATATCAACTAAAGTTTGTAAACTACCGCTGTGTGCTCTTCCCATGGCTTCAAACTCCCAGGAATTATCAACACGATATAGTCTTCCAAATTCTATTGCATCATCATTCGAAGACTCTTTAGCTAAATCATATCTGAGTATTTCCTCTCCAGAAGTTTCATTTATGATTCTAATATAACAGTCATCAACCATACCAAAATTTTGGTTCAAAGTTCTTCGATCCTTTTTATTATCATTTGGAAACTTACAAATGCTTGCACAAATTATTATCTGTTCAATCTTACTATTTACTTTTGAAAGCTCTATAATCATATCCTCATCGTCACTTCCATCACTTCTTTTACCATCCGGATCATCAATGGCACCAAGAATGGATTTATCCTCTGTAATTGGCCTAAATAGACCCCTTTCTTTAGTATCTTCCATACTGTTACCCATTCTAACTTGTCCATAAAAGATAAAATAACTATCAGATGGTATTTTGAAACTGCTATTTATTGCAAATGCCGAAACATCTAAATCGAAATCTGGACCATTAGGCTCTTCATTCGGGTTCCAGCCCATTCCAATTCGAACGACTGACAGTCCAGGTGCAGCCTTCGATAGCGAAAATCTTTCTCCCTTGCTTAAATTAAAACTTCCCATATTACAATTTTTAATTATTGATACAAATCGATTAATGTATTTAATCCCCCTGAAAATGCCTGACCAAGTGCCTCAACATTCCAATTTCCTCCATTTCTTGAAATAGATGCTATTATTATTGAGTCTTGACCATCAAAACTTTCACTTAATTTAAAGCTGCACAAAATTGAATTATCTGCTGCATTACGCAAATTTATAAATGAATTTTCAACATTCCCAAAATGATGCCCTCTTGCTTCAGATTCGTGAATTGTAATTGCAAAATACAAAAATTCAACTCTGCTATCCATTTTACTTAGGTCAATATTTATTGATTCATCATCACCATCGCCATCACCATCTCTGTTGTCGCCAGTATGCACAACATAACCTTCCGGACTTGATAAATTATTATAAAAAACAAAGTGTTCATCACTCACCAATTTGCCATTTGTGCCAAGTAAAAAAACACTTACATCGCAATCGACTGCAACTCCATTTATAGTAGCTTGATCCCATCCAAGACCTGCTATAAGTTTTTGTATACCTGGTCGGATTTTATTGATATCAATTGGTTTCTTTTTTTCTAATACAATTGCCATATTTACAAATTTTAGTTTAAATAATATTCGTTAATAATTTTTTTTTTGGGTAATTCTGGTAGTTGAATAAATTTATCTACTCTTAAAACCGCGTTATCCTTAATTCCTACAACTTTTATGTTAATTCCTGTTTCCAATTTTATTTTTTCTGAAAAAGCATTATAAACTATATTCTCAATTATAACTTTCCCATTTGGATTTAACTGTGTAATTGTTGTTCCAAATTTGCCAATTAATTTACTCATACTATTACCTCCTGGCAAAGGTGGTTTTACAAGTGAAGGCGGTTTTACAACTGGTAATGTAGGAATAATTGGAATGTCAATTCCATTTCGTCCTTTTTGGTTCGGAGGTAATGAAGGTGGTGCCTTTTTAGCAGTGTAATCTGATTGTGTGATTTTATCAAAAATTAATTTCATTGCATCATTTATCTCAGAAATTTTAATTCGACTAACGTTACTAAATTTCTTCAATAATCGATTTAAAAAAAACGTGGTATTAATCTCTTCACTAACCAATAATATCGAAATATTATTCACAGTTATATTATTGGTTTTTGCGATGTCATCAATTGCCGAAAAAATTAAATTGTCATTGGAATAAAATATCAATCGATCATTTAAGCTTCTTTCATTTATTCGAAACCAATATCGTGCTCCACTAGAAAGTTCAATTTCACCCATTATAATTGGGGAAATATTTTCAAGAAGACCTGCGCAAAAGGATAAGATATAACTTAATTCGCTTTCCATGTCAATTGTTAAAAATGAATTTTGCGCGGTTATATATTCCAGAATCATTTCACCCAGTATTTTAACTCTCGGGTCGGCACCTTGTCCTAAAATTTTTGTCAAACCCGCGAATTCTGATTTTAGATCTTTATAAAATTCGAGGTATAAAATATTATCAATGCCATTAAGTAATAACAGGGACTTTAGTGGATTAGTTAATTCATTAAGAGATAATATTTCAAATAAAGATCTGTTAAAATCTATCCTTTCAATATTAAAATAACCAGCTTCATTAAATAAATTTTCTATCAAAGTTTTTTCCCTATCCTCCAAATCTGCATCAAATATAAATCTGAGTGGAAAATTCTGTCTATAAGATTCTATAGAATCCCCTTTATATAAAACAGCATTAATAAAGTGTGACAGATATTGTTCTACTCCAGAATAAAATAGCTGCTTAACAGGTTTTTTAATGCCATAGATCGTAAAATGCTTGCTAGGATCCTTTACAATTTCAAAATAATTACCATAAGCACAAGGGTCATTGAGGTAAAATCTATCCCTTGCAGCATTACCAAAAGCGAAATCATTGCCATTTACATAAAAGTATAAGGGGACTACATTGGAATCTTTAATTATCAATGGCGAATAAGGACTTCTTTCTGATTGATACCAGAAAGTTACAAAGCGTTTTGATACTTTAATTAATACACAGAAATTCATTTATTTTTACACTTTTTGAATACCCTTTAATAAATGTTTTTCAAAAAAATTCATTCCTTCCAATATTATTATTGGAGCAACATAGTCAAATTTCTTTTGTTCTTCCTTTTTTCGCTTTTGAGCTTCAATAAAATCAGGATCCTGTTTTATATAGCTTTCAATATTCATATCCTGAAATCCAACCATAAAATCAGCAGGGCTCATTTTTAAGCCAAACATTGAAGAAGCCACCCTAAAGAATAAATCCGCAAAATTCATAAACTTCGGACATGGTTGTTGACCCTGCTTGGGTGAACTAATAAAGTATTCTCCTATATGTTCCATCATTTCGGCTGTAATGGAATTTCCATAGTTCAAATATTTCATTTCTCCGGATGGTGAAATTACGCAAAAATTTTCTTCCCCTAATATTTCTATTGCCTCCTTATTTTTGGGCACCAAGATTGGTGTGATATGAGTAGGGATAGCTAATCCTTTTGAAACTTCATATTTTACATCAGCATTATTATCCTTTTTACGACTATTAATATTAATTATTTGTGTTGGGAAATTAATCGGTGTAATGGTCTGTTTTGCAACACTTTCACCTCCTATGCCTCTGATAAACATTTGAGTATAATAATCATTTGCTGCTTTTGCATTAACTGCGGCAAACCAATCAAATATTCTAGCACCCTTACCTGCGAATGCTATATTAATTTTTGGTGCCAACGCCTTTACGTGTGGAGGAGCATCCTCTGACTTTACAATTTCTGATCTAAGTTTAAATGCCAATTGCCCAGCATAATACATTATTAAACCAGTAACATATAAATTGATGCTCATCATTTCCTTGCACTCTGCTGCAATCAATAAATAAAAAGTATTGAAATCAGTATCATCAAGTCTATCAACCAATTGTTCAAAATAATAAGGTGCGGTATTTTCAGAAAATTTATTATCCCCTTTGTTTAAGCCCTGAATAGAAATATTTTTCTTTTCGCACATCTTCAATAATACCGACTTGAAATTTGGCGAAAATTTTGTGGCTTGAGCTACACGTTGCGCCGCAAAACGAATTGAATTTTGTTTAATCATTGCCTTACCACCCTCCATCTGACACAAAGCTGTTATATCAGTTGTGCTGCCTCCAATATCAAAACAAAGCACTAATTCACCAGGATTAACAGAGTAACCAGAGTTTACCAAATAATTGGCGACTGCACACGCCTCTGTTAAAGATTCCTCATTACCCAGCAGTTTAAAATCAAACCTAATTGGACCAGTTTCAGTTGCTATATCAATTAATTTTTTATTTTTTTTGAGTGTTTCATCACCCCATCCAATATTGGTTGTTTCTTGGTCTATCCAGCCTGTTACTATATTTTCACTATTTTCTAATGTATTATCATTCCAACCAACGTTACTTTCAATCTCACCAAATGCACTACCACTTGTATCTCCAATATCAGAAAGATCCGATGGTGGATAAGTTTTTAGTGTTATGTTACTCTCAATGGGACTAATTTCTTTTAATGAGTCCCAAATGGCTCTATATTCACTTAATAATCCTTTACCCATTGAGGAAGGATAAGACCACTTTAATGTGTGTGGCTCGTGACCTTCAATAAATAATTGAGCATAAACATGTAATAGCAATGAACTTAAGTAAGCTGTTTTATAGCTTTTGTCAATACTCTGAGTAGACCATTTCATATTGTATACTAACTCTGCCTTACCGACTCTATTAAAACCAAGAGTATACCTATTGTTTTGAGCATTTTCAATTGGAAGATTTTTTTCGAAACAAGGAAAACCACCTTTTACCGCCTGCGCAGCTAATGAATCATTGGAATTACTATTGTCGTTTACTAGACGTCTTGGATCATGTATAGTCAGAATTGATTTTATCGAATTTGAAATAATTTCATCATTTTGGAAAAAGAAAATTTCATCTTCTACAGCAGGCCTCTCATCATTATTTTTAGTATCATTAGAAAGTAGGGAAATTCTCCTATTTTTAAATTTTAAACTATCACAAACCTCATTTTTACTACCTGAAAAATATGCAATAGAGGAGTTGGTGCTTCCAAAATCAAAACCCAAGTTTGCAGGCGCCAAATCAACAATCGGATTCTTTAATAAATTTGCTGGAAGTGTGTGGCTGCTGCCTGTTCCATCATATCTTATTATTCCAAAACCACAATCAATGCCAGCATGCGCAAATTTTATTCCTTTATATGGTCGATTACTTTCGTAAATTTCATATTTATATTTATTATCAGCAACAGCATTATTAGATGTTATATGTAATTGAATTTTTATTCCGTCATATTCCTTTTCCAATATGCTTATTTTGCCCTTGTTAGCAAGATACAAAGGAACCTTATTTTTGTCCAAAACAATTCGAAAAAAGTCATCATTTACATCTCCAATAAATGGTGTCGCCTGAAATTTGGAATCGTTATGTGGTATTTCGGAGTATAAAAAATATCTATTCCATTGTTTGGAAATAAAATTAGGCCATAGTAAAATATCCTGCCCAATGATTGAATCGCGTGTAACCTTATAAACAACTTGTTTTGTTATTTCATTTCCAGTTTGGGTGAATAATTTTAACTGAACAATTAATTTTTCACCATCTTTATCATTTGGATCGTAAATTGAAGTTAAGCGAGATTTAACATTTGAGAATTCATCCAAGCCTACTAATGCAGCAAGATTTGCACCAAAAACATTTAATGCAAGAGGAGTTAAGGGCAAAGTAAAATATGCAAAATTGTTAAATTGTCCTTTTGTTTCAGCTTCTAATAAAATTATTGGTTTGTTCTTTAAATAATTTTTAGTTTCAGAACCTTTCTTTCCAAAATCTATTTGAGCAATTTCAATTGAGTCAGATAAAAGCAAGTCTTTGGGATCAAATGAAATGGAGCCAGCAACACTTGAATCGTTTGAAATAATACCTTCAGATCCAAATAATTCTGTTGAGAAATTAAATAAAATACTATAAGGGTACCTAAAAATGGACCCAACTTCTGGAGGAGTTTGATTATCCAATTTGGGGTACCCCTTTTCAGATTGATATCTAACCATATCGGTCATCCAATTCTGTATACAACCATAAATATTACTATAATCTGGCTTTAATATATCTTCTAATTCATTAAAATTTTTTCTGAATTTATCAATATTATTGAGAATATGTTTGGCATATCCATAAATTTTAAATAATTCCTCTGGTTTTAGTTCAGATTGCAATGGATCAATAAACTTTCCATTATTGATATTTATAAATGGCAATTTCTCCTTTAATTTATAGGAAACGGAGGAAAAGATAAAACAATCTGGTGAAGTGCCGCCAACAACTGTTCCATTATAAGTAATTACATCAATAAATGGTATTTTATCTGCATTATTTGATAAAGACTGATCACACCACAAAGGTTGTCTTTCAAAAAGTACATTGCCAAAAGCTCCTATTGGCTCATATATATTTTCAGTATCAATGATTTTTTTTCCATCAGAATATGATAACGGCAATCTATCTATTTGAATATCCTTATAACTTAAAGCAATACAACTGATAAAACCTTTCCATTCACTTATTAACGATTTATAAAAAAGCATCAAACCTGAAGCTTCGGCATCTTTATCAGTAATTGCATCCAAAGCATTTCTAAATAAGTTTGCTCTTGCATATACAGTTGGCATTCCAGACACAATAGATCCAATATCTACTGATGAATTCCCATCTTTATCCACTGCAATTTCAGGAATTAAAATATTCTTGGTAAAAACCTCCAATTGTGGAATTTTAGCCCAAGCATATTCAACCCCTTGTGGTTCAGTCTTTGGGTGAACCTTTATTGCAACTGCCTTGATTTCTGCCATTATTTATAATTAATTTAAATTGAAATTTTGTGAAATCGTAATCGCGTTATAGATATGAGCTAAAAATTTTTCCTTAGTTGTATTAACTTTTTGTGTGTCTGAATTAGGGTTTGATTTAATCAATTCTTTTACAAATTTATCATATGAATTGGAGAGTATACCACCATCTGGCCAATGAAATTTTTTATCAATAAACAATGTCCCAACATCCATTTTTTTTAACTCAGCAGCACTGTCCGGAAAAGCCTTGCTATCAAAGAGAAATGATCCTGGCAAAACTGTGTTTCTAATTTGATATATCCATCCTGGTTTAAATCGAGAATTGTCAAAATTATAGGCAAATAATTTGAAATAATCATTCATTTCGATGCATTCTTCATCTGTGATTGTATTATATTGAGACAACTTTTGTTGCTCACATTGTACTATAAAACCTTTGATACCATTATCTCCAATTGCAGCGCCATTTTTAGATAAACAAATATGAGCCAATGAGAAAAAGGCCCCCAATCGATTTGCAAAAATCTCACCTGATTTATTAATATTACCTACGAAATCATTAAAGGAAAAATTAAAAGTATTATTTTTAAATGCTACGGACTTATACAAATACTCAGCTTTTGCAACATCTAAACCTTCCTTTCGTGTAAAAAAATCATATGCTGCGCAAGCGCAAAGTAATTCAGTTATGTGGCAAGGATTTTTTTGCGTGGCACCTCCTGTAATTGTTTTATGTCCTGAAGTTTCATCATCGACATTTTTACTTTCAATTGGCCAACCAATATGATATAAAATCTTATAACACTTTTGTACTGTGGGATCATTTTGATAAAACTGAAGTGCTGCTTGACTATTTAGAGGAAAAAAAGAGGAGTCAGCAATAACGCTGTCTTCTTTTGTTAGTTTCTGTTTATCATCTGGTTTCTTAAATGTAAAATATTCCGTTAATAGTGTTGAACCAAATTTAGCCTTTGAAAAATCTAGACTTGAAGTGCCGCCCGACCGAATTTTCACAAAATCCTGAAGTGCTTTCGGTATTACAGGAATTGAAGAAGCTCCGGTACCTCCAAAAATTGACCCAAATATAAAAATACGTGCATTCGAACCTGATTTTTCCAATTTGGAAATAAATATTTCCAATTCGCGCTCTTCTTGTTGAACATCCTTACCCTTTGTAATATTACGAGCCGCCTCTACAATTCCATGATACATCAATAAAGAACCCAAATGAGTTTGCGCCCTATAACCATGTGCTAAATTAAACTCTTGAACTGAATTGTTATCCAAAAATAGGTCAGAAATAAGTCCATTCGCTTTTTGTTGTTCTATTGAGCCTGAAGAAATCTTTGAAATATTTTTATAACTCTCACGTCCTAAACTAGAATAATTTGTATAATATTTATGCAAGTTAAGTTTTGCTGAAAAAAAAGTATTTGCGTTTGGCGTTCCACCCTGAATTGAACCAGAAGTTTTAATCCTATTATACAAGTGTATCAGCCCTTCAACTCTACCCTTATTTCCATTAGTCTGGTCAGTATCTAAAGTTAATACTTCAATTTCTTGGTTGTCAAACATACCAATAGCGCATAAATGCGTAAAAGATTCTAAACAACGCATTCCTGTTCCACCGATTGCAATTACAAAGAGTTTATCCATGATTATGAACTTTTAAAGGATTAAAACCAATGACCCAATTTACCATTTTTAAACATTTTGCTCAATATAAATCCAATAACTATATAAAGAACAAAACCGATCCCTGTGCCAATGCTGAGATCAGAAATATACTTTTCAACTATCATTATATTGGCTTTAGGAATAAATACAAAGTATCCTAACATAAAATTGATCGATGGATTCAAAATAGCTAAAATCCAAAACCAAATTTTTCTTTTTCCCGAATCCTTGGGATTGCTTCCCCCTTCAAATTTTATCGCGTTTGCTATAAACACCGATATTAATAAAAAAACAAGTGCAGTAACTATAGAAATTATATAAGCTGTCATATTCAATTATTGAGTTTCGTGAATAAATTATTGTAATGTTTTAATATAATAGGAGTAAATTGTTTTATTATTTGGTATAACATTTGGTTCCTCCAACGATGTTATTAATGATTGGTATAAACTCTCATTGACTATATTTTTTTCATTAATCCATTTAAATTTATCCAAAATTGGGTTATGTGTATTGGGATTTGCCTTTATCAATATAATATCTACCCTGATTAATCCATCCTGGTTTGTTATGTTTTCGACCTTAAATTTAGGATCAAACAAAACCCCTAATTCTACTGCGGCTTTTTCTGTATTTTTGGTGTTTTTTAAAAGCACTTGATTTAATAAAAACACTTCAGTCATTTCAGTTGAATTTTTGTTAGTATACACCCATTCGTCTTTAATTTTTCCATTAGGTTCATAACAATACAATGCTAAGTCATCCATTTCATCATCTGCGAATTTATCCTCACCATTTGTCCCTTTAACAATTTTAGGTTTATGATTTAGCACTTCTGCACATTCTGCAAAATGATTAAAATCTTCAGTTACATCAGTAACTTTAACCGTGAAATCTTCATAAATATAAGAGTCTTCATTACTTAAATCAACAAATAAATTTCTAAAGAAATGATCAAATTGATTCTGCTTTTTATAGGACTCATAAGTATCAGCTATGGTTATCCAATCTAAACCAAATGGATAAAATTCGAACGGCTTGCCATCTTTAAGCCCATTAGTGTAATTTTTTTTTAAATCTAAAATGTTTTTAGCTGCATCAGAACCCGCCTCATCATCATAATAATTACCGCCAGATTTTTCACTCTGATACTTATTACTTAATTTATAAGTATTGCTGGATAATTCGAATTTGTTCAAAGACCCCAAATAAGGATCTAGTTTGGAAAGCATGTTATCGGCATCACCGCCCTTTGCAATAAATAAAGTAAAATAAATATGCTTATTTACTTTACCCTCTATATAATCAGCTATATAGAAATGTATAGAATTACCACTTGCGAGCCAAGTTGAAAATGGAATTTTCAAATATGCAGTATTAAGTATTTCAACGCCATCTTGCCATTCTTCAAAATCAGTTATTAATAATGCATCATTTGACTTCGTAACAATTTCTTCAACTGCTTTTTGTATAGGAGCGTAAATGTCAACATATTCATTTTTATTACCTATTGTAAGCCCTAATTGAGTAGTGTTGATAACACTTAATTGCCTAATTTGTTTTGATCCAAGTTTAAATACATCCAAGTTTTTATTTAATATGACATTAAAACAATCCATCATCATTTTATAAATTGTTGGGTCCTTAAATGCCTTATTAATTCCTGAGGAAAAATCAATATAAAGTGCCGGATTCCCAGTTATGTTCAACTTAGAATTAGGTGTTGTTGCTATTTGATAATTCGCAATCCTTTTACTGAGATTAGAATCATAACTATCAAAGCCAATTGCTTCAAAAGGGTCCCCACTGTTGGGCGAACAACCTATATTAGCAGCTAATACTAAAATAAATGTTAGAGTATAACTAGCCTTAAATACATTTTTTTTCATACCTATATTTAATTTATTATTACAGTAAATTATTGAATCATTATTCAAACTAAAAAATGAAGAGACTTATAATTTGCGCAAAATCGTATCATTTTACCAACTGAACTGTCCAGGGGAGTTCTAAAAATTCATTTTTTACAGAAAAGTATAATAAGCTCGAACTCCATTTACTGCTTTTTAAACTTTCTGTTGTAAATTTATAAATTTATTTTACATTTCACCTAATTTTTTTGAACATTTTTTACTAACTAACTAACTAACTAACTAACTAACTAACTAACTAACAGCAGTTTGTGG
>Ga0163148_10005879_pt1 | contig 12115 bp, 11 predicted proteins | sample OliLakLV19MP7P2_FD_148606 | JGI IMG/M metagenome (GOLD analysis project Ga0163148, IMG submission 148606) | Freshwater microbial mat bacterial communities from Lake Vanda, McMurdo Dry Valleys, Antarctica- Oligotrophic Lake LV.19.MP7.P2 | ecosystem: Environmental > Aquatic > Freshwater > Lake >... | reverse complement strand
CCAAATATATCGATGGGCCGCCTTGGGAACTTTCTTGGGGACAGCAGCGGCGGCGGCGGCGACAATTCTTCTAGGTCCTTCTTGATCCAATGCCCAACACAAGAGATATCCCGCGATAGATCCCGCGGGCAATCTTGTCTTGGAAAATTCACGATTCAATTGTGACAGCCGTCAAAGCACGAGATGTCACCAACAACGTTTTCTACTCTTGTGCAGCAAAAGGAGTCCACAATAGGAGGAAACGTCAATGATGCTCCTCGTGCTTTGGCGGGTGTCACAAAAATGATGGATACGTGGAAAGAGGAGAGTAGGAGCCGTGGTTCTTTGTCATGCAAGACAAGAACTTGCGGAAAGGAAGATTCGCGACGAGGTCGCAACCCTGAGGAAGCGATACCAACGACGAGGCCTGGATGAGTAACACGAGAGAGAAAACAACTACATCGTCGTTTACTATCCAAACTTACACACTCGTGATTTTTGTTATTGATCTCGTGCGGGTCTTCTTACCATGACACGATTCAATTTTACGAAAGACGGCAGGAATCTACCACCAAGTCACATTAACAGTTTCAATCAAGTGGTGAGGTTGATCTTTGATCATCGACCAAAGATCGATCGTACCACGAGACAATGTCAATATGATTTGCTTCAGATTCATGCCGCTTCCATAAAACTGGATCGTGCCATGGTAACAAACAGCGCCGAGATCTCAATTCAATCCACGACAAGAACGGGCGGAAAGAGAGATTGGCACGGTGGTACGAGTCCGATGCAAGCCTGATGCAAAAGGAGAGAGCGACAGCATGTATGGTGAGATATGAGTCGAGAGAGAGCAGCATGAATGCATGTTAACAAACGCGACCAAACCAATCATTTTGGCACGATCAAAACCACGATATAGTAGGGCTTTTGGTCGTGGAGAATGCATAAGAAAGGCACACGACATGTAACGACCACAATAACCATGGTCCATGGAGGAGGAATGATGTTCATGCTGGTCCCCACGAGAGAGAGACAAGCAAAAGGCATCCAAGGCAAGGTAACAGACGGTATTTTGCGAGACCAACAACAAGATCTCTCTCTTTTGCGGGATCAATCCCAAAAAACACGACCATGATGTTAACATTCCACACGCTTGATTCAATCACACTTACTCGTTCCTTCATTGCCGACGATCCAATGCGACGGTTGTCTGTGTTGGCATCTTGTATGTTTGGTTGGTTGGGGGCAGCGACGGGCTGCTGCCCACCATGGTGGGTTAATTTGTTGTCGGCAAAATCAATTGATTTGTGGAGTTTTTTGTACGGTACGTATTTCCCTGTTCCAAGTCTCTGAAAGAGAAATTATGAGATTGACGCCAAAGAATGAATTTTGAGAAAAAATGTTTCTAGTTCATTTTTCGAGAGTTCTTTCCAAAGATCCTTTGTGTTTTCAAAGACGAAGAAAAAAGCGAGAATAAAAGATCGCGCAATAGACGCGCAATCATATGGAAGTCGCGCACTCGCTTCTTCGACCAGAACCATCCACAATTAAACAATTGATACTGTAATAACAAGACCAGCTTGACAAACACAAATTCAAGATCGCCATGGTGTATGTATCACAACAACAAGGCAAGTCAGTAACACCTAGCTAGCTAGCTAGAGAGGCGAGAGCTCCTTGATCATCCAGTTCCCTCTTAGACATATAGCACAGTAAGCAGCCACTATTCCCAAGTAAAACAATGTCGATTCCTGGAATGCCCAAGAGTTCATTGCAGGTAAATTAGTTGGGTCCATTTTTTGGATGGGATTTGACGATGATAATTATTATGCTGGCCACCACGCCTCTTCACCTCTCATTCATTTTCTGATTCATTTTTCTCGACATTTTTTTAATCTTCTCTACCACAGCTCTATCGTGATTGTTTGCGATTGGTCAAATATGTAGCACCGGGGACCTCTGGCAAATCCACGGCTCTCAAGACGATCGTAAAACAAGAATTTAATAAAAATCGCGAGGTACGGGATCCAGCCCAATTACAAGCCCTCCAATCCAATGCCGTGCGTGCTTTATCGAATTACCTAGTCTTCCAAAATGCTAGCAGCGATCCCAAAACCAAAATGGCCATTCAAAATTTTCACGACCGAAATGTGTCGTCGGCCAAACAAGAGCAACGCGAAAACAAAAGGATTGCCGCCATGGAAAAGGACGCCATGCAAGACAAGTAAAATCGTCAACCATTTGCTGACTCAGACAATATTATTTTTCAATGATCCCATGCGTGTAAGTTCAAGCTATCTGTTGTCACTATATTATTGTTTGTGGTTCGAAATGATTGTATACGCGAGAGGCACAGTCCCCCGGAAAGTCATTCATCCGGTCGAGGCAATTCCTTGCGATTGACTGTGGACAAGTGGAGTCACGCACTGGGGATTCATACCATGGCCTTTGACATTAGGACGCCACTCCAGGATGATCGAACATTATTGTATTTTTGTCTGAAAGAAAGTGTTGGTAGGGAATAAGTTTGTCTCATTCTCTTTTTCTTTTTCGAATCTGCAGCAGGACCCAAGGATTATTCGCGCGAGCTCGTAGACTAGCTAGAATATGGTATCACGTTCCGTATCAGGCGGGATCATTCCTGCCAGCAGGCCTGCCTTCTCCAATGAAAATGGCGTCATTGAGAAATGTGTGCATCGAGTATGCATCCATCCACGCATTGAAAACGAAAAACTGCAAAGCAAGCGGGAACAGTTGCCCCCACCCGCCGGGTTGGCTGCGACCACGCCACCAATCGGTGACGCACGTGCAATCCTTTCCCCAAGACACGCCCATCGCGTTCTCCCTCTTTTGGTGCTAGTTCTTTCGGTTGGTTCCGGTTGGAGATTTTGCGTGACAAAATGTCTGCATGTATGAAAGCATTTTACAGGAGAAAATCTTTGGCCAAGAGTCGTAGTCCCACGAAGAGTCAACGTTGCTTTTGATAGGAATCATCATCTTATTTTTTTCGACGTGGGGAAAAACCGGGCTTGATCCAAACAAATTTCTATTCCCTAAAATAATAATGTTCACTTCTTTTCAATAATAAAAGTATCTCAGAAATAAATGGAGGTACAAGAATGCCTCAAATATCTACTACAAAACCTGCCTCTCCCATCCAAAAAAATACCTTATGTATTTTACTCTCTGTACTGTACAATACTACAAACAGAAGAGCTGCCCGCCGGCTGTTCCTTCCAATATTTGCGACAAGCTCAAACAATGATAAAACAAAAGGAAACAGAGCACAGACCTGCCTGGCGAGTGACAGTCAATCCAACCAACAGAGGATGGGGTAAAGGGAAACAAGCAACATTAATCTACGAGTTTATACCTATAGTATAAGACCTTTATACTTTTAGCTATACTTCTAGCTATTAGCAATAGCTACTACTTGGGTGTTATAGTAGCCAATTGTGGAAAGTGGAAACAATAGGCGAAAAGAAAGGAGGCTCTAAATGGAGCAAGTGTCCGCCATTTGACATAATTGTCAAACGCACACTGGTCCGCTTCCCTCCCATCCATTAGATCCATCGGTCCTCGTCCATCGATCGACATACCAAAACAACCAAAAAAAAACAAAATCATGAGCAAGTTCAGCGACACCTGTAACCACACAGCCTCTATCTGCATGCATCCATATTATAAATTAGAAATAAACAATCACACGGCAACACTAGCCCTGAAATAGCAGCGCGATTGTTTGCGTTGTTTAGTTGCCTTGGCTTTGCTTGAATGAATCAGGGACTGCGAATGGCTTTCAAAATCCACCCCCAACAGCTTGAAGCTGGGTGTAAGAAAACCGCTCGAGATTGAGTAGAAGACATTATCACGATATACATATACACAATAATACAAATGAGGGGGGTGGTAAAATCCAGAACCACCATTTTTCATTGCTACTTTCTTATTATTATTGGCATGATGTTTTGTTGGACCGGCTCCAAGGCATTTGTCGCCCTTCCACGGTTCAAGCCAGTAGTGTCATCGTTTGGTAGCCATCTGAACATTGGATTTGCCTCCTTGACAACGTTGTCGGCCAACAACGATGTTGATAGTATTACGAATGTTGAACCCAAAAAGATTGCCATTGTGGGAGGAGGTCTAGCAGGATTATCGACGGCCTTTCACTTGTTGGAATTGGCAACTTCAAGTAAGGGCATGTCTTTGGACATTACCATTTTGGACAAAGAACCACACGCTGGGATTGGTGGTGCTTCTGCCGTAGCAGGAGGGTACGTTTTATACTACACTCCTTTGTTTGTTGTGTTGTGTTTGTGCTGTGTTTCTTGTATAAGCCGATAATTTTTATGATTATTAGTCTAGGAAGAATATAAAATATTTGCTACTCCTCATTGAGTCCAAAACTCATGACGACAGACATTATCACCAAGATCTCTGAGACTAAAAAAAAAAAGGAAACATTGCGGTTGTTTAGATGACCTGGTTTCCACACATTTGAGTCGTTTCGTTTGTTCCTATTTCCAATCGAATACCCAACATATCTCACGCACCATTCTTGTGTTCAAATTCATCATTTTATTGCCTGCAGGTTGGTTCATCCTCTGTCACCACGAGGGAAACTGGCGTACTTGGGCAGAGAAGGAATACTGGCGACAAATCATTTGATTGAAGCCGCGTGCAAGGCACCCGGGATGGATGCAGCACAGATTGTGTTGCGGAACGAGATTTTTCGTGTCGCCACCAATCTCAAACAAGCTAAACAATTACAAGCGACAGCACTTGAGAGTCCCGAATATTGTGAATGGCTGGACCAAGCACCAGCCTCATCCTATTCCGGCGAGGCCAGCAGCAATTTTTTTGGCGCCCTCCGATTATACAATGGGTGTCAAGTACTGCATCTTCCGTCGTATTTGCAAGGACTATGGGCAGCTTGCCAACACGCTCAGCCTCCTCACAAGGTCCAATGGCAAAAACAAAATTTACATCAACTGCTTCCATCCGCAACAACAACGTCTGGCCAATTACTGGACCAGTTTGATGCGGTTGTTTGGACGGCAGGATCAGGACTTTTTGAAAAAGAAGACACTGTCGATTGGCTCTTTCATCATCTATCACCGCCAGCGGAGGGTGATGGACCATTTTTTCCACCGATTCAATTAGTGCGAGGGCAATCCATTCAAATGCGATTACCAACGACTAGCAGTGCGACTATTAATCGTGACATGCCTGCCATGATGGGTGGAAAGTATGTATCTCCTCTTCCGGATCCGAATTTGATCTTGATTGGAGCTACTCATGAGTTTGACGAGGAACCGTGGTCCCACGACAAGGTCAGGGAAGAGCTCCGGGAGCGAGCAGAAGTTTTGAGCCCGCATCTTTGGGAGAACGAAAATGCCGTGATAGAATGCTACACCATTGGAACCCGTGTCCAAAGCGAGCGTTGTCCTCGGGGTCGCTTACCCATTATTGGCAAGCTGAGGACGAGAGACGCCATGTCCACGGATACTAGAAGTAGTTCCACAACCGACAGCCGCCACCGACAACAGAACCACTGGATATTTACAGGTCTCAGTAGTCGGGGACTCCTCTATCATGGTTTTTATGGCAAGCTCCTGGCTGGGGCGATTATAGAAGGATCCGAGCATTGTTTGGAAAAGGACTGCAGTGGGTTTGATTGGTGGCGCCAGCCCAGACGAGGTGGTGGCAAGCGGTGACGCAATGAAACAGGACCTGGTCTCTCGCGCAGCCACTTGATTCCTTCATTGAATATCTCTTGACACATTCAATTGGCCTTGCCATTGTCTCGTCCGTTGGTGCAGATGGCTGATATATTCATGGACAAGCCTTGGCAATACCAAGGACTCTTTTTCAGCTTTATGCTGTGAAGTCTGTCTTGCCCGCCTTCGTTCCAGCCGCCACCCCTAGACTAGTAACTCTAGCCGGGTCCCGAGGCCAGACGACCTAACCCACTCCTGGACCAACTCCATATTTCTTTTCCTACAGCATCAAGTACTCCGGAAACCAGGCTTAGATATTGTTGTAGGCGTTAATAACGCATTATAATAATAACATGCTTGTGTTAGCCTGAAAGCGTTGTAGTACAGTAGCTACAATAGCTCCCCAACAAATTAGCCACTCACTGACTGTGTTGTATGTACAACTTCTGAATGGGACATAGTGCTACCTTTTCCTTCAGTGGAAAAAAAAGATTAAAATCATTCGACGTCCATTAACCCTAACCCGAATTAACCAAATCAACATCATTCTGAGTTCGTTCACCTCCATCATTATTGATTCCAAGCAACGCCCGCAACAACAAAAAGGACAGTTGAGGCACTCACCATCACATACCCTTTGGATTTCGATTCTGATGCAGTAAAGTATATTCATTCAATCGTTTGATTCCACTCAACTGCCTCGTGCAAGGTGATCCGACAATCTGCTGGCCAGCAATCCCCAACCAAGAGAAAGAGGAAGAGAAAAGCCAACTCCAAGACACCACTACTTACGGATATTTTATACTAAAAAAATGACAATGACAGCCAAGGAATTTTTGGACTATCTTTTGATATCCACTACCCAAAATCAAATATGGGATCGTGTCTTTCTGGCGGGTCTCATTGCCGCCGAAATACTCTTGGGTGGCGTCATTATTGCCAAGGTGCCGTACACCGAAATTGATTGGGAAGCCTACATGGAAGAAGTGAGCATGTGGTGGGACGATGGCATTTATGATTATCGACAAATTCGGGGTGGGACGGGACCTCTGGTCTATCCGGCTGGCTTTCTCTATCTGTTTGCGGTTTTGCGATATGTCACCAACCATGGAAGCAATATCAAGTTGGCACAATACATCTTTATGGCGTTTTATATTATCTACCAAAGCCTCGTCTTGGTGGTGTATACTCGGGCGGCTCGTTTTTTAGCCAAGACCCTTCCCAAACACAACAACCATGTTCCGGCGACGACAAAATCAAAACAATCGAAATCATCTAATAAAAAAGGGGAACCACTACGGCGCAAGAAGGATCCGTTAGTATTGCAGGAAGCTCGTATCATTTGGAGCTGGAGAATTGCCATGGGACTCTGCTGTTGCTCGAAACGATTGCATTCCATTTTCATGTTGCGACTCTTCAATGAAGGCCCAACCATGCTTTTGCTCTGGTTGTCCTTGTACTTTTTTATCAATAATCATTGGAACAGTGGATGCTGTGCCTTTTCCTATGCTGTCTCCATCAAGATGAATGTCCTGTTGTTTGCACCGGGGTTACTGCTTTTGTTGATACAGCAAGCGAGGGGCAACTTGTATTTGGTCATACGCAGGTTGTTACTTTGTTGTGCTCTGCCACAACTCGTCTTGGGGGCACCCTTTCTCTTGACATACCCGGAATCCTATTTGCGCAAAGCCTTTGAATTGGATCGAGTCTTTTTCTACAAGTGGACCGTCAACTGGAAGGTACGTCTACGATGATCACAATCTTCTACTGCTTTATTGTTACACAAGACTACAAACTAACAAATTCTAATCATTGCTGCTAAAAGTTTTTGCCCGAAGACATTTTTGTGTCCAAGCCTCTTGCAATGGCGCTGCTGGCATGTCACTTGGGAGCCTTGGCTTATTTTTGTGTCCAATGGATCCACACACACCAACGGCAACAACCCAAAGACAATACCACCCGATTGTCACCTCACTACATTTGTTACACCATGTTTGTTTCCAATTTTTGTGGAATCGCCTTCGCACGGACGTTGCACTATCAGTTTTTTGCATGGTACATATCCAGCTGTGCCTTTTTGTTGTGGTCGCCGTCGCCAACATCATTGTCGCCTTTGGACCCCATGCCCATCCGCATCCTCCTTTTGGTCGGCTTGGAGTTTGCCTTTTTGACCTTTCCGGCAACCCCTACCAGCTCCATGGTTCTGCAGTTGGTCCATTTGGCCATCTTGGCGAACATTCGGCCCCCCAAAGTGATGTGGGAAGAAGTAAAATGGGTCGACGACAATCGAGACGCTTTGGATAAGAAGAACTCATAATAGTAGAAGCTCTTTGGCCAGTTATATATCCTAATTAGCTATCTAGCTAGGCTGTGTATATCCTAGGAATCTATAATCTAGTAGGCCAGAAAGCTATCCTTGATTGATCGCGTTAAAAAGGTCGCACACATCCCACCGACCTGTGATAGGTCCTTAATGCCTAATGCCGCCACTTACTAACCCTAATAATTGGTGATTTTTTGAACAACCTACGGTGTTGTACTGTTTGCCATTCAAAATCCGATGAGCCGGGAGAACCTTCCTTTTCTTAGGAATCCTGTCACAATTTTTACGGGAGCAATAAACAAACAGCTCCACCACTCAGCTCGTCATTATTTTTGAAAGATTCACCACCACGACGAATCCTACAATACAAACATTGATAATAATAACACTGCACGACAGAATGAAGTTGTTACCCAAGAGATTGTTCCCAGTAGGGAGATTGGCGGATGAATCCTTGATCTACCATCGTGGTCGTCGAGCCCTTCGTGCTGCGCTGTTTGGCAGTGTAATAGTAGTCATGTTGGCATTGCATGTCGTGCATCGACCACCATCCCTCGGTGGAAATAGCACTCATCATGAGGGTGCTGCTATTGATGCTGATGCTGCTAGTTTGTACCTTTCCTCATCCTATCAGCATCAACTAGAGCCGCGTGTTGTTAGGACCACTGTCAAGCAGGCTGCTCTACGTGCTAGTGCAGATGACGGATCCGTTGTCAACTCCAAAATGATACAGCAAGATCAACCACAAGATACGCCACCACCCTCTTTGCCTTTGTCGAAAACAATAACAAACACAACTTTTAATGATACCGACAACGAGCGTAACATTGTCTTTGTTCATGTTGGCAAGACGGGTGGAATGACCTTTCGGAACAACATGGCCGAACGATGTCAAGCACTCAACGGAACAAGTCAAAAAGTGTGCTATCATCGAATTCCTACGCACCTCAAATTGGCACGGCAAACCCATCACGCCGTGCACATTTGGAGTATGAATCCAGAGGTGGTCCAAAATGCGACATCTTTTGTCGTGTCGATTCGCAATCCAATCGATCGTGTCGTGAGTTCTTGGCGGTACAGTCACCCTGACAATTGTCACAATCCGATTGTACTGAGCAAAAACGACAACAAAACACGCATGGTTCAGGTTGTCCTTGACAAGGATGGACAACCCGTTACACCGGCTTATGGATGTGAAATAGTGCGCCGCAATATGCTGCAAGATCCAAAGCATCCAGCTCATCTTTTGTACAAGACATGTTTTCCGACAAGTCCCGCCATGGAAGAATTTGCCCAAGCGACATTGCAACCATGGGGAGAAAAGGTCCAAAAGGAACCATCCCTGGATACGAATACAACGACTATCAGCAACTACAGCAATGTCACCTCGCAGCAACAAGCTCACTATGACTACGTCACGCACAATTTGACCGCCTCCAAGTGGGCCCGTTGTCGCATCTATGCACGGCAGCTTTTACAAGGACGTCACAATGCGGGTATCAATGTCCATTTCCAATACAATTATGCTTATTACGCCTTGCATACCTTTTGGAAATATCCCGACAAGGAAGTCTTTGTCATTCGTACCGAACATGAATGGGACGATATGGTCAACCTCGACAAGCAAATTGGGGGTAGTGGGAATTACAGTGCGGAATGGAACCGGAAAGAATCTCATGGGAGTGAAAAATATCACAAGCAAGATTTGACCACCACCGCTTATCATAAATTATGTTGTGTGTTGGAAAATGAATTGGAAATTTATTTGGATATTGTCAAAAGGGCCGAGAATTTAAGTGATCAAGACAAGTCTCAAGCCGAAGAGGATTTGCGTCAAAAATGTGGGATTGGTCCATCGTGGTTGCAATGGAAGACGCTCTGTCACCAACAAGTACAAGCTACAGAATGGCACTTGCAAACAGCAGCCTTGAAACAACCGCCACCACCGAAATGTACCACCCCCATTCCATTATCATCTCCAGTCACCAAAACCAAAGCAGCCTTCCTGTCCCTAACGGCGTTACCGATGCAACCAAACCACGCTCCAGTCACCAAAACCAAAGCTGCTTCCCTATCCCTGACGGCGTTACCCATGCAACCAAACATATCCACCACCACCAGAACTAAATCAGCGTCCAAGTCCTTGATGGTAGCATCCATGAAATCAAGTCAATCGCCTACCAACGAAACCAAAGCAGCTTCCCTGTCCCTGACAGCAAAGCCTATGCAATCAAATACATCCTCTATTGTTCCACCAAGGGCGAAATAGCTTCCCAAACCTTCATGGCGGTTACCACCCACGTAGCTATGACTGTATACGCGTCATCCACTTCTGGCAGTGCCACCCGCCTGTGACACAATCCACGTGGAATTTGTCTAGTAGTAGCGCCGCCATGGGGTCATGCGCCTTGGCTTTCTCAAGATTGGCAGGCACTCGCACAACACAATCCAGATTGGTATTCAGAAGGGGAAATAGTTACGCCCCTTCTGCGGCCTGCAGAATGGGGTGTTTCAGCATTCCTGGACTACGTACTGTGCATAGCAAAATGAAAAGCTCGCCAGTTAGGGCAACGGCATTGGAATGAGTTTTCAAAAAAAGAATACAGTTGGGCTGGATCAGGAAGAGCCATAATCTATGCTACGATCTGTGCAAAATAATGTATCATACTCTCTATACTCCAGTAAAAGATATTTATTCCTAATAGAAAAATAGAAATGACACTTAAAAAAAGCTCGTACTTGTTTACCCATTCAAGATTTCGAATAACAGTATGCTATCTAGTAGGCGCGAACAGTGCACAAATACTTGTTTCTACATGTATGAATTGTGGGTTCACAAATAAATTATAGTTGCTTATTTTCCTGCCCTTCCTTACCACAACTTGCCCCTTCTCGTGGACCGATTTTAGTCATTTATAGATTCAAACCCCGTTTGAAAAAATACGTTGCACAAGTTCGGTACTATCTCAATTTACTCTCAGGCATCCTGGAGTGCACAACACAAAAGATGCCACTTCAACCAAACTGTGGACGAAAATTTATTCCTCTTCGTCCGATTCATAAAGGTTCGCGTCATACTAATTAAGTGTCATTTTAATAAACGAATAATAAAAAGCAACGACAAATACGAGTGAGATTGATCTTTCTAAATCACAGCAAAACGAATGAAAGGCCAAAACGATTCAAGTATTCTTCAATGGTGAAAATTACATGCTTGCTTGTTCTAAAGCACACTCGCAATTGTAATTCCAAGCAGAAACCTTCAGTTTGGTTCAGCAAAAATTACTTACAATGTCACGAAAAAAAGTAGCGGATTTTTCTGTGCATGGCCAATGGAATATTTCATTGTGAGTAATTCTAATTCTAATTTTCAGTATGGACTGAACACCAACTCAAACAAATGTTTGGTTTCGTCGGATCAATAAAGGTCGTCGAAGATGAAAACCAGATAAAAGCATGCAATAAAAGCAACACACGAGCCTTACCAGCGATGGCCTTCACAATAGCAGATCTGTGGCTTGCAATGCCACGGCTTTTCAAGAAATACCAGAACTTTTCTGTGTGCTCGAAGGATTCGACTTTGCGACCTTCCTCATCCGGACCCTTCAGCATGAGAAATTTACCAAACAACTGGTAAGTGTTGGTGATTTTATCATCGCCTTCTCCATTGGCCAAAGTTTCAGCCGCCTTGGGGCCGATTCCAGGCACTTCCGTCAGATCTCCAGTGATCGCCTCTTGGCGCCAACGCTCCATGCGATCGTCGGACACCTTGGACCTGTAATAATAATAGCAGCGTTCGCAGAAACGGGCAAGGTAAGCGACAAGGTTTATGATTCAGTCAATACAACACCTTCCCATCCAACAAACATTTGAATAAAATTATCAGCCGTTACTAAAATAAGCATTAAAAAACGTACTTTCTGGGATCATATCCTTCGTCTTTGGCCATGGTAAAACTAGAGAACACTACGACGTACTACTAGCTTGGTAGCTATTATTTTGTATTATTTTTTTGTAACTGAGCTTCTCTTGATTTGACAACAGGTCGTTAACTTTGCTACACCGTACTACTAGTATGCAGTACTAGTAC
>Ga0163148_10005878_pt1 | contig 12116 bp, 11 predicted proteins | sample OliLakLV19MP7P2_FD_148606 | JGI IMG/M metagenome (GOLD analysis project Ga0163148, IMG submission 148606) | Freshwater microbial mat bacterial communities from Lake Vanda, McMurdo Dry Valleys, Antarctica- Oligotrophic Lake LV.19.MP7.P2 | ecosystem: Environmental > Aquatic > Freshwater > Lake >... | reverse complement strand
CGAAAAGCACGGATACATTCGTGGCGTCGTGAAGGAAATCCTTCACGATCCCGGTCGTGGAGCTCCCATCTGCAAGGTCCAGTTCCGAAATGCCTACCGTTACCAAAAAGACACCGAGCTTTTGGTCTGCACGGAAGGCATGTACACGGGTCAATTTGTATATTGCGGAAAGAAGGCCACTTTGACAGTTGGAAATGTCCTTCCTTTGAGCAGTATGCCCGAAGGAACCATTGTGTGCAACGTCGAGGCCAAGCTTGGAGATCGTGGTGCCTATGCTCGTGGTAGTGGAGCCTTTGCCGTCGTTGTCACCCACGATGAGGACAAGGGAACCACTCGTCTCCGTCTTCCCAGTGGTGGTAAGAAGACCGTCAGTTCTCTGGCCCGTGCTCAGATTGGAATCGTTGCTGGAGGTGGTCGTACCGATAAGCCTCTCCTGAAGGCTGGACGTGCTTACCACAAGTACTCGGTCAAGCGCAACTGCTGGCCCAAGATTCGTGGTGTGGCGAAGAATCCAGTAGAGCATCCCCACGGTGGTGGTAACCACCAGCACATTGGTAAGCCTTCCACGGTTGGACGTGAACGTCCTTCGGGTCGTAAGGTTGGTTTGATTGCGGCCCGTCGAACCGGCCGTCTTCGCGGAGTAAAGAAGACTGGTCAAGATAAGGATTAAACTTAAGACTATAAACAACAACAAAGGAAGTAGCAGCACCCGTTCATTATTAATCACCAGCCATCATCTGCTACTTGGAGCAGACTGTTTCATTTCAAAACCCGACCACTGTCTTTGAAAAGATTAGACAATTAAAAAGTAAAGATTTAATTTATGAGTGGCATCCTTTACAACATGACTTGAAATGCGGATGTACGGCTCCACAGTGGTGGCTCTTCTGAGGAGAGATCAGGCTCTTCCCCTTCTGCGTCTGTGTCAGAAGGATGGCTCTGGTTCTTTCGGCTTGAGTTCCCTCATCATTCGTGCCATCGTGGCCTTCCTTTTTTTGTATTCCATTTTGTTTTGTTTCAATTCATGTTGTAATTTTCAGACATCTTTGTCATCCAATCCTTTTTCGATGCAGACTTTTTCAGCAACCACAATGGCAGCATCAGATTCTTTCTTAGGTTCCTGCAGGATCCAACATGGAGGCGGGGGCAGCACGAAGCAAGGCCACCCTTCGGCTGTTTCTGCTACCTCTTCTTGATTTCCTTCATGTGCACAAAATTCGTTGATTGCCACGTTCCAAAAGGGTTTTTGTCCGTTGTTTGGTCACTTTAGAAAAAGATAGGTCTATGGCGAATAGCTTTTCTCTAAGGAAAATCACCCACAGCAATAGGAGCGAGTCTAATGAAATGGAGTATCTATTAGCTACGACGAACCGTGTGAGCTTGGATAGACTACTTATTGAGCAAACGGGTTGGTCGGAGGTATTTGGTGTAGTTGGAGCTAGTTGAGTAAGTTGAATCGAGCTTGAAGTAATTTAGTTATTCCTTGGATGCAAGATTAGGCGGAAAAAGAAATGCAATAAATTGCACTAAGTGTGCAATCGTGAGTATCATTCTAGGCGTCCTTCAACTTTTTCCCCAAATTGATCCCTTTTTGGTACAAGGAATCGGGCAAGACAATTCCTTGTTGTTTCAACAAGGATTGCGCCACTCGTTTTTGAGATATACTATGAATGAGTCCCCGTAGTACCAGGCCGTTGAGTTCATCCTCTGGCAGATCACCTGGTCGTAATGGACCAGCAGCAGCAGCATCTTTGTTGTTGTCATTATTGTTGTGATGACCACTGGCAGCACTCAAATGCGCCAATGTGATGGCCGTCGCGACAGACAAATTGAAGGATTCGGCAAAGCCGCACATGGGAAGATGAAATGTCAGATCTGCCAGTTCCCGCATCGTATCAGAAATGCCATTCAGCTCATTCCCCATGACAATACACAATGGTTTGTCACTGCTTTCAGCTATATCGTTGTCGTCGCTGGTGGTGTCATCGCCATTTGCACCCATACCAGTAGTAGTCCCAGCACGATTCCAATCGATATCTCGAATATCAATGGATGAGGGATTGAGATCAGAAGCCAAAATACGACAGTTATGTTCCTCACGCAAGGTACGAAGTGCCTCTTCGGTATTCACATAATGATGAATGGTCAGCCACTGAGCACTTCCCATGGCCGTTCGCATACCTTGTTTTTGCAACAAGGCGGCCTTGCCTTGATACAAGCTGGATTCGGTTACTATATGTACATGTTGAATGCCAAAACTATCCATGGTTCGTAGACAGGCCCATACATTGCTGGGATTGGTGGGATTCTCAAACAAAAATTGTGTGTGGCGGGTGCGTTTGGAAAGGATATCAGATATTCGTTCATAGCGCTCTTTTTGAACGTAGGGGCTCAAAATGGCAATGGATTTTTGAACAATATCAGGAGAAAGACTGTGCAGTGTCTTGCGTTGTTCTCGTTGTCGTGTGGCGAGTAATTCATCTTGACGTGCTTCTTCTTGTATTGCATCATCATTCAATTCTCCACCTCCCGCAAAGTTGTGGATGGTATTTCCGTCTTGTTGAAACCGAGGATCCCATTTGGGAGAATCCGAAAAATCAAAGGATTCCCATTCCAAGCCACCACCATTTTTCTCGTCTTCGTCTTCTGACTGTTTTTTAAGTTGCTTTCGCAACTGTCTTGTATGAGTATCTTCTTTATTATTGTGTGGTTTGGTTGCCATGAAGCGGTGGCTTGTTATGGCTGAATGTTGATGTGTACAGGCCCCCGATCTTTGCTGTGATATTCTTGTCACATGAATATTTCTTGATCCTCCAATCTGAAACCCATGACAAATATTTTTGGCTGAATTTTTGAAGAAGAGAAGGAACATGTCGACCATCACCACTCGTAGACGATGGAAAATACTGTTCATGATTTTGTCTCCCTTCAATGAGTAGTCTCCTTTTTCAAGGAATTTTTTCCTGCAACAATCTCAGTCAGGATATTGTTACAATTCTTGGAGACAAGCAACAATATCGAAGTATCTTTTTCTTAAAGCACTACTGGCTACTCCTGCTATACAAGGTAGCTGTTTAATCTGTCAAGTAAGTAATTTTGTTGTTGTCGTTGTTTGCATGATGATACAAACATACAATACTCTGTTCTGTGTTGTTGGATAATAGTACGATGAACTAATTAAATATCTACTATCGATGACGGATGATGAATCAATGAATCAATGGCACCCATGAAATCTTAACAATCTACTGTGCGACCATTGTGAGACGTCATCTTTCGTGACTCACTTCACTTGCTCAATAGTGGTACGTCGTAAAAGTGTGGCCAGACAGGTAGGTACGACGTACCGGTACCACACACAATACCGTAGATCGCGTGCTTACTACTACTGTACCGTATTGACTGTCAATCCCGATGAGAATTAGGGAACAATCGAAGCAAGACATCCGCAAGATCAACAACCGCGTATCAACACGATCAAAAAGAACCACCAAGACTACTACTACTAGCTAGCTAGTAGTAGCTAGCTATAAGAGGTTCTAGGTAGCTAGGATGGTACGTACCTTTAAAAAAAAGGTATCTCAAAGCTCCAAAGCTCATAAAAAAAAGGAAAGAACAATCGCAAACTAACAAACATACGAAACCCTTACAAACCTAAGATTTCTCGAAAAGATGACGGCACACACAGTCCAAACCAAACAAGACCAAGTGGATGATCAGTTTGAAGCAGAATTGCTTCGACGCAGGCAGCAGCGGCAGCTTGAGTTGCAAGCCAAGCTGGCCGAGAGGGAAGAACGTCGAAAGGCTCTCGAGGAGAAATTGGCGGCCAACAAGGCTGTCAAATTTGGACAAGCGCTCTTTAAAACGAACAAGATTTTCAATGGTGAACATCGTGATCGTCATATGAAAATGATTGAACGACAGAGGGAGCAAGAGGCACGCATGAGAGAGCACAAGGAAAAATGCAAACCCATGGTGGAAAAAATGCAAGAGAAGATCCAGACACACAACGCCCAGTCGGATATGACCAGTCAGTATTTTGAAGAAAAGGCCGCCATTTGGAAAGCGGAACAGGAACGATTGAAAGCTGAAAAAGCTGCCAAGAAGATTGAAGACGAACGCAAATGGACAGAGTATGAGCAAAGAAAATCGGTGCGACGCGGCAGCGGTGATGTAGCCGTTCCCCAGAAACAAGCACCGCCACCAAGGCCCGTGAGTCCTTCTGCATCTCCAAAGGAGACCGTAGTGGTCAAATCGATGCCAATTCTGGCGCCAGTTCCGGTGCTAGAGCCCGCGTCCCTTATCAAACCACCATCGCCAAAGGCCAACAAGTTGACTGTTGAACCCAGGCGAAGCACGCAAAGAAAGCTGAACTTATCCCTGATGGCGCCATGTGTCATGAATCATTGCTCATGAATCTTTCGTTCAACGACTTGACCACCGCCGTACTACCGGTAGTAGTACTGTAATCCCTAACGACGGCTCAGAAAAAGAATAGGAGCGACACACGATGACAAATATATAAAGCATTACATATTGTATAACTGAAACAGTTTGGACTATAGTATTGTAGTATTGACTGGAATGAATCCATGATCACCTTCTCACAAGAGCATAGATTCCTTCACACCCGTTCCCATTGCGACATTTTCCAGCAGGCAAGCCGGGAAAGTTCGGACTGAAGAACGGAACCGCTTGATGTGGTGCTCTTTGATTCCAAAATAGCCTGGTTTCAAAGATGCAGTGAAAACATGCCCAAGGGCCGAACAAATAGAATGCGGTCATTCAAGTTCTATTGCCATTGTTGGAACGACAGTTGGAAAAACTACAAGGTTATGGCCATCTTGTACAGTACCAGTACCACATGCTCCCATTAACTTATTGTTCGCATTTATTGCAATTTACTATTTGCTTTCTAGGCAAAATTAGATGGCATTGCGTACTTGCTCTTCTATGCTGAATCAAACGTAATAATACAGGCGATTTAAAACTTAGAGATTAATCTAGAACAACTCAACTCACTATGGTTCGCCATTTCCATTCGCAACGTTGACAAATTTAACTTGGTCATTGCTGCTGTTTCCATTGGCATGGATTGAATCACCATTACTGGTCTCGGATGACACGCCATTGCTCGTAGCGACATCACGACCGTCCCCATTTTCCAGGTCATCCTCTACTTGAGGTGGTTGCGGCGGTACCTCATTGTTGGAGGTATCATTACTTGACGGGGAGTCCGGCGGCTGTGGATTGTTCTGGGTATCCTGCTTCTTTTGCTGTTCTTCTAGTGGGGGCAATGGATCACAGAATTGACATGTCTCCCCCAATCTCAATCGAAGAGCCAAGCATGTATTACCTTCGTCATTGGCCTTGCCCATGGCCAGCATTCGTTGATTTTTTCGTGCCTGTTCTTGATTCGTCTTCTCTCGTTTCCGTTGTGTTTCTCGTACAATATATCGGTAAGTTGTCAATCCTTCTTTTCGGAGCATGACATGGAATTGTAACAATTGTAAAATAAGGGATAGACAAATCAGATCAAAGACCACAAAGCCAATGTAGACGCCCGCAATGGTGGAAGGTGATTTCGTTTCAAACCATTCATCGGCTCGTTGTTTGGTGGAACCACCCATAAAAATGTCAATGATCAAGGCAATTTGTATGAAGCAATGAACCACAAGCATGGCCGTGATATAAAGCATGGTCAAAAGAAAGTACTGGTAGTTAGCCTTTCCCACGCAAGTATTGAGCCCTGTATTGTTTCGACGTTGCGTTGTTTTTGTTGTTTCATTGTACGATAGGCAGCAGCATAGGATGGCAGGTTTCATGTTGTTTGGAACATCAAAGAAGAGGGAAGAGCAAAACGACAGTGAGATTCATGGACACCCCTCACTATCAAAGCCAACCGCACAAGCTATCCAGCCCAAGCCCAAGTCCAGCTCTCTTAAGCACACGAATGGACTTACACATGCAGTGATGATCAAAATTTCCTACACACTTGTTGCAAAATTTGCAATGCATGGCATGTTCGGCCACTTGGGTATCACAAATCCAACAATGCTTGAGCGGCTCTACTTCGTCATTGACACCACCCAGACAACTTCCAAATCCATGATTGGTGAGTTGCGCCTCGCTGTTGCTTTCTTCCATTAGTTGCAAGTGCTTGGCTAGATGTTCGTCCATGGGATCAATGTATTGCGCCAAAAAGGCATAGTAGGCGGCCAGTACGGCCGTCAACGCGAAAAGGATAGTGCAGGGAATCATGGCGGCCAAAGGCAAGACGGGTGCCACTAATAAGACAAATTCCACCACTAACATGGGCAAGGCGACCCAAGTGGAGAGTTGGGCGCCCGTGTAAGGAGTACTGAACCCGTTTTTCCGTCGTGGGCTGTCATTTGTTGGTGGTGGCATTGTTGCGGTCAATTTGAATTTTATATCGAAAGGAAGTGGAATGTGTTTTTGTAGAATACGATTTGGCGGATTGAAAACAGGTAGCTTGCGCAGAGTATTCTAATGGGAAACTTCGTCTGTGCCAGTTGTATTGATCGGAAGAGAGAAATGACGCAATTAACTCGTCTACTCCACCGACTTGGCTTGGCTTGTCTTTGGTGCTTATTTTCGTGGCGTTTCGATTGATTCGAAACGATAGATTGATGATGAGGTATTCAATTGGTGTGCAAAATGCGCAGTAGTTCAGTCACTTCTTAATGTGCCATCTCTCCCTTCTCTGGATAGCTTTCGTAGATGACCAAAGCTAGCTGGTACAGTACCTGTTGTTAACCTGATAGCTTGTGGTAAAGGATAGTGGTGTAACACAGCACTTGCGGGCGAATCAATCTCCGGTGCATGAACGAAGGATGGTGGTCGGTCGCCAAGCAAGACGGACATCAAATACTGAATGTCTTTTCACGGGAAAGGCACAGAGCCGTTGGAAGCAGGCAAAGGCGCGAAACACACGAAGAAGTTACAAGTGATGATTGATTTAATTGGGAGTTTACCGGGACTGCCCTGGTCTTGTTGATGGATTTAGGACTGAGTCCCTTATTTGACGTCATTTGAAAGCAACACATACAATGAATCATGAATCATGACGCCTCATCCATCAGCCCTACTCTACTAGCTAGCTAGTAGTAGTACTGGTATCCATCATCAGTTGCAATACTAAAACCACGATACTGTTGTATCGGCACGAACAACACTCATCACTAACAGCATCAAGCAACTCGATCTTCCAGTTTGATTACTAACTTACTACAGTAGTAGTAGTAGTACTCAACTGTCTTGATTCAGTCCCTCGCAGCTTCAATAGGCACGCCCAAGCCAACGTTCGAACCACGAAGAAAAAGACGATACCGAAGCAGAAGAAACGTTCACGCAAGCTTGCACCGGAACGATTCATTGGATCTCCGTCTTCGTATACACCGAAGCAACATACTAGTAAGCCCATCTCGTCGCAACGTTCCCACCATCGATTGTTTCAAGAACCGACTCTTGTGCCGACAACCGACGGAACGGAACAACTCGCTCCCAACCCGAGGACGAAACGAACGGAACAGTACTACCTAGCTAGCTAGGTGAATAAGAAGGGATATTCCCACTCTTTCCTTGAATTCAATATTGGCAGCCACGACGATCGATACTCAACTGTACTTTATTGTACTGCAAAGAAAGACAATCATTTACTACTGAGACTCTAAGCAATCAGAGACCAGTAATTGTTCACGATGATGGTCCGTCACTCCACTACAAACTACCGTCTCGTCTTGGCTTGTATCAGTCTTGTACTAGTAAGCTTTCTTTCGTGTACAAGCGAAGCCTTTTCCCTTCCAAGACCCTCCACAACAACAACAACAACGAGCACTACTACTACTACAACGCGTCTTGATTCTGCTACATCATCCATTACGGAATCCAGAGAAGCCGAATCCAGTCGGTTGACGTATGAATTAATTTGCGGAGATGTTGCTTGGAACACTTTGATTGGCGAAGCCGATCGATCCTTACGTTTGGGCATTGAGTTGGAGCGCAGTGGTCAAGCGCGAGCAGCCTCAGCGGCCTTGCATGAAGCGGCTACTCTGTATCAATGCTTTATGGATTCCGAAGAAGATTTTGCTCATGTCACGGCCTTGCTCAAAGAGGATTGTCCTGCCGTTTTGGCCTATTTGTGCATTCGATTGGGATTTTTAAACCTGGATGCCCTTGGCGATGCCAACGCATCCGTGCGTCTCTACAAGGAAGCATCCGTGATTGATCCCGTTCCATCGCCGTTTAGTTATGAAGGATTGGCCACCGCCTTGGAGGCATCGGGAGGTGGTCAAAACTTGATACCTGCACTGGAAGCCTATCGTGAAGCCGTCGCCTTGGATCCGTCCTTGAAAAAGGCACAATTTAACATGGCCGTGGTATTGGATCGATTGGGTCGAACGGAAGAAGCAGAACCAATTTTTGAGCAAATACGGAGGTCGGAAGCAGAGTACGTAGTGGGCAGTGTGCTACTAGGTGTATGACTGGTGATTTTTTAATTTTCTTCTTGACGTTTCCTTACCTATCGCGTGCGTTCTTGAAAACATTTGCTTCATCCACATAGTATTTCTTGCAAGTTGGACAGTTGGGGGTATGTCCGCTGGCATACACGAAAGGTTTGTTCAAACGAGACTCTCTCTTTTTTCGTTTTTCGGGCTTGTTTGCGTCAACTTCAGTGTAACTCAAAAATCATGATCAATTTTATGCCCGGCATACATAAAGATTCCGACCGAGGACTTGAATGTTCAGAGGGGCACCTACGACATGTTGAAAATTGGGTTGATGGCTGCCATGCCGCTCATCAAACAAGGTGGTCTCGTTTGTGAATTTGGCGTGGGATCGGGTCGTAGCATTCGAATGACGCAGGAGCTTCTGCCACTCGACACGTCCATTCATGGCTTTGATACGTTCACTGGTTTACCGCAGGCCTGGGGAACGGAACCCAAAGGAGCTTACTCTACTGGTGGTGTGATTCCAAAGATTGACGGAACCGTTTTCTTCCATCAAGGTCTTTTTAGTGACACTATTGGACCCTTTTTGGAGAGTGAGGTAGTTACCGATGACACCGTCTTGGCATACGCGAATATCGACTGTGATTTGTACAGTTCCACCTTGGATATTTTGGAAGGGTTTGCAAGTCGAATTGTTCCAGGCACTATTCTCGTTTTTGACGAGTACATCTGTCATCCCTCTTGGCGACAAGATGAATTTCGAGCGTGGAGGGAATGTTGCAAACGATTTGGTTGGAAGTATGAATATCTCGCCTTTAGTCTGTCTACAAAGCAAACGGTTGTGCGAGTGTTGGATGCCTAAGACCGAATCTGGAATGTGACGACAATCAACTGTGACAGTTAGATGAGATTAGAGGTATCTATAGAAAGAATGCTGCGGAAGTGCTGTCCATGGCTGCTGAGTGCCGGATCACGTCAGCGAATGGGTAACTTCTGTACCTCCAATATCTTCACTGAAAAGTGAACAGCTGCAGTATTAAATGCGTCGTCACGAGAAATAACTTTCATACAACATCGAAGTGGAGCTAAGTAAACCAATCTGTATCTGTACTTCGTAGTAGTCGTGATCACGTCATCGTGGCAAATTGGACATCATTTCTGGACAATACAACAAGAACGCGGGTGTGTACAGTTACAATGAACAGTTCTCTATAGGTTATATTTTGCGTTTTTTCTAGGTTATGGTTCTCGGAGTGTTGTCTCGATTTGAGTGGTGATTGCTTCCCTTGGATATGCGGCAGATAGGCCAAAGCAATTCTCAAATCGACAGGGTTTACGTGTAATTATGTGCACTTCCATCCCAAATAGTGTTCATGTCTTCATTTCCATTCAATTCAATCTTCAACAGCGCGCGTTCGTCTATACTTTTCATTTGGTGGTTCACACAGTCCGCGGCGCACAAATAGCCACAACTTTTTTTTCCTTTCTTCTAGCAAATGAGCTGTGGCGCACTGATCGAGTCGGATCTTCTCAAGTCGAGGCTTCCAGCACGGTAGGGATACAAATGAGTTGGAATGGGTTCGTCCCGACTGGGTGAGGTCAATCCTGGATGAACAGCGTCATAGACGGCTTTCATTCCTTCACCAAACTCACTCTCGTTCATGGCAGGTCCAGACGACGGTACGTTGGTGTCTACCAAATCGGAAAGGTCTGATGCCAAAGACTTGACACTGGTGTTTCCCAAGCTGTTCCGTGCACTTCGGGGGGCTCCACTGCCATTACCACTGCTGTTCCCTGGGCTGTAGGTCTGTGGCGACTGTTGCTCGGGAAACAGAGGTAGTCCTGGAGCGTTAATAGTGCTGCTGGAATTTGCCAATTCTTCACATTCGGCTTCGTTGGTGAAGGGATTGATGAACTCTAGGTCACCCCAGTTGTCTAAACCGTTTCCAATGTCGGACAAAGCTAGAGAATTGGCACGACGCAAACTAGTATCTCTCTTGGGCATGGAGGGTTGGGGAAAGTTATCACCTAGCTCTGGAATGGCACTGAGTGGAACTGGCGAAGGCATGGGCATGAGTGGGGGTGTCTCGTCGTCGGGTTTGACAATGTGTGGTTGGGGAGGAGACTGATGCTCGTAGGTGTACTGAGGAGGTTGATACTGTCTCTGCTGCTGCATTCCTGCGCTCGGCAAATACAGGTTCTCAGACATACGCGACCTCTTGATGGTTGGTCCGTAGGAGTAATCGTTGCTTGCTGTGTATTGGATGGAGTTACTGGTTGGTTCCGAGTTCTGCGCTGCCTCAACGTTCGCCTTCAGCTGCTCTATTGCTTGTGTCTTGGACATTTCCAGAGCCGGCACTTCCAGTGGTGGCATGGGAGCGTTAAGGAAGTTGGGTTGTGGCTGTAAAGTTGTTTCTGCTTCTGGATGACTTCGCTTTCCAGTGTTCTTTTGGTCTGGTTTCTTCGTTGACTTTCTTGCGCGTTTCTTGGTGTCTTGCAGCTCGTCCTTGTGAGCAGCTCGAATGGAGGGTGCGCCTTCTCTTAGTGCCTGACTTGTCTTGGCCATGGCCTTGATCTCATCGACCTCTGTCCACCAAGTGACACCTCCGGTAACGGAGGATGTGTCTCGTTGCAAGAAGCGTCCTGGTGGGTTCTGGCCCTTCACCAAGTCCATGACTTCGTTCGCAACTCGAGCCTTCTCCGCCTTTGTTCGTGCCAAATTGTAACGCTCTTTTCGCACTCTAACCCATTCGCGGAAGTGAGTGTTGCCTACGTGAGAGTTGATGGCTCCGCCTCTGCCGGATAGCACTGTAAATCAAACGGAAGTGAACAAAAGAAAGGAGAAAGTTAGTTTTCGTGTATTTTCATGTACAAAGCATTGAGCACTACCAGCTAGCTAGCTAGCCGCAGCAATGCTCCACGTATGTCTTCTCGTTTCCACTTACCATCGTTCTCGTGCGGTGTTCCGATACGCTTGACGGCGCCTGAACTTGTTACTCGATAAGAGTCCATCATGGTCGTTCTATTATTGCTAGTATTAGTGTTCGTTGGAGTTGGTGTGTTCGTTGGATGAATTTGATTGTTCTGATTAGTTTGTGGGTTCATTGGTTTGTTGTTTTCTTGTTGTCGGCAGTTATGTTGATGACTTGACTACTGACTGGACTTGATTGTTTTGATGGTCGTTCTGAATGATGCTTGACAGGTTCCTTCGCTGACTGGAGTCTGACTGGTGGTTCTTGATGGCGTTGTGTTACTGTTGATTCAGCAATTTTGTGAGCAAAACAGATGCTTCTCGTTTGGAGGGTTCGGAAGCTAGCTGGTTACCTGCAAGCTCCACCGAAAATAATCGAAGCTCTTCGAAAAACTGTGCCAAACCTGCGCGAGAACTGCACGTGCCAGATGGAAACTGGTCGAGTCGACGAAGTAAATGCTCAGGCAATTCCCCCGAAATGACTCAAGATGATGACGGGACGTTTCTCAGCCAATCAAATTCACAGAAGTTTGGTCCAAGACAGTTCGGTGACATGAAAGTGCCATTCTGACAGTCATCCAACATCTTACAGCGATGATTCATAACGCCACTTGGCAAATTCTAGTACATCACCGAAACTACTCATTACAAGCAGTTGGAGTCAGCAGACATCA
>Ga0163148_10005874_pt1 | contig 12125 bp, 8 predicted proteins | sample OliLakLV19MP7P2_FD_148606 | JGI IMG/M metagenome (GOLD analysis project Ga0163148, IMG submission 148606) | Freshwater microbial mat bacterial communities from Lake Vanda, McMurdo Dry Valleys, Antarctica- Oligotrophic Lake LV.19.MP7.P2 | ecosystem: Environmental > Aquatic > Freshwater > Lake >... | reverse complement strand
GACCGGATTGGCATCAGCCGATCCGCTTCCGCACCAAAACCCAAACAGCCGCGAGGCCAGATAGTCGTGCTGCACTACGGCGGGGTCGCCCTCCGGCGCTTTCTCGGACGAAGCCTTCTCCAGATGGCTGACGATTAAAGAAAGCCAGGCGGGATTTTCATCAATTTCCGGCTCTTCAGGCCATTGCAAAACAAGATCTTTTTGGAGAGAAAGCGGAAAAACCCCGTGCCGGGTATGAATTTCCCGTAACCGGACGCGGGACGCTTCGTAGGCATCGAAGTCCGGTGCCCACGTGATCCCACCACTTCGTTTTGGTTTCGAGTTGGGTTGGCTGGGCAGTAACAGGGAGGATCGCAATCCGGCGGCGAGAGCCCAAACCCGCGACCCCCGTCCGATCCATGCCTCGCAAAAAAATGCTGCTTGATGCTGCGTGCCGACTCTGGCTTGGATGCGGTCCGGGTTTGGGGCGGAGTCGGCCTTTGCTTCCGAAGGAACAAGCCGCCGTGTTCCGGGATCGTCCGGCATCCAGCGACGTGACCAACCTTCGATGAAGTTGAGTTGATTTCCCTGCCAGCTTCCTCCGTTTAACGCCACGAATCCAACGACATCCTGGGAGTCGGGAAAGCTCAAAGCGAATCCGTCACAAACTTCCGGAAGCTGGGAAAATTGAGTCCAAGCGGCGACCCGTCTAACCCTTCGGTCATGGAAGTAAGTGAGGGGAACGGGGCGCCCGCCCGCAGTATGATCCAGCACAAACATCTCGTGAGGAAGATTGTTACGATCAAAGACCCAAACGAGTTGATCGCCGCTTTGAAGGTCGAAATGCTCCTCGATCCGGACAAAATCCGCTGTGTTGTCCAGCGTGAACGTGGCTTCGTATTTTCCTCCGGTCAGCGTTTCCAGGCCGAACCTCCAGACGATCCGTATCGGACCGCTCTCAACAATCTGGCAGTCCCAAAATTTCACGGAAGTCGCAAGGTCGAAGAATGTATGCCCGTATTGGGATCGGTCTGAAACTCCGAAACCGCACACAGGACCTGGCGCGACGGGGCCGGTTCCCTGACCAAGGGGGATGCGAATAGCCACCTTGTCGTTAACGATCAACGCTTCCGATTTTTCCCCGGTCACATGTAAAGTTGAAGGTGTTCCTTCCTCGGTGAGATGAAATATCCCGGAAAAATGGGGCGCGATGGTCAGCTCCAAAAAGGCTTTTGTCGAATCCCGCAGGCAGCGTTGACCCAGGAACGCCATGCCGGTCTCCGGACAATGATAGGCGAATATTTTTTGGCTGCCGGGTGGGGCTGGAATTTCGATTACCTGCCGTTCATACCCCAGACCGGTCAAATTAGTAATTGTCAGGCGCGAACCATCGCATACCACCAAGGTTTCCATCGAGGGAAAGTCGTTCATCACGAGAGGTGAAGGCATTTACCGGGCCGGAGTATCCACGGTGGTTTCCAGAAGATACTTCTGGAAGCGTTCCCACTCCTTCCGACAGGATTCGGGTAAAACCAGTTCGCCCGAGGGCGGTGTGAATTCGTATTGGGAAACCGTGGAACCCGTTTCAACCCGCACGGGAAGCCTTGATTTGTCATCTATAAAAGCTTTGACCCCATACATCCTATTCGCTCCCTCGCCATCCGCTTTTAAATTCTCCGCCCCCTTCTCGGACTGAAAGACGAGAAGTTTTTTACCTTTCTCGGAAATGCTCGTGGAGAAAGTCTCCGAAGAAAGCCATTTTAAATCCTCAAAATCGCCTTGCATCTCGGTGTAAAAAGCGACCGGACTGGAGACCCCACGCATATCGACGACGGTGGCGGATTGATTCCCGGACTCCATACTGAACAAGAAGGTGCCTTGTGCCCAGAATTCGAAATTTTGACCTGAAGCCGTTTGGAGTCTAACCCGTCTGACTTCAGCATTTTTTTCCACCATAGCTTTTACGATGGCAGATGGAGGCATCGGTTGCGCCGCTTCTCCGGAAATCGGAACAAGAGGGCGGGTGGTTATTGTCCACGCGGCCCTCGATGGAACGGCCTTCAGATAGGGTGGGCTCGGAGCGTTCTCGCTGACCTGAGAAAACATCAAGGGCACGAGCACCAGAGCGATTAAACACCCAAAAATCAAGACTTTCATATCGGTTCTTATTCTAACACGAGCTCCGGATCGGACGATATAATTTTGCCTGTGGAGCGGTCAATCGCAATATTAACCCAATACCTTCGCTCGCCTTCAACGCGAAATGTATTCAATGAGGTGGCGTTTGACGGGAAGGAGCCGGCCTGCACGACCAAATCGATCAAGAGGTTCCATGTTCCGGTCGAGGACACGTCGGCAAGGCTTCGTCCTACGACTTCGCGCTGTTGTTTCCAAACCTCACTGTCTGCATCGAATGCGGCAGCCAGTGGAACCGCAAGATCGGCAACCAGCCCGGAGGCACTCATGACGGGTTTTGTGGACGTTGCTGCAACGATCGCGTTTGCCAGAGCTTCTGCCCGGACGCTGTCCACCCTGCTAGTGTCGGTGCTTTTAGGGTTCAGGAGGGAACCGCGGAGCAAGGACGTGAGAACGGCAGGATGCGGGGTGTTCGGTGAAATTCTTGCAGCAGAAATCCCGTTCGCCGCAGAGTCGGACACGGAAAAAAGTGCCAGGATGCCGGAATCAGCACTCCGTTCCGTGAAGAGGTCGAGTGTCTTCCACGGCATGTCACGGAACGTGTTCCCCGTTTCAGCAACGGACAAAAATGGTCGGTTGAGCACCACAGGGTGAGCATCTGCCTTCGAAGAGCTCACCGCAACCGGTGTCCCCAACACTCCTGTGTTATTATTCATTGGCTGAATCTCGTAGGGAATTGCGGGGTTTGCATACTGGTTTACCGACGAGTTCATCGTCAGATAGTAATCCGCAGGTCTTAGGACGCCATCAACGTCCATGTATCGTGTCTGGTTGTTGTTCGGCATGATCTGGTTGAAGGCGAGAAGGGGAGGGCCCGCATCGGCCGGCTGGTTTTCGGCCATAGTATATGTCCCTCGGCTAACAGACCAACCTGGCGTGCCTGGGACACCAGCACCATAGGAGACACGGCCAGCAATGCTAGAAAGGATACTTGCTGACCCCGATGTTCCCCACCATTGAAATACCTGTTTTCCAGCCGGCAAATTATTGAAAGGATTTGTAGTGTCGTGATAGGCTTCCCGCCGGTTGGGATCCTCGGGACTTTGGTCGAGATAGCCGACAAACATACGATGGTAGTTGACGTTGCTCGCAGAAAACCGGGTTGTTCTCGGATCTGTGACCAGCATGTGTCCGGTCGTCACAACTGATCGGTTCCCATTGGAGTTCATGGCCTGTTGCCGGGTGTTCTCCAAGGGAGGCTCTGGCACCAACGAGACAGGGGGCAGACGAAGTGTTCCAGGCACGCCGGCCGAACTGGCGGAGCGGGTGAGTCCATTCCATTCGAAATAGGGGCGCCACGTTCCCGAGGAATCGCGGACTTGAAGTTGAAGCGTGGGACGAACAGCACTGACCTCAATAAAATGGTTGTTCATGTAGTTGTCCGTTACCACCCCCGAAAATCTTGCGTCGGGCTGAGTGACGATGTTTCCGGCAACGATTCCAACAAATCCGCTAAGCGGTTTGTCCCCGGATCCGGTGACCTGGACGCCGTCTCCACCAGGAGCGGCGGTGGCAAATGCGGGAGTCAACAAGGTGGGATCGCGAAATTTGCCCGTGGCCCCTCGCGTGTATTCGACGTAGTCAGTCACCGGATTACAAGCGCGGAATGTTGTGATAGGAGTGTCCACCAGGTTCAGGATTGTCCTCATATCATATCGAAATTGCAGGGAACCGCCGATGGGGACGATCCGGAACGTTGTGGGGTAAATATCCTCGCTTGCCCCCGCAGGTGGTGCGACGTCGGCATCCCTATGCGGATTCCAAACTTCCGGGATGATCCATGCCCCAATTCTCGTCCTGCCCGCTACATTAGGACGGTAAAAGGAGAAGAGGATACGGGCCAGGTAGGGAATGCTTTCCGTACCGTAAGCACTTTTCTCGATGGATCCTAAGCCCGATAGGATGGTCGTCCGAATTTCTGTGGGAATGGAATCTTCATCCGCTTGGTCAATCATGCCGGCACCGATTCTGAAAATTTGGTAATCGGGATAGACATCAGCCACGTAGGTTTCGGTTAGGCCGCTGCCTGCGGCGGCAGTCTGCCGGCCAACTTTGCCCAACGAACCGCGCAGGAGACCCGCTTTGAGATACTCGAAGAAATCTGGATCCCGCGAAGGGTTGATAGCCGCGACCTCACCCAAGGTCTTGATTGTTTGAACTGTGGGAATTTCTCCCAAAGGGGCCGGGAGCGATGCAGGAGCCGGGGTGCTATCGGTTCTATCTGGTGAGGTATAAATCCAACGCTTGGCGGTTGCATCCCAGACCAATCCAAAGGCTTTTCGTATCTGGGTTGCATTGGCACCGCCCGCAGGCCCGTTGACTCCGAGCCAAGCTAGGCGGGTTAAAGGAAAAGGTTTACGCACCACGGCATCCCCGACTTTGACCGATTCACTATCAATCGAACCTGCGACAATACGACGAACAGCCGAAATCGTGGGATTCGCGATGTCCGTTCTGCTTTGGGCGAGGGAACGGTAGTTGAACGCTGCGTTGCCACCCAGGGACGTGGCGTCGTAGTCCGGAGTCCAGTTCGGAACGGTGGAATCTCTTTTCCATGCGGTAAGCATGGTGAGTGCATTTGGACTCCAAGAGTTGGTGGTTGCGTAACCGATGAGATCTTGTCTGCTGATGAAGGATCGATCTCCAGTGCCAGGAGTTAGAAAACCGTTCGTCGGCGCATTTGTCCGGGAGTAAGCCAGGTAGGAATCACGAGTGGAAGCGGAGGCAGCATTGCGCCAGGTGACAAACGCATCGACTTGCACTTGTGTAAGGCCGAGGGCCGTGAGGTCGGCGGACGCGGTATTCGGTTTCGAATCAAGGTCAGTGACCGCAAGTGTCGAGGGATAACCAGCGACGTTGGCATTGAGAAGCCCTCCCATATCATAGATGGCATAGGCAAAACGACCGATCACGCGGTTTGTGTTGGCTGGTGAACGATTAATCAGTTCGGAGATCGGCGGGGGGCTGGCTGGAGTATTCAGGAGTCCGCTGCGGGTGATGAGAACCCAGTCCGGAGCCATATCGGCGGTAAAGTTGTTCTGTGAAAGACGAGTTTCGTCCCAGCGCGATAACCCGATGAATCGCCCATTGGTGGAGGGGATTAAGGTAGAAACGGCGACTGCCCTGCTGGGAAATTTTGTCGCGGGCGGGCTAAACGTCAGGTGAACCCCTTTCGCAAAGTCGATATCCCTTCTGCTGATTTTGATGAGATTCGGATGTGACAAGCTAGTCACCGAAGGGGGAAGCGAGCGGGATGGTAGAATAGAGGCATTCGTCGAGGGCAGGAAAATCGTGGTCCCGCTTGTCGTTTTGATGATCGAGCCCAACTCCATTTCTTTCACCAGATCGCCGACGACCATGTCGGTCGCCGTGTTGGCGAGCATTTCAGCCCGCGCCATTCCCGCGCTTCCGAACGAAATCTGTCGGTTAAGCTGGGCGCGGCTGAAATACGCCAGGAGAAGGATCGTCATCAGCACGACGGCCGAGAGAACAATCACCAGGGCGAATCCACGTCGACGAGCGGGAAGGTTAATGCAGATCATAAGTGCGTTGAAATATATGCAGGGAATTCTTCAAATCACCGGGAAGTCCGCTCGATGCGAGATCTTCGGAAAGCAGAAAATTCCTCCAGATACGGGCGGGGATCTCACAGCGAAGTGGTATACCAGTGTTAACTGCGTTGGCAAACTTCACCGGAAGTGCACTGATTTGGGCCGGAGAAAGTGCTTTTCTCCCCCTTTCATCCAGGACAACCACGGACACAATGAGGGCCTGTAGAGTCGGATCCTCCAGATCAAACGTGGGCTGCGCCTTGATGAAACCATCCGAGAACAGCCCGCAGATCTCCAGGCGGATCACGGCATCACTGATGGGCTGGAAGTCGGCAACACCGGGCGGCGGAAGGGTGACGGGGAACGTTAAACTTTTGGGACCAGGCACCCAGTCCATACCCAACGCTGCGCGCTCCAAGCGGACTTTCGTCCCGTCATCCGCGATTTTGTAGCTGATTGAGCTGGCAGGTCGATCGCCATCGAAACCGCGCGCTCGACTCAATAATTCAACCGAATCGTTACCAGCGGGGCTCTTCACGGCCGCCGGCAAGCCAGGCAGCCGGACCCGGGTGACAAGATCTCTCCCTAGACTGTCGAAAACAGAACGCGCTTCAGAAGATGCACCAGTCGAGCGTGTATCCCTCCGGGAGGTTTCCGAAGTGGCGCCTGTGATTTGCACCAGAACGAGCCCAAGAATTGCGAGCACCGTTGTGGCAGCCATCAATTCAATGAGGGTGAAGCCCCTCATGGGTTTTTTGTGGGGGGTAAACACAATCATGGGAAAGTGAATGAGGCGAGGCTTTCCACCGAACCTTTCGAGTTCGCCGTATCGGCAGGCCAGGACACCCTCAGAAAAACCAAATAGGGAGAAGTGCGGGAAACCTCATCAGCACCGGTAACCACATTAAAAATCACCGGCGGCCGATGGAGGGAATACTCCACACGATATCGTCTGTCCCCCCAGTCCCGATCGGTGAAGTTGGCTTCCACTCGGCTAGTCAGCGGGTCGGGAGGGATAGTGTCCAAAACGGGCAGACCTTTGTCTATAACAGTCATGAAGGGCACGGCTCGCCTTTCAGCGACAAGGTGCCGCACCAACCCGATGGCTTCCGTCTCCTCGCGGGTTTCCTGGTTGGTTAACATGCCTCTGGGCAGCAGTCCGATCAACGCGACCAGGGCAACCGCAAGTACTCCCAGAGCGATCACGACTTCTACCAGCGAGAACCCGTGTCCCCCAGGTCGGTTATGGGCGCTCGATTTCAACATGGGCGGTCATGGCGGAAATGAAAAGATCCGCTTTATTAGCTTCATTGGAGAACAAGGGAGTAAAACCCAGTGCAATCCAATTCCGCATTTCGTTATTCTTCACCGACACTTCACCCGATGGTGAAAACCGGATGACCCGTTGAAATTGAACGGGGCTGCCTCCGACCTTTTCCGTAAAAGCCCAGTCGGAGTTCCAAGAATTTTCGCTCAGTTCAAAACGCGAACCTCTAGAATGCGGATCCAAATCCGTGAACTTTATTCCACGCAGAGTTTTTGGTCGATCCACCAGACGGGCCATACCCGTGAAATCGCCCTTGTCACCGCTAAGTCCCAGACGGGCAACGACCAGCAAATTGTCGTCTTTCTCTGCGAGTCCCAGCCAGACATAAGAATTCTGGGATATGGCCATGGTGCGGGACTGTGCCACCAGATCCGAAAAAACCTGCAGATTTCCACTGAATTGGTTGGATTTCATCAGCGAGGGTAATGATACTAAAGTCACTGATGCCACAGCAGCAATAATAGCAACTACTGTGAGGAGTTCAATTAAAGAAAAGGCACTTTTTTGCTTATAAGCACTTCGGAAGGCTAATGGGCCTTTCTCCTTCCGCCTGCTGCCAAGAGAGATGCGATTCCTGGAAAGACGTGATTCTGTGGCTTGAAAAATCATAAATTTAAGTTTTAGGGAGTGTACACAATGTAAACACTAATGCACTATATTGCATGTAAGCAGTTCCGTCAACAAAAGAATATTAACGCAATATTTATACCGCTTGGAGAATGTCCGCTATAAAGCTCCCACACGCATGCGAAACCTCAAACCCGCCCTGGCGTTTGGAATGAATCGATGGGTCGTCTTGGCGTTGTCATTGCTTGAAATCGGAGGGAAAAAAAACCAACAAAAGCATCTAAACCTGCAAATTCCTAGAACACTTCAACGTCGGAAACCACCGCCGGGCTCGCGATCTAGCTACCTCAAAAGTTCTGACTGCTTGGGAAAATCGAAAAATGAGCCCCGCGATTCCGGGCAGGGCAGCAGTTTTTGCCGGATCGATTTATTGGATTCCTTCCCGCCACGGTCGCGCCGCCGCCGTAAATTCTTTTAAGAGAACCCGGTGCAACAAATAGCCGTTTTACACAACGCCTCGGCTGTCCTGCTGCCAGCTACAGAGAGCTGTCTTGTGGAGGAGAACCAGACCAGGCACATCCTTTTATCGAATGGCGTGAGGAATTTCGATACGGTGAACCAGCCGTTCGTGTAAACGGGACAGATGTCCGGGCTCCGCGCTGCATCCAGATCAGCATGATCTGGATGAGATCAGCCCTGATTTTGGCGATTACGTCGAGCTCGCGGGCGATGCTTTTGGGTTTAAAAAAATCCAACAATAGCACCATACCTGCGGCGGAGTATAGTTGAGTCCGAATCGGTCATGCGTGGGGAGATAAATCAGGTTTTTTGAAAGCAGTCAGCTCACGACCGGAGTTTCCGCCCAGTCATTCAACTGAAGCTTTTGTAACTCTTTTTGCAGCTTGCCATTGATGCGCAGACTGTGGACCCGGACGTCCCTGACCCGCCGTTGCCGGTCATGGCCCTCGAACACGGAGGGAATCCTGGGATTTCCCCGGAAATCGAGATTATGAAAACGTATTTTTTCTATGGCTTTGCCAGGAACGGGATTGAAATCGGGATTAAAGAGCACCCGCAGATCCAGAAGACGCGGGGCCTCTGGATCTTCAATGCGGATGTTGGAAAAATGAACATTGCGCACGGTGTTCAGATCACCGGGGTTAATGGCCAGACAGCCTTGATACATGGGATGCGGCTCACAATGGCGCAGGACGGTCAGGTGTTCAAGACGCAGATCCTCCAACACTCGCCCCGGCGACGTTTGCTTCCCATGCACTCCGATCATGACGGGATGGGCCACATCCGCCCAGAGCGTGCAATGGTGATAGTGATGCCGCCGAACGTTACCTTTAAAAGCCCAGCGATCGGCATAGACCGCCAGACAGTCGTCGGAGGTTCGAATGAAGGAGTGTTCAACCCGCAGATCGGAACAGGACATGGAATCGATCCCATCGCCCCATTTGCAATGAGTAAATATGGAAACATTCGAAATGTGAACGTCCCTGGATTGACCGAGAAGGATTCCATAGTGGGAGGGGTTACGGAAGGTGAGCCCTTCGACACGGATGTTTCGACTGTTTTTGATGCTTAAAGCCTGCTCCTTGGGTGCTTGTTCGTCAGACGGATCACGAGGGCAATTGGGCAGCAGGTCGATGATGCCCAACCCGCGGATGGTCACATTCTCAACGCCTTTGCACTCGAGGCGGGCACGAAGCACCGCACCGGGATCAAGGTGGAGAGTTTGACCGGATTCCAAACGAAGCACACCACCGGGAACCGAGTGAACTCCAGGTCGGAAACGCAGGAGTTGCGGGTTTGACGCAGGACTCTTGGCGAGTCGGGGCGGGCGGGAAATCAGGTGAAGGCAAAATCCCGGGTCACGGTCAAATTTCAGCGTCTTGATCTCCTGGGGGCGCAGGGTAATCCGCAACGATCCGTCCACAGCTTTACGCAGGGAACCGGGGCTGCGCGGCAGAAGCTGGACATGGGCATAGGGAGCCAGCGTTGTGATTCGGAGAAAGGCATGCCGAGTTGAAGGAAGGATCACCTGCCCTACCAGCCGGGGTCGCCGCATATCCACCGCCATCGCATAGACAGGCAGTTCCTCCCACTCGTTCCGACGGGAGAAGCGATGGGAGACGCGGAATGCAGGATGAATGAGCGGCACGGACGGCGGCAAGAATCTCTCGTTAGTCTTCCTTGGAGAAGAATAGGCAAGCGCAGGTGATCGGGGTTTCATGACTTTCACACGCCACAATCCAATTTTTCCACAGAGCTCATGGGGTCAGTCGTTAACAATTAACAAATTTCTCCAGGCTCGTATTTTTTTTGAGACTTTGTCTTTCCCGGAGCGTTCTTCCACCTTTTCGGCGATCTTGTGAATGGCCACGTTGCTTTTGTAGCCCAGCTCCTTTGACAAGGCAACTTGACTTTCTCCCAGCAGTTTTACGCGTATCCAAATCTTGTTTCTGAAGTCTTTCTCCTAGGCCAAAGCTTTCGAGAGGACCACCCGCCGGGATCTTTGCTCCAATCTTCTCCCTGCCTCCATTCCTGTTTCCTTTCCTTTGCCCGAAAGTAATCGATGAACTTTATCTTGGAGTTCTTCGTCTCCGGCCATGATGCCCATTTTTCATGGGTTTTCCAGGCCAAAGGCACTCGGCTCCCGATCTGCCGTCTGATATCATTAAGATACCTTTCTTTGGCTTGTCTTGGGTGACGCCCTCATTCACCCAACCACTCACGGTTGATCTCTCCATTTTCGGCCCTCAATCCGGCATAATCCCAATGGCTGGACCAGTTAAAGGTATTTGGTTCCCGTAATCCACCCGTTTAATGGTGTTCACCTCCAGCTTGATGTAGGGACGCGACCCCCTGGTTTTCAACAGCAATAGCCTGGGAAATTGTAGATGGTGGAGAATGTCCTCAAACTTTTAAAGGGTTCCAAACTTCCTGCAAATCAAAGGCTTAAAAATGCTTCACATTAGCCATGGCTAAGCGGGTTACTCCGTGATGAATAAGCGTAAAAGCAATCCGTGTGTCGGTGATTTGTCTAAATCCCGCTTTCGTTTCAGTAGCCCAAGGCCAGAGCTTTTGTGCAACCATCGGGTCGTAATCAATGCATCGCCAGGCTGAATTATGCTTCAAGGGAAGACAATGCAAGGCCGCTTCCTTAGCTGTGTAGGGCTTGGCGAATATGGACGCATTACGAAGTTGCCTGTGAAGCCACACAGACACCAGTCCGCACAGGACAAATTCTTCTTCGCTTTGATCCGTTTCAAGGAAAAAGCTCCGGGCAGATTCATGATAAGGGGAATCAGGGTCTGCCCCGTGGGTCAGCAAGTCGGTGTCGGGGGTTAACATGTTACTACCTTGAGGGGCGATACTCGATGGCTTCAGCCTCGGCAGAAACCCAGGCAGGATGAAGCAAGTGTCCTCCACTCCCGCGCAAGAGAGGCACTGTCCACAGCTCTCGGCCCTGGGTGGACTCCGTACAGGTGTGTACGTAAGCTTCCCTGCCCCGGCGAATCAGTTCTGCCAATGACAAATCACGTTTGACCGCGATCTTTTTAAAAAGCTGGAAAAGAGGTTCAGGCGACTGAATTTGGGTTCTTGTTATGACTGAAAATAATGTAAACATCATTCTAATGTCAAAAATAACTTCAGCCTGTTATTTGCAGGGGTTACTGGGAAGTCCTGTAGAACGTTTCGAGGAAACGCCATAATTGCTATAGCCGCGATCTTTAAATCGCGGCATCCCCCTCATAGTTTGGGCATCTCGTAGAGTCGCTTCAGGGGACCTGCACAAAGCTTAAGCATCTTGGGCAAGATGCCCAGGCTACGTTCGTCTCTCTTAGTCCCAAGAGAACGGACATCTAAAAGAGCCGCCGTGGAAATCCTGTCCGTCCGTCAAGTGCACGGGGCCAGAACCTACGAGCTCAGCACATAAATTACTAATAATTTTCTAAGAGGTAAGTTTTTTGCTGGTTTCTGCTATTCTTTTTTACTCGGGCCTCAATCCTTTTGACAATCTGCAAAAGACTCCCTTCATCCCGCTATCCCCGCTCTCTGGCGGAGTCCACTGGGCTCCCCTGTTGCCCCGCCCATTCGAATGATAAATTGCTCCGAGAAATTCAACCCGCACCGTCCTAGCTATTCATCCAACATAACCCACCCCAAAATCATATTAAGGTTCTACGACTGATACTGTAGGATTCTGTTATTTGTTAACGACTGACCCCGTTAACTGCATGGGCAGCTAGTTTGATTTGGTAGTAATTTTAGTTTGTCCTGCAGCTTCGATTCTGCCGATGACCAGTGCCCCCAGCATGAGTTGCAGGGGATGATAGAACATCAGAGGTAATAACACCAAAGCCAAGGGCGGCACGGACTGACCGGTGGCCACCACTGCGGCAAAGATCGTCTGTGCCAGCGGAGCCCCCACCGCCATGGTCTTCTGTGCCGCAGTGAATACAACGGCTAATCGCAAGGGCCGGTCGGCGCCCAGC
>Ga0163148_10005871_pt1 | contig 12129 bp, 7 predicted proteins | sample OliLakLV19MP7P2_FD_148606 | JGI IMG/M metagenome (GOLD analysis project Ga0163148, IMG submission 148606) | Freshwater microbial mat bacterial communities from Lake Vanda, McMurdo Dry Valleys, Antarctica- Oligotrophic Lake LV.19.MP7.P2 | ecosystem: Environmental > Aquatic > Freshwater > Lake >... | reverse complement strand
GGTCACGCCCTGCGGCTTCAGGCCCGCGAGATGCGCAGCGCGGGGCAACCGGGTTATGGCGAGAGGTTCCGCCTCGCCGCGGCGACACTCTCCCGGACCGGTCAGCCCGAACAGGCCGTCGAGGCCCTCGAAGAACTGCTGGTGCAGCCGGGATCCGACTTTGACCACTTCGATGGCCTGCGCATGAAGGGGCAGTACCTTCTTGCCGCGGGGCACCAGGCCGAGGCGTGGGCAGTGGTCTTGGAAACACTCGCCCTCGCCGATGCCCAGCCCGATCTCAAGCGGTTCAATGCGGGCTATCTGACCGCGATCTACACGGGGTCGCATTGCCGAATGCTCGCCGGTGACATCGCTGGCGAACTGGCCCTGATCGAGCGCATCGCGGTCACCGATCGCTCACGGTTCGACGAGGATGTTGTCGCCTGCGCGATGGTGGAGAAGTCTTCGCTGCTGGATCGAGCGGGCGATGCCGCCGCAGCGCGGCAGACCATCCAGTCGCTCCTGGACACCTACCCGACCTGGGGAGTCCAGGACGGCCGCCGCATGGACGTGGAACTCAACCACCTCAAGCGTCGCTACCCCGATGCCCGCGCGCCCGAACTCGCCGCGGGTCTCGCGGCTCTGTGGAACACTCCCGCGAACCGTGCGCGGGAGAGCGTGCTGTATGTCGGCCATGAACTGCGCCGGGCGCTTGCTTCGGCCGGGAACACGGCCAGCGCTGTCGCCGTCGCGCGCGAGATGCTGGACCTGATCGACGCGCGAAAGGCCGAGTGGATCGCCGCATCGGACAATGCGGGCGGAACCGAATCGAGCCTCCGGCAGTTCGAGTCCGAGGAACTGGAGTATCTCGCCTGGTCGGCGCCCGAGGGTCTGCGCACCCACACGCCCTGGGCGCTTGGTCGTCTCATCGAACGCGCGACCAACCCGGGGCGAAGACAGTCGCTGTTTATTCGACTGCTTCGGGTCACGGGGACGCCGTAAACACCAGCGTCCAAGCCCGTTGGCGGCCCGCGTGTGGCCGTCTACACTTGGCCGTTCCGGAGAGATGGCCGAGCGGCTGAAGGCGACGGTTTGCTAAACCGCTATACGGATTACGGTCTGTATCGGGGGTTCGAATCCCCCTCTCTCCGCTTGAGGACATGTGCTGAGGGCCATGGGGCCGCGCCGATTCGAGGCTACGCGCGGCGGTCGCCTTGGCCCGGTTCGCGGAGATCGTTCGGCGGGGGCGGCCGGGGCGGTAGCTCAATTGGTAGAGCACTAGCTTTGCAAGCTAGGGGTTGAGGGTTCGAGTCCCTTCCGCTCCACTTGTTCTAAGACTCGCTGAATCCGTAGGTTACGGCCCCCCACTTCCCGCCAACGTCGGCGGTGCAGCCCAAACGAGGAAAACAGCGCGGTGCCCCCCCACTCACCGCGCTGCTCGTAAAGGAGGCACCGCGATGGCCAGGACCAGCACCACCACCAAGTCCAATCGAGCCCCCGCGTACCGCCAAAGACGCGGCTACCCGCAGGCGATCGTCACGCTCACCGATGCCCGTACCGGCAAGCGGCGCGACTACTGGCTCGGCGAGCACGGCTCGCGCGTGAGCCGCGAGGCCTACCACCGCCTCATCGCCGCGTGGGAGGCCTGCGACCGCGCGCTGCCCGATGTGCAGGACGACCCCCCCGCTGCTTCCCGGCGCGGCGGCGGGGACGCCCCCGCTCCGATGACCGTCGCCGAAGTGGTAATGAAGTTCTGGGTGTACCGCAAGAAGACCTACATCCGCGACGAGCCCAACTCATCCGGTCAGAAACTCGCACCGACCGTTAGGACAGTGCGAACCAGTTGCGTGCCCACGAGGTCACGGGTCAACTTGAGGACGATGGCTTGCGATCGCTGCTCTGCACTCGGCAAGCGTCGCGCGGTACTCCTTGAGGGAAGGACTCTCGGCGGGCAGGAACCGCTCCGCCATCGGCACGGACTCTTCAAGTTCGGCTAGGGCCGTCGCGGCGTCTTTGTTGTCGAGACGTGCGCTGCCGGATCGCCAAAGCACCCGAGCAAGCGATGCCGAACCGTCGGGCGAGAGACGGCGCAACATCGCCACCGCCTCGTCGAACTCCTGCCGCGCCTCGGCGGTCTTCCCCAGTGCCTGATGTGTCCAGGCCAGGTCGCTCAGGTTCCTCGCGATCTCATCGCGGTCAGACTTGAACAGGCGCCTCCACATCTGCAATGACTGAAGAAAGTGACGCTCTGCCTCTGCGTTTCGACCCAGCTTCTGCTGCGTCTCTGCAACAAGCATCAACTCCTTCGCTACATAGTGGTGATCGCCCGCAAAGAGCCGCCGGAACATCTCCAGCGACTGCAAGTGCAGCGGTTCGGCCTCCGAAGCGCGGCCCTGGTCGCTCCACAGGACGGCGAGTTGACTGAGGTCCATCGCCACATCGGGATGGTCACCAGGGTAAAGCCTCTGGTCCATCGCAAGCGCCTCGACCAGGAGCGGCTCGGCCGCGTCGAGTCGCCCCATGATGCGCCGCGCGGCCCCAACATTCAGCAGGGTCATCGAGATCTGAGGGTGATCGCCCTTGTACAGCCGCTGGTTCATCTCGAGCGACTGAACCAGGAGCCGCTCGGACTCCTCATGCAGACCTCGACGCCTCTTCGTCATTCCCAGGTTGTTGAGGACGAGTCCGATGCTCGGATGATCACCCGTGAAGAGTCGACGGAGCACTTCAAGCGACTCCGTAAGCAGCTGCTCTTCATCGGCAACTTGCCCCATATGCTGCCGAATCACCGCGAGATTGCTCAGCATCACCGCATAGACCTCATCGCGCTGCTTGAGCCTCCGACGCATCTCGAGCGCACGCACATAGAGCGGCTCGGCGTCGTTCAACTGGCCCTGCCTGTGCCGCACATACGCAAGGTTGTTCAGCGTTGTTGCGAGCTCGATATGATCGCCCGGGAAGAGTCGCTCCTGCATCTCCACCGCCTGAACGTAGGTCGGCTCGGCTTCGCTTGAGCGCCCAAGCGCGTCCTGGATCTTGGCCAAACTGTTGAGTGCGAGCGCAGTGTCCTCGTGATCGCCGGGATGCAGTTGCCGAAGAATCTCAAGCACGCGGACCGCCAGCGGCTCGGCATCCTGCATTCGTCCGTTGTTCTCGAGAATGACTGCGATCGTGCTCTTCAGATCAGCCTCGGTCTCCGGGTCGTCCTTGAAGCGGCCCGAGTCGATGTCCTTGAGAGCATTGTCCATCGCCGCGAGGATCGTCGTGTCCTGCGCCCCTCCGCGGCTGAGGGCGTCGCCCGACTGCAGCGCCGTGATGACAAAGGTGCTGATCCTCTCGGCGCGAGTGCGCGCCCGGGCCTCCGATGTCGCGGCCTCGTTTGCGCGGTCCCTCTCATCGAGCGCCCACATCATGCCCGCGCTCGTCCCGATCACGCCCACCACCAGCGCCGCCGCAACGATCAGGCCCGCCGCCACCGGCCCCTTGTTCCGCTTGATGAACTTCTTGAACCGATACGCGGTGCTCGGCGGCGCAGCAAGAACCGCCTCCCCATCCAGGTACCGCCGCACATCCATCGCCAGCCCGTTGGCCGTCTCATAGCGCCGCTGCCGGTCCTTCTCCAGCGCCCGCATCACGATCCAGTCCAGCTCGCCGCGGACCATGCTCCCCAGCCGCTTGGGCTCGGTCTGCCGGCGCGAAGCGACGCTCGCGATCGTCTCGCTGTTCTGACTGATCCGCGTGCTCGGCTTCGGCGGTTCGACCTCGCGGATGATCCGCTGGATCTCCGCATACGCCGCGGATCGCAAGTCCTTCCCGCTGAACGGCGTGCTCCCTGTCAGCAGTTCATACAGCAGCACCCCCAGCGAGTACACATCCGTCCGCGTATCAATATCGAGGCTTCCCTCGGCCTGCTCCGGGCTCATGTATTCCGGCGTGCCGATCAGCGCTTTGTGCTCGGTGAACAGTGTCTTCTCGGTCAGCTTGCTCGCCGTTGCTTTCGCGATTCCGAAGTCGATCACCTTCGCGTGCGGCTTGCCGTCCTGTGTCGTCACCAGGATGTTGCTGGGCTTGATGTCCCGGTGGATGATGCCCTTCTGGTGCGCGTGTTGCACAGCGTTGCAGACCTGTGCGAACAACTCCAGCCGGTCGTTCACATTCAAGTTGTTCTTGTCGCAGTACTCCGCGATCGGGTCGCCCTTCACCAGGTCCATCACGAAGTACGGCCGCCCCGCCTCCGTCGCGCCGGCATCGAGCACCCGCGCGATATGCGGGTGATCCATCATCGCCAGCGCCTGCCGCTCCTGCTCAAACCGCGCCACCACCTGCCGCGTGTCCATCCCCAACTTGATGATCTTCAGCGCCACCCTCCGCGCAACCGGCTTCTCCTGCTCGGCCATGAACACCGAGCCGAACCCGCCCTCGCCGATCAGTTGCAGGATCTTGTATGGCCCGATCCGCATCCCCGGACGCTCACCCATCGGCGCGGCCGCGGTCTCAAGCGTCTCCCCAACCCCCAGCACCCCAGGTCCATCGGCCGTCGGCGAACCCAGGAACCGCTCATCCTCCGCCGCGGCCACCATCCCCTCGATCCGCTGCCTCAGCCCCGCATCGCCGCGGCACTCGCGATCCAGCAGCGGCCCGCGGTCCGCGGGCGCGGCCGCGATCACCAGATCGAACACCCGGCGGAGATTTGCATGTTCCTGTTCCGCCATCGCAGACTCCCACGACACAGTTCAAACACGCCCCGCTTCAATCGCTTCCTTCAGCCAGCCGCGCGCAAACGCCCACACCCTCTTTACCGTGGGTGCGGACACGCCCAGCGCCTCCGCGGTCTGCTCGATCGTCAGGCCCGCGAAGTAGCGGAGCCGGACCACCGCCGCGGCCTCCTCATCCACACCCTCTAGGCGTGCAATCGCCTCATCAAGGATCAAGAATCCGGCAGATTCGGTCTCAGAAGTCGGATCCGGAAGCGAAAACAGATCGATCGCCGCCCGGCGAGCGTCCGGCCCCCCACGGATCGCCGTGGCCTTCGCACGCGCGCGATCAACCAGAATCCGCCGCATCGCCTTCGCCGCCGCGGCGTAGAAATGGCCCCGATTCGCCCACGGCACATCCCGAAACCCGGCCAGTTTCAGATATGCCTCGTGAACGAGCGCGGTCGCCGACAGCGTGTGCCCGGTCTGCTCCCCCGCCATCTGCAACTGCGCTGCGGCACGAAGCTGTGCATAGACCAGCGGAAACAGCTCATCCGATTCGCCGCCTTCGTTCGCCGCTCTCTCTTCGTGCTCTTCAACTCCCACGTTCGTCGCTCCAGTCAGGCAGAGGCTACAGGATCCTCGCCGGAAAGGTGTGCTAAGACTCTGCGGGTTCGGTCAGAAAGCGTCGGCGCACTTCAGTCGAAGAGATCTAAAGCATTATTGCGAAGACACTTACATGCCGAGAAACCACGCTTCGCTCCAATACTCCGCAACCCAGCGGTCGAGTGCAGGTTGCTTGCCGATAGGCACAAACCATCTCCGCTCCGCCGATGATTGCCGCGGCGATGCGCGCACAGCCGAGTGTGTTCTCGGTTGCCGCAGTTATTGAGGAGTACGGTCATGACCCGCGGCAGTGTAACGACAACACCCTCGACTGAAGACGCGCCGCGCGACTGACCGGATAGGGCTGAACACGCGCAAGTTGCCCTGCCGTGACTACTTATGTCCCGTCGTTGGCACCCAGGATGTCGCTGCCTTAAACAGGTTCCCCATAAGTCTTTGCGCTTCACATACCTGCGCGCAGGGATAGGCAGGTTCGATTCCAGTCGCCCGCACTTCAAGGCCCGCCTCTGGTGCGGTAGCCATCGTCTCGGACATTCACTCTTGGAGTTTGCATACAGGGGATAAGCCTTGGCCGCGCTTCAACATGAAGGTCGCTTCACCCGTCCATCATCTTGTGGACGACCGAGTTCGCAACCATAACCGGCCATCCTCAAAGGTTCCGTTTCCACCTTTTCCGCAAAGGGCTATCGATGCCTCGACAAAAATCCCCCGCAGCCGGTTCCTCGCATGTGCCGAAGCAGCGGTCGCGCAAGCCGGAGCGCGCAGCAGAGCCGGCCTCCGCACCGGGGAACGGCGGGGAGACGCATCAACTCTGTGCCGAGGGCGGGGAGGTTCTGACCACGAATCAGGGCATCGCCATTGCCGACAATCAGAACCAACTCAAGGCCGGGGCGAGTGGGCCGGTGCTCCTTGAGGACTTCGTCCTCCGCGAAAAGGTCTTTCACTTCGACCACGAACGCATCCCGGAACGCGTGGTCCACGCGCGCGGCTCGGCAGCGCACGGTTTCTTTGAGTTGAGCGAGTCCCTGTCGGACATCACCCGAGCGGACCTCTTCCAGCGCAGGGGCGAGCGAACCCCGGTCTTTGCCCGCTTCTCCACGGTCGCGGGCGGTGCGGGGTCGGTCGATACGCCGCGGGATGTCCGAGGCTTTGCCGTGAAGTTCTACACCAAAGAGGGCAACTGGGACCTCGTGGGCAACAACATCCCCGTCTTCTTCATCCAGGATGCCATCAAGTTCCCGGACCTCATCCACGCGGTCAAGATGGAGGCCGACCGCGGCTTCCCGCAGGCGGGCAGCGCGCACGACACCTTCTGGGACTTCATCTCGCTCATGCCCGAGTCCACGCACATGATCATGTGGGCGATGTCGGACCGAACGCTGCCCCGCTCCCTCCGCATGATGCAGGGCTTCGGTATCCACACGTTCCGGTTCGTCAACGCCGAGGGCGATTCCACCTTCGTGAAGTTCCACTGGCGGCCCAAGCTCGGGATGCAATCCACCGTCTGGGACGAGACCGTGAAGATCGCCGGTGCCGACCCGGACTTTCACCGGCGCGACCTCTTCGAGGCGATCCAGCGCGGCGACTTCCCCGAGTGGGAACTGGGACTGCAACTGTTCGACCAGAAGTTCGCCGACCGTCAGCCCTTTGACGTGCTCGACCCCACCAAGATTATTCCGGAGGAGGTGCTGCCGCTGCGCATCGTCGGCCGGATGGTGCTGGACCGCTGGCCCGACAACTTTTTCGCCGAGACCGAGCAGGTCGCCTTCTGCCCTGCCAATGTCCCGCCCGGCATCGACTTCTCAAACGATCCGCTCCTCCAGGGCCGCCTCTTCAGTTACCTCGACACGCAACTCAAGCGGCTCGGCGGCCCCAACTTCCATCAGATCCCCATCAACCAGCCAAAGCAGTGCCCGTTCCTCAACTTCCAGCGCGACGGGCACATGCAGGTGTCTACGTTCGCGGGGCGCGCCAACTACGAGCCCAACTCCCTCGCGCAGGCGGGCGAGAACCCCGGCCCGCGCGAATGCCCGGCCTCCGGCTTTACCACCTTTCCGGAGAAGATCGACGACTCGAAGCAGCGCATCCGGCCCGAGAGTTTCGCCGACCACTACTCGCAGGCTCGCATGTTCTTCCGATCGATGCACGAGGCGGAGCAGAACCACATGGTCTCGGCCCTCGTGTTCGAGTTGTCAAAGGTCGAGTTGGGGCACGTCCGCGTCCGGACGCTCGCGAACCTGCGCAACGTCGACGAGTCGCTGGCGCAGCGGGTCGCAACGGGAATGGGCCTCGATCTGCCCGACGCCTCGCCGGCCGCAGTCCCTCCCCGCAACCTCAGGCCCTCGCCCGCTCTGCGGATCATCGGCAACATGCGCGAGACGCTCGAAGGCCGGTCGGTTGGAATCCTCATCGATGACGGCTCCGACCCGAAGGCGCTCGCTTCGGTCGTGCGCTCGGTCGAGGCCGCTGGCGGCCGGCCCGTCATCATCGCACCGAAGATCGGCGGAGCGACCATGAGCAACGGCAGGAAGCAGGTCGCGGATGCCCAGTTGGCCGGCTGCCCCTCGGTGCTCGTCGATGCGATCGCCCTGATCCTGAGCGAGGCCGCGGCGGAAAAACTGTGCGGCGAGAGCGCCGCGGTGCAGTTCGTCATGGACGCCTTCGGCCACCTCAAGGCCGTCGGGCACACGCGCGGGTGCCAATCGCTCCTCGACAAGGCCGGAGTGCAGCCCGATGCGGGCGTGGTTGATGTCGCGGACCCAACCTTCGTGAAGGTCGCCGGACGCCGGTTCTTTGGCCGCGAGGCCACTGTGCGGACCGTTCATTAGCAACAGTTTGCCACCCAGCGCCCATGCACCGACCGGGGCCGCCGCCCGGTCGGTGTCCGCGAACGCTCCCTGCGCCGGCCACGCCGCGCAAGCGGTCGGTGGCGCGGCAGTCGCCAAGTCTCAGCGGCGGCGGCGCATTGCCGCGATGCCGCCGAGCCCGAGCATCGCGAGTGCGCCGGGCGCGGGGACCCACATCTCGATGTTGTCCACGGCGAAGGGCTGCGGCTGCGTGAAGATGCCCCAAACGTTCACGCGACCGATGGGGATGGCTGACCACACACCGAAGAAGTTCTTGTCAGGCTCCGAGGGATTGGGACCCATGGCGAAGGTGCCGAGGATGTTGTCGAACTGGTCGTAGACGCAGAAGATGAATCCGTTATGTCCTGCGTTAAAGCCCTGGTACGTCGAGACGTCCACGCCGACGCCCGTCTTGTCGTGGGTGGTGAAGATCAGGTCGATGCTGGAAAAGTCATTGGTCAGGAACTCATCGGTCCCGATCTTCACGCTGTTGGACCCGATGAACCCCGGCCCATTGACCCACAGCGCGGTCGGGCTGCTCGAGGGGTTGGGCGTCGGGGGGCACGGGCCAAAGGTGACGTTTGTCTGAATGATGAGATTCGTGGCGTCGATGCCAAAGTCAAAGGTGGGGCGGGGCACGCCGTTCTGAAGCGAGTTGGGAAAGGGAATTTTGTCGCCGACGCCAACCGTCGACTCCTCGAAGTCCTCGATCCCCTTCAGAAACTTCCCATCGAGCACGTTGAACTCCGTGAACGCCTCGTGGTCGGTGAAGAACGTGATGTCGGCGAGCGCGGGCGAGCCCGCGAACGCCGCAACGGCGAACGCATAGCGCAGATGTCCCATGGTCTCTCTCCTCAAAGTTTCCGGATTGTCGCCCGACAGGGCGGCGATCCGCTCTTTTCTCCGAGAGGACTTGTACCATAAGAGAGCGGAGTGATGCAACAGCCGTCTTTCTAATGGCGGGCGGAGTCTGTGCGGTGCTGCCACGCTATTCGCACGCTGTTCGTAATCCCGGCGACATCCTTGCGGTTTTCCAGCCTGGTAACGTTTGCCTGACCTTAACAAAGACCAATCCTGTTGTCGCAGTGCAAGATGCCGGGCGCGGAAGCGAACTCTTGCTAAGATCACGATACACCCCAGCGTGAGGAAGGCCTGGTAGATGTCGGCGCGGCGTTCGTAGCGGACCCGCAGGCGGCGGAACTGGTGCAGCCAGGCGATGGTGGGTTCGACCACCCAGCGGAAGACGCCCAGGTGGCGGCCCTCGTCGGTGCCCTTTTCCGGCAGCCACGCCTCGATGCCTCGGATCCCCAGCGCCACGATGTTGCTCCGCCATGTGTACGCCTTGTCGGCCACCACGCACCCCGGGCGGAACAACGGGGCACCCACCTTGCCCTTGATCTTCGGGATCGCGTCGATCAGCGAAATGAGGAACTCGCCATCGGGACGGTTCGCCCCCGAGAGGCCCGACGAGAGCGGCACACCCAAAGCATCGGTCGAGAGGTGATGCTTGGTGCCCGGCTTGCGCCGATCCGTGGGGTTGGGTCCCGTTTTTCCCCCGCGCCCACGGCGCGCACACTGCTGGAATCCGCCGTGACGATGGACAGGTCGATCTCGTCGGCGCGACGCAGCTCGTCGAGCATTAACCCGTGGATCCTCTGCCAGATTCCCGCGGCCTGCCAGTCGCGCAGCCGCCTCCAGCACGACACCCCGCTCCCGCAGCCCATCTCCTGTGGGAGCATCTCCCACTGGATGCCCGTCCGCAGCACGAAGATGATCCCCGTGAGCGCCCGGCGGCTGGTGATGGGCTTGCGGCCCGGGTACCTGAACCGCCGCGGCTTGGGCGGGGGGAGCATCGGCTCGATCAGCGTCCACAGGTCTTCGTCCAGAATCGGCTTGGCCATGTTCGTGCCTCCTTGCACTTGCCCGCGGGCGTCCTGCCCAACGACCCCCTCGCCACGCTCTTCATCGGCACCGCCTCACGCCGATCTCCTCTTTCTGAAAGGCGCTCTAATCGTCGTTGATCCCGGCGTGTTGCCGGGTTCAGCCACGACAACGACAAGGGGTCCGTGTCGAAAGACATGGGCCCCTCTTTCTGCGCATCGAGAGGAGGGGTTTGGCAACCGTGGACCATCCGCGGCAGTATCGACTCTGCGTGGGAACAGCCTCCATCTCAGCAACGGGCGGCGAACCGGCAGCGCATCAAGTCGCCCCGCCAGCCCCGTCCCCCGAGCTCGAGCAAGTCGACTGTCCACGCTGCGGGTACGACCAATCCGGCGTGATCACCGGCTTCCGCCGCGGCAAGAGCTCCCCGCTCCAAGGCCGGTGCTCAGAGTGCGGGCTCGACTGGTTCTGGGGCGATCTGCTGCACCCCGCCCGGCAGCTTCCAAACTGGTTCCTTGAAAATCTGAAGCGATGGGCATTGCCGGTGCTCATAAGCACATGGCTTCGGGCTCTTCTGCCGCGGCGGTTCTGGGGCACGATTCTGCTCACCTTCCCCATTCGTCATGGTCGACTCGTGCTCTATGCACTTCTGGCACTGATGATGAGTTACTTGATCGCCGCAGTCGCCAGCGGCCTGTGGGAGATCTACGCGACACAGGGCCGGTTCATGGCAACGTGGGGGAGCATGTGGAGTAGCGTGAACTGGCGGAACGTACTCGCCTCCGCGGCCGTACCCATTGGGCCGGGCGACCGCTGGTCCTCATCGCTCCTCGCGCACTTCACGGTGGTGGCGACGTTGTGGGTCATGCTGATGCCCCTGCCATTCCTGCTGCTGCGCCAGACGTTCACGCGCGTTCGCGTGCGACGCGCTCATCTTGCCCGCATCTGGGTGTACTCGCTCAGCCTCCTGCCGCTTCTGCTCGGAGGTGTGTGTCTATTCCGGTTGGGCGTGAAGTGGCTGCAAACCTCGGTCATGTACATCTACCCGCAGAACACCCTGCAGCGGATCACGTCAGAATCAACCATTGCTGTCCTCCGCGGCGAGTGGATCATCGTCGTGTTGGTCGGTGCTTGGCTCGCGCTGTTCTGGGGACGCGCTGTCGGAACCTACTTGAGGCTGCCCAACGCCCGAGCGGTCGTTTCGCTGCTGATGCTCGCCTCGTTCCTCGCCGCGCTCGCAATCGGCACGTACTACCCCGGCAGCCTGCTGGTCCAGAGTGTCGGCTGCTGGTTCTGGTACTAACGCTCGCCGCGGACCCGTTCCTTTGTCCGCGCCAGGGCCACCTCAAGGCCGTCGGGCACACGCGCGGGTGCCAATCGCTCCTCGACAAGGCCGGAGTGCAGCCCGATGCGGGCGTGGTTGATGTCGCGGACCCAACCTTCGTGAAGGTCGCCGGACGCCGGTTCTTTGGCCGCGAGCCGGGCGTGCGCAGCGTTCCATAGCGCGTCTCTGACGGATGCACCCGGGCTAGGGTTCGGAGGTCCTCGCGTTTCCCATGGGCGCGCTGGTCCTGCGCCCGTCCAACCCCCCAAGGTTCGGTGTTCCGCTCCACCGCCCCGTCGGGCGGCTCCTACGCATTCGACTACTCGTTCGAGGTCGGATCAGGCCGCCGCATCCAGGAAAGCGGCGATCCGCTCGACCGCCTGCGGGAGTGTCGCCACGACTGGCAGATCGTCCGTCGGTCCGAGGCGACGCTTCAGTTCGGCCGCGGCCCCGCTGCCACCCTCGGTTGCCTGTGCGTCCCATAGTCCGAGGATCACCCGCACTGCGGGCGACTGTGCCCGGGCCCTCGCGATCTTCCGCCGGGCACGCACGGCCGACACCGGCGGCAGGGCGGAGATGCAGATAACCCGCGCGGAAATCTCCGATTCGCCGCCGGGCAGGAGAAAGTTGGACGGGCCACCCCTCATGGTCGCCGCGGGGATGCCGCGACGATCCAAGAGTACCGTGAGCATCCGCGCTACGAGTTCATCGGCGTCGTCCCCTGCGGGGACATTCAACACCATCGGTGAAGCGGCGGGGGCTGGGGCCGGGTTGATCG
>Ga0163148_10005870_pt1 | contig 12130 bp, 9 predicted proteins | sample OliLakLV19MP7P2_FD_148606 | JGI IMG/M metagenome (GOLD analysis project Ga0163148, IMG submission 148606) | Freshwater microbial mat bacterial communities from Lake Vanda, McMurdo Dry Valleys, Antarctica- Oligotrophic Lake LV.19.MP7.P2 | ecosystem: Environmental > Aquatic > Freshwater > Lake >... | reverse complement strand
GTGGGCTCAAGGGGCCTTCCGTGCAACAGGCTGAGGAACTCGGCCAGGGGGTGATCCTCGGCAACACCTACCACCTCGCGCTGCGCCCGGGCGCCGAACGCGTGCGTCGGCTCGGCGGACTGCACCGCTTCTGCGGCTGGCGCGGGCCGATGCTGACCGACTCGGGCGGCTACCAGGTCTTCAGCCTCGCCGCCAACCGCACCATCAGCGACGAGGGCGTCGCCTTCCGCAACCACCTCGACGGCGGCAAGCTGATGCTGACGCCGGAAGAGAGCGTGCGCATCCAGCGCCTGCTGGGCGCCGACATCATCATGGCCTTCGACGAATGCCCGGCGGCCGAATCCGACCGAGCCTATGTCGAGGCCTGCAACCGGCGCACCGCGCTGTGGCTGGCGCGCTCGGTGACGGCCTGGCGCGCGGCTGGCGACTACGGCGGGGCCGCCGAGCAGGCGCTCTACGCCATCGTCCAAGGCGGCCTGCACCGCGATCTGCGCCAGGCGTCCCTCGCCGATGCGCTGACCCACGACCTGCCTGGCTACGCCATCGGCGGGCTGTCGGTTGGCGAATCGGCCGACGACCGCAACCGCGTGCTCGACTGGGTCTGCCCGCTGATGCCGGTCGAGAAACCGCGCTACCTGATGGGCGTGGGCACGCCGCTCGATCTGGTCGAGGGCGTGGCGCGCGGCATCGACCAGTTCGATTGCGTGCTGCCCACGCGCATGGGCCGGCATGGCATGGCCTACACGGATCACGGCCCCCTCCGCCTCAAACGCCAGGAGTTCGCCGACGACGCCGCGCCGATCGACGACACGCCAAGCCAGGCGGCACGCGTCTCGCGCGGCTACCTCAACCACCTGCTCAAGAGCGGCGAGATCCTCGGTGGCGTGCTGCTCAGCCTGCACAACCTGGCCTATTATCGTCGGCTGATGGCGCGCATGCGCGCCGCGATCCGCGCCGGCCGCTTCGATGCCTTCGCCGACACCTTCCGCGCCACCTACCGCGACGATCGGCGCGAGGACCAGCGACCCGGACGCGACGCGGATCCCGACCGCGTCGAGCGTCCGGCCGAGATCCCCGAATGAGCGACCCCGACGTCATCGCCTACACCGATGGCGGCTGCCGTGGCAATCCCGGACTGGGCTCGTGGGCGTTCCTGCTCATCAACGCCGCCACCCACAAGGCGCTCGAACGCACCGGCGGCGAAGCGCTCACCACCAACAACCGCATGGAGATGCTGGCGGCGATCGAAGCGCTAGCGTCGCTGAAGAAGCCGGGCATGCGCGTGCGGCTGCACAGCGACAGCCAGTTGCTGATCAAGAGCGTCACCGAGTGGATCCCTGGTTGGAAGGCGCGCGGCTGGCGCAAGAAGGATGGCGAATTGAAGAACGTCGACCTGCTCAAGCGCCTCGACGAGGTCAACCGCCTGCATCAGGTCAGCTGGCAATGGGTGCGCGGCCACAGTGGCAATCCCGGCAACGAGCGCGTCGACCTGCTGACCAATGAGGGCATGGACCGCCTGCAGCGCGGCGAGGACCCGGCATGGGAAGCACGCACGGTGTGGGCCGGCTGACGCTGGCCAGCGACGCGGCGGCCCGCACGCTGGGCCCATGCTCCTGCGCCTCGCTTGCCTGATCCTCGCCACCGCCAGCGTCATCGCCGTCGAAGGCGGCACGCTCGAGAAGGATCTGTGGTACGTCGGCACCATCGCCGGCCAGCCGGCGGCGTCGATGCACGCGGTCGTGCATCGCCACGCCGACGGCAGCCGCACCTCGCGGGTCGACACCCGCATCGTCCTCAAGCGGGTGCTCTTCGGCAGCACCACCACCTTCAGCGTGCTTGAATCGCAGACCCTGCAGGAGGACGCCGCCGGCAAGGTGACCGCGTTCCGTCTCGAACAGGATCAGAATGGCAGCCTGACCACCGCCGCCGGCAAGGTGGTCGGCCGCGAGGTGCTGGCGACGGTCCATCGCCTCGACCGCGCCACCGACCAGCGCATCACCATCCCCGCCGGCATCGAACTGCTCGGTCAGCAGGCGGGGCAGGACCTGCTCGTGCGCCAGCCGCCGGCCGTGGGCGGCTCGGTGAAATCGGGCGCGCTGGCGCTGATGGGCCAGGTTCAGGTGCTGACCACCACCGCGACCCTGCTCGAGCAGCGCGCGGATGGCTTCCACTACCGCCTCGCCACCGACATCGCGCCGCCGGCAACCGCATGGATCGATGCCGCCGGCGATGTGGTGTCGATGGAGATGGATGCGGTGGTGCTCAAGATCATCCTGACCCGGGCTGATGGTCCGGTCGCATTGATCGGCGCCGAATTGGCGGCGGCGGAATTGGTGAAGAGCGCCGGCGCGCCGCCCAAGCCGCAGGCCGAGAACCGCTACCGCCTGCCGCCTGCCGCACTCGCCGCACTACCCGCCGACCCGTTCCAGCGCATCGATGGCGCGCTGCTGGTGGTGGCCGCCACGGCGCCGCCCGAGGCGCTGGCCGATCCGGCGCACTTCCTGGGCGCCGAGCCGCAGCTCGAACTCGACGATCCCGCCCTGCGCGCCTGGGTCGAGTCGATCGTCGCCCGCCCGCACGCCGACACCGGCGAACTGGCTGAGGAACTGCGCCTGCGCGTGCGCGCGCGCATCGTCGGCAAGGACCTCAGCAAGGGCGATGGCAGCGCGTTGGAAGCCTTCCGCGACCGCCGCGGCGATTGCACCGAACACGCCAACCTGCTGTGCGCTGCCCTTCGCCTGGCCAAGATTCCCGCGCGCAGCGAAGTCGGCGTGGTCTACGTGCCGGACATCGGCAGCTGGGTCGGCCACGCCTGGAACAGCGCCTGGTGGGACGGGCGCTGGCACCACCTCGACAGCGCCTACCCCGGCATCGAGCGCAGCATGTACCTCAAGCTCGGCACCACCTCGGGCGCGGACCAGATGGGCACCCTGGCGGCGATGACCAAAGCGTTCACCCATGTGGCGGGCGCCACCGTGGAGACCATTCCCGCTCCGTGAGCAGGGTTCAATCCATGCGGATGGCGCGACCGGCTAGGCGAAAGCACGGGTAGAGGACGAGGATGACCAATCCCGCACCCGGATGTGCCGTGGTCGCCAGCAGCGCGTCGAACAGGATCATCCCGCCAAGCGCGGCGCCGACCAACGGGCCGACCATCCCTTTGCGGCCGGTGCGCAGCGCGGCGATCCACGGCCACAGCACGCGCCATCCCCACAGGGCGATGATGGCGAAACCGAGGAACAGTCCGCCGACCAGGGCCAGGTAGTTGCCGGTCGCCTGCAACGAACCAATCCAGTGCGCCGTGATCAACCGCGCGGCGCCGCCCAGCATCGCCGCCGACATCAGCACGCCGCCCAGCACCAGCTCCCAGCGCCGGCCGGTACGGCTCTCGAGTTCGGAAGTCAGAGTCACGCCGACGACATAGAGCCCGAGCAGCAGCGGGTAGATCGCCGGGCCGGCTGGAACCCCCGCCGCGGCGTCGACGCCGAGCAGGCCGAGCAGCGCCATCGCACCCAGGCGGAAGTGATCGGCGCCGAGCATCAGCAAGGCGAACACCGCGTGCACCGCGCGGACCAAACCCATGGTCAGGCTGCCCACCCACGGCACGTGCTTGGTCAGAAAGTTGTACAGCAGCGCCAGGCTGAGCACGATGCCGGCGGTATAGAAGCCGTAGGGCGGGATGCCCTGGACATACAAGCCCTGGGCGGCGTCGCTCGCCACCGCCACCAGCAACGCGCTGATCGCCAGGCCAGCGCCGACGACGTAGGCGGCAATCAGGCTGACCCGGCCAGAGGGCAACGGCCGGCGCGGGTGCAGTTCGCGATCGCGCTCGACGTCGGCGAGGTCGTTCCACAGCATGCCGGTGGCGAACAGCAGGCACGAGGCCAGCGACACCCACGCCACCTGCAGGCCATTACCCTGGAACAGCAGGCCGGCGATCAGCTTGGGGTCGAGCGAACCATGCGCGTAGGTGGCGACGACGATCGCGGCGGCGAGGTTGGAGGCGATGGTGAACAACCCCGAAGCACGGATCAGCCGCAACCAGTCCAGCATCAGCGCCGAGGCTAGTCCGGCAGCGGTCGATACCAAGCGGGACCCCGGCCCCAGGCCACGGACAGCGGCTTCACCCTGCTAGAGCACGCCGCTTCTCGACCAGCAGTTGCACCACCGCCGGATCGGCGAGGGTGGTGATGTCGCCGAAGGAATCGGTCTCGTTGGCGGCAACCTTGCGCAGGATGCGGCGCATGATCTTGCCCGAGCGCGTCTTCGGCAGTCCGGGGGTGACCAGGATCTGGTCTGGGGTGGCGATCGGGCCGATGACCTGGCGCACGGTGGCGATCAGCGACCTGATCAGCTCGGGCGATTCGACCTGCCCGCTCTTGAGGATGACATAGGCGAAGATGCCCTGGCCCTTGATGTCGTGCGGATAGCCGACCACCGCCGCCTCGGCGCAGGCCGGGTTGGCGACCAGCGCGCTCTCGACCTCGGCGGTGCCCATGCGATGGCCGCTGACGTTGATGACGTCGTCGACCCGACCGGTGATCCAGTAATAGCCGTCGGCGTCGCGCCGGCAGCCGTCGCCCGTGAAGTAGTAGCCGGGGTAGGGCTTGAAGTAGGTGTTCACGAAGCGCTCGTGATCGCCATAGATGGTGCGCGCCATGCCCGGCCACGAGCGCTTGAAGACGAGCACGCCGCTGACGTCATTGGCGGTCAACTCGCCCCCCTTCTCATCGAGGATCGCCGGTTCGACGCCGAAGAAGGGGAAGGTCGCCGATCCCGGCTTGAGCGCATGCACGCCGGGCAGCGGCGTGATCATGTGGCCACCGGTCTCGGTCTGCCAGAAGGTATCGACGATGGCGCAGCGGCCGTCCCCGACGACCTCGTGGTACCAGCGCCAGGCCTCGGGGTTGATCGGCTCACCGACCGAACCCAGCACGCGCAGACTCGATCGGTCGTACTGCTTCGCCGGCGCGTCGCCCTCCTTGGCGATGGCGCGGATCGCGGTCGGCGCGGTGTAGAATAGGTTGATCTTGTGGCGCTCGACCATGTCCCAGTAGCGCCCGGCATCGGGGAAGGTCGGGATGCCTTCGAACATGAACGTGGTCGCGCCGTTGCACAGCGGCCCGTAGACGATGTAGCTGTGGCCGGTGACCCAGCCGACGTCGGCCATGCAGGCGTAGATGTCGCCCTCGCGATAATCGAAGACGTATTTGTGGGTCGCGGCGGTGAACAGCAGATAACCGGCCGAGGTATGGGCGACGCCTTTCGGCTTTCCGGTCGAGCCGGAGGTGTACAGCAGGAAGAGGATGTCCTCGCTGTCCATCGGCTCGGCCGGGCAATACGGACGCTGGGTCGCGGTCGCCTCGTGCCACCACAGGTCGCGACCGGTTTTCATCGCCACCGGGCCGCCGGTGCGGCGAAGGACGAACACGGTGTGCACCGCCGGGCAGGCAGCCAGGGCGGCGTCGACAGTCGCCTTGAGTGGCACCACCTTGCGTCCGCGCAGGCCCTCGTCGGCGGTGATCAGCACCCGGCAATCGGCATCGAGCACGCGGTCGCGCACCGAGTCGGCGCTGAACCCGCCGAAGATGACGCTGTGCGGCGCGCCGATGCGCGCGCAGGCGAGCATCGCGTAGGCAGCCTCGGGCACCATCGGCATGTAGATGGCGACGCGATCGCCCTTCTTCACGCCGCGCGCGACGAGGGCGTTGGCGAAGCGGCAGACCTCGCGGTGGAGTTCTCGGTAGGTGATGCGGCGCACCTCGCCCGGTTCGTCGGCCTCCCACAGGATCGCCACCTGGTCGCCACGGGTGGGAAGGTGACGGTCGATGCAGTTCTCACTGACGTTGAGCCGGCCGCCGCTGAACCAGGCGACATAGCCCTGCCCGAGATCCTCGTCGACCACGCGATCGAACGGGCGTTGCCAGGTCAGGAATTCCCGGGCGAGGTCACCCCAGAAGCCGCTCGGGTCGTGCAACGAACGCTCGTAGCGCGTCTGATAATCGGCCACGCTGGTCAGATGCGCGCCCTGACGGACACGATCGATCACCGGATAGAGGGCCTTGAGCGGAGCGCTGGCATCGGACATGGCTGGACCTCGCGAGATGGCGGTGATAGGCGGGATGACCGGCGGCTCAAGAAACACCAAATGGCAGCGTCCGCCTCACCATCGCTCGACTCCACCGCAAACGTCGACAGCGAAGGCGGGCGTGCGTGGCGCTGGCGATCACCCAGACCCTTCGCCGATGGCACCTGTCGCCACCGATCGCAGGCTGACCTGGCCATGTCCGACTGCCCAACCCCGCCCGGCCAGGTCCGCCCGGTCATCGATCGCAACCGCTGCGCGGCCGAAGGTGACTGCGTGCGCGTCTGTCCCTACCAGGTCTTCGCCATCGGACGTCTCAGCGCTGATCAGCGCCGCGCGCTGTCGCTCACCGGGCGGATCAAGACCTTCGTCCATCGCGGTCGACAGGCGATGACTCCGAACGCCGACGCGTGCCAGGCCTGCGGACGGTGCGTCGACGCCTGCCCAGAGGACGCGATCAGCCTGATCGGCTTCCCGCCGGGCTAGGAGCCTGTCGGGGATAGCGAGCGTCGCGCTGGCTCGGTCTCGGACGGCAGATCCAAGGCGGTGAAACGACCAGGTAGCGGTGCTACCTTGGGCGGTTTCGCCGCCTTGGATCTGCCATCCGATCCGCGTCGCCATCCTCGCTCGCTATCCCCGACAGGCTCCTCGGCTCGGTGCGGTTCTCTGGCATGACGAGCAGCCCGCGGATGCGTTCGTCGAGCCTGGCCAGCGGGAATGGTTTCTGCAGGAAGACGGTGTCCGGACCGAGGCGGTCGCTGGCGACGGATTCGTCCTCGGTGTAACCCGACAGCAGCACCGTGCGCACTCCTGGGCGGGTCGCGCGCAGGCGACGATTGAGTTCGGCGCCGCTCATGCCCGGCATCACCATATCGCTGACCAGGACGTGGATCTCGCCGGAGTGACGGGCGGCGATGGCCAGCGCCTCGTCACCATGCTCGGCGATCAGCAGGTGGTAGCCCGAGGCGGTGAGGAAATCGCGCAGCATTTCGCGCACGGTGTGTTCGTCCTCGACCAGCAGCACGGTCTCGCCGGTCGAATCGGGCAACGTCCGTGCCGCGCCCGAGGGCGGGTCGGCAGCCGGGCGCGGCACGGACTGCGTGGGCAGCAGGATGGTGAAGGCGGTGCCGGATCCAGGCATGCTGGAGCAGCCGATGTGCCCGCCGGCCCGGCTGACGATGCCGAACACGATCGACAGGCCCAACCCGGTCCCCTTGCCGGGCGCCTTGGTGGTGAAGAACGGTTCAAACAGGCGCGCCTGCACCGCCTCATCCATGCCGACGCCGGTGTCGCGCACCTCGAGCTGGACATGACGACCCGGTTTCAGACCTGGCCGTTGACGGCACGCGCTGGGATCCAGCCAAAGCGACGTGGTCTCGATGATGATCTGGCCGCGGTCGGTGATCGCATCGCGCGCGTTGATGCACAGGTTCATCAGCACCTGCTCGATCTGGGTGCGGTCCGCCAGCACCGACGGCAGCGGGCGCTCGACGCGCACGATCAGCTGGATGCGCTCGGTGATCAGCCGGGCCAGCATCTGCTCGAGATCGGCGATCACCGTCGACAGATCGAGCGAGCGCGGTTCGAGCAGGCGCTGCCGACTGAAGGCGAGCAACTGACGGGTGAGCGCCGCGGCGCGCTCGCCAGCCTGACGCACCGCGACGATCTCCTGGATCTGCGCCGGATCCTGCATGCGGGCCTGCAACCGTTCGCAACGACCAAGGATGACGGCGAGCAGGTTGTTGAAGTCATGCGCGACACCGCCGGCGAGGCGGCCGATGGCCTCCATCTTCTGCGCCTGGCGAAGCTGCTGACGCTCGGTGACGTCCTGGGTCATGGCCAGGCCGCATTCCACCGCGCCCTTCTCGTCCCGGACCGGCACCGCGTGGATACGCCAGGTACGCCCGCGGAACTCCATCTCGATGATGCTCTCCTCGCCAGCGAGCGCGGCGCGGTAGAGCGGCTCGATCCGTTCGCGGACCTCGGCAGGAAAGACCTCGCCCAGGGTGCGGCCCTCCATGCCGGCGCGCGACAATCCGATCGCCGCCAAACCGGCGCCATCGGCGAGCAGGTAACGCAGGTCGCGATCGAACAGCACCACCGCGCCATCGGGAAAGTTCCGGGCCATCACCCGGTAGCGCCGCTCCACCTCATCGCGCCGGGTTTCGCCATGGCGCCGCGCCCACAGCAGCCAGCTGATCAGCGTGCATTCGCCGATGAAGACGGCGACGCGGACCACCCGGGCCCCGATTGGCGCTGACGATGCCGGATCGAACGAGACCGTATCGCCGATCACCACTCCCAGAGCCCCAGCGAGCAGGCCCGGACCGAAGCCCAGGACCCAGCCGGCGATGATCACGGGCAGGAAATACAGCACCACGAATGGGGTATCCGGGCGCAGTGCTCCGGCCTCGATCAGCGCCAAGCGCAGGCAATGGACGACTCCGACGAGGGCGCACGCGCCACCATACCGATACCAGGCCGGTCGAGCGGAGAGGTTCACGCCCTTCTTCTAGGAGTCTGTCGGGGATAGCGAGCGAGGATGGCGACGCGGATCGGATGGCAGATCCAAGGCGGCGAAACGGCCCAAGGTAGCACCGCTACCTGGTCGTTTCGCCAAACGAGGAGATGCCGTCCGAGACCGAGCCAGCGCGACGCTCGCTATCACCGACAGACTCCTAGCAACCTAAAGCTGTGGATGCCACCGACGTAGCCCCCTCGGCCGGGCCTGCGTTCAGACCGCCGTCCACATCGCCGTCTCGTCGCAGTCGAGGAAGCGGTGGCAGCGCACGCATTCGCCCCACACCTTTTCGGGCAGACGCGAACGGTCGACCTTGGTGAAACCCAGCTTGGTGAAGAAGTCGACCTGATAGGTCAGACAGAACATCCGTTCCAAGCCGATGCGCGCCGCCTCGGCCCCGCACCACTCGACCAGCCGCCGCCCGACCCCCAGGCCATGCGCGGCTTCAGCCACCGCCAGCGACTTCAATTCGGCGATCTTGTCCGTGTCGATGTGCAGCGCAGCGCATCCGACCAGGCCACCCGGCTCGGCCTCGGCGATCACGAAATCGCGCACCGTCTCGTACAACTCGGAGGTCGGCCGTGGCAGCATCAGCTTCCGCTCGGCCCATTGCCCAATGAGCGCGTGCATCGCCGGCACATCGGCGAGCTTCGCGGGGCGGATGGTGAGGGCGAGGGTGGGCATGGTCATCCGGCGGCAGGGGCCGTCGTCAGGGCGGGGCGGATGGATTGCCGGGCCAAGGCGAGACCCGGGTTGACGCTCAGTATTTCCGCACGCCGCCCGGTTTGCCGCCACCGGCATTGGGCACCGGCGCCGAGACCGCGGGCTGCTGCGGGATGACCTGATCGAGACGCTCGATGATCATGCCGAGGTACTGACGACGGCGCTCAAGCTTCTCGGCCTCGGGCTTGCGCGCGCGCAGCTCGATCACCTCGGGTTGCTCGCCAAGGTATCCGACGAGGAACTCGGCCTCAGCGATGGCGGTCAGCACCTCGGCCAGTTCGACCTCGACCTTCTTCAGCTCCTCGCCATAGCGGGCGCGGAAGCGTTTGAGGGTTTCGATCTTCTGACCATCGGAGAGGGCGATGACAAGCGGAGCGATGGGCATGGCTGACCCGTGGGCTGGTAACGTGGCAGGCGACCTGGAGGGACCCCAACCACGCTAGGCCAGACCCGCGCGGACGCCACTCCCCTGCTGGGAGATGCCGGGAGATGCGCACCGCACCCACGTGTGTCTGGGGAAAGAGCGCTGCCCCATGAAATACGAAAACCGGCGAGAGCGGGCTGCTTGCGGTCGGGGCAGGGCGCACGCCATCTGCCGAGATGGCGCAGCCTGTAGAGCCTGGTCCACCATCACCGAGTCGAGTGCGGCAGATATCCTGCCGCAAAAGTGCCGGCCCCGGTCATGTGCAAGGCGCCCGAACGCCGGAGTAGCACCGCCCACTCCAAGTGAAGGGCAACGCCGCTGATGGCCGGCGCGGCCAAGCTTAGGCGGCAGGATAGCTGACGCAGGTCACTAGGACGGTTTCTGACTTCAGATCGTCGGGTTCGCCCCGCCCTCAGCCAGCATCTGGTGGAGTGCTCCCTCGCTCATTGCTGCTCCACAGCACCCAGCCACCGGCGAAACAGAGGGTGGCCAGGATGGTTCCACCGAGGATGAGGTGCCACGGCTCGACGCTGACCGCTCGTCCGCCATCTCGGGACACGATGATAGACGTGGTTGTGGTGAAGGTGATCGTGCCACCAATCGTGCCACCAGATGCAGCGGGATGGCGCCACTCCGCATACCAGTCGCGGACAGTCACCCACAGCACCATCACGGCGATGCAGACCGGCAACACACCGATGGCGATGAGGAGGACGCCAAACCCACGCGTCCGTTCATGCCTGGAGTTGAGCGCTGGATGATCGTCTCGGAAATGAATGTTCGCGCACTGCGCGCGGGACCAGAACCCTACGCCCGCAACCCGCCCGGCACGCCCTTGATCACCACGCTCACCGCATCGTGTGGATGCAGGCTCTCGATGTGGGCGGCCTCGACGCGGTAGTCGAGGATGCGCGGATCGCGCTCCAGCGCCTGCTTCAAGCGGCGGCCGGCATCCTCGCAGAACATCAGGTTAGCGCCGTTGAGGCGGGCGAATTCCTGCTCGTCCTCGCGCTTGACCGCAGCCTGGACCGGGGTGCGCAAGGCGCCTTCGAGCAGGTCGATGAGGGCGACGAAGCCCGGCGCGTCCTCCTGGTCGGCGACCTCGGCCTCGAGCTTGGCGTAGCTGCGCTGGCTGTGCGGGGTGGCGAGGATCGATTGCTCGCGGCCAAGCCAGGTGGCGATCTCGGCGGCGGGGAGCGCCACGCGCCCGGCAAAGTCGGCGCGGAATTTGTCCTGGATCAGCTGCCGGGCGAGCGCGGCCGAGCACGGGCAGGTGCTCGAATAGGCGACGGTGACACCCAGGCGCAGGCGGCAGCGCCCGTCGACGAGGTCGCCGGCCAGGGTCACCGGGTAGCTGCGCCAGGCGCTGTTGGCCGAGACCAGGGCCGGACGCTTGACCGGCAGGTCGAAGTCGAGGCGCAGGAAGGCGGAACGGCTGATGCCGGCATGCGAACCGACGAACGCCTGGAGGAGGCGGCGGACCGCGCCGAGGGTCAGTTCCTCTTCGCCAAGGATGGCCTGCAGGGAGAGGAACAGGCGCGACATGTGGATGCCGCGGGCCGCGGGATCGTCGAGACTGACCGAGATCGCCGCCTTGGCCGGGACCAGGATCAGCGTCCCGGTGGCGTCACGGATGCGTACCGGAACCTCGACGCCAGCCATGCCGACGCGGTCGAGGGCGCCGGTAAGCGGGCTGGGGGCGTCGCTGACAACATCGGGCAGGGCCTGGCCATCTGGCAGGCGGTTAGCGCGGGCGAGGTCCAACGGGGCCATGGCCGAGAGAATGACGGGGTACCCCCGAGCGGCAAGGAACAGGGCCGCCAACGTTGCGAGGGCGCTGGGAGCCGAGCGGCTGCGCCAGGACCGCAGTGGGCAATTGGAACTGTGCGTCAGTCGCCGCGGCGTGACATGGGCTCCCGATCAGCAATTTGTTAGCCCGATGCGCGCGAATGGATGCGCAATCGAATCACACAATAGATAAGGGTGCAGTTAAAGACCAAAATTGATAAAATCTTCTCACGAAAAGAGTAATCACCATTGCACAAATAGATTATAGAAAATATGAAACCAATGACTACCGAAATAAGGAGAAGCGAAAGCCCGGACTGGGCCCGCGCGTCGATCCCCCACGAGCCATCGCCAACCCTCTGTGGGGATGAGGAAACTGAAGTAAATCCAGCCATTGTTATGGCGACACTAATTGCTAGCAGTTTCATTGAACTGGATCACGCCACGGAAATGGCGACCATGTGACGCATCTGAACGCTTAACAGGTCTAACACGGAGGTAGCGGGGGACATGGCCGACTCAGCGACGGTCGCGCAGGAAGCGCCGTAGGCAATTGAATGATGTGCGCATGCTGGAATGACATGACATG
>Ga0163148_10005864_pt1 | contig 12137 bp, 22 predicted proteins | sample OliLakLV19MP7P2_FD_148606 | JGI IMG/M metagenome (GOLD analysis project Ga0163148, IMG submission 148606) | Freshwater microbial mat bacterial communities from Lake Vanda, McMurdo Dry Valleys, Antarctica- Oligotrophic Lake LV.19.MP7.P2 | ecosystem: Environmental > Aquatic > Freshwater > Lake >... | reverse complement strand
GCGTAATAGATATGTCGTTTTCTACTACATAGCATGAGAGTCTCTCCCAGGCAATTGTCTCGCCTGGCTTACAATCCTCAAAAATAGTTTCGCCATTTGAAAGTGAAGCTATCCATCTATTTGGAGGAACGTGTTCGTCCACTCTCTTTGTAACGTAAACCACTTCCGTCTCCTATTCCTGGTTTAGAGGAATTCAGTCTCAAAGTAAAACCCAATTTGTGTCTTCTGACCAATGCTAGTTGGAGTAGCAGTCAGACCAACATACCAGCGATGGGTTCCACTTCCGTATAGGTGGTCTTCCATAGTTAGAGTTGAACCGGAGCCATAAATTTGAGTCCAGCTTGTATCGCCAGAACCTCTAGTTAATACAGAGTGCTTTAGAATTTCCGCAGCATGAATAGTGACGCCCGATGGGTTGTTATTAATGTTCGCGCGGTCAAATGCTCTAAACGCAGTATTACGCGTCTGCACTGCTGTATCGTTTGTCAGAGTGATTTGTAGAGAAGCTTCGTCGTTATTTACTTCCTTCAACTCTGTGGCAGTAAGCTCGCTAGCTACATATGCACCAGATGCGTTCGCATAACGCAAGTTTGGGCACTGGCCATGGTTCGCGGAACCATTATCAGTTGTTACGAACGAAGTGTTGTTATACTCGCCAACTCTAATCGAGTAGCCGAAGTTAGCGCCGAAAAAACCAAAGGTGTCGTTTGCACCAGATTCGGCTGGCAGAATGGTATTTACTCCATCGCCGCCCTTCCATCCAATAGTTGCAACCATGATTTACTCTCCTCTCAATGGGTTTACCCTATGATACTATTCTCTTAAATACACTAGAAGCTATGACTTGCGCCAATACTTCTAGAGGTCCTCTTTTTTACTAAGCAGGGCTTTAACAGCCTTCTGAACCTTTCTACGCTGATTGAGAGTCACTTTATTTCCTTGACCCTCTAACATATCATTAAATGGTTCATGAAGTTCTTGAGAGAGTTTTTCCAAAATAAAATCCCGCAAGTCTCTAAACTTCGCATTTCGGTCTTCTTTGTCGTCCCTTATGACATCGCCAATTGCATCAATATTAACTGGGTGTTTGATGCCAATTCTTTTCTGGATATTCTCCTTATGCTTAAGCCATCTTTTACATACCCCATCCAGGTCGCTCGTAAGATATTCGTCGCCATGAAGGGCTAAGCAATCTTCCTTACAGGCCGCTGCCGGACGAATATAATTATCCCTCTTAAGGTTCTTTAATCCGTTGTCTACACATCTGCCAAAGAAATTTGTCCATCTCTCCTTTTCTATAAGAGAGGTGTCGAAATGCTGTAGTGCCCTATAGCATATGATTCGAATTTCTTGACCTATGTCATCTGGACCATAAACATCAAAGGAGAAGGAATGAGACTTTGTAGATACTAAGTATTCTACAATATACTCTATGTCCTTATAGGCTAGTTGTAACCTCTCCAGTTTTACTGGCTCCGGTATTATCTCTGAGTTCTCCAATTGTATTCCTCTTTAGTATCTCTTCTTCAGTTAGGCCAGCTGTGGCCTTATACTGAATGGTATTTAATTCCTTAGATTCTTTAACAGACACATGTGCCTTCAAGGTAATTTTATCGCTCATGTTTTCTCTCCCTTACACCTTTGAATTTAAACTCTTCGGCCATTTCATCTACAAGCGAAGTCATCTCCTCTTCGCTTATTTCCTCAAACTCACCTCCGCACGTTTGAACGGAGTTTAGTCTAACATCTCCTAGTTTGAGAGCTTTGTCCCAATTTAGCCTGACTCCATGGTCAAGCGCATCCTGAGCATCAAGTGTTTCATAATCACTAAACGCCCCACATGTTATTTCTACACCTTCGATATCAGGCCCAATAGATAAATTCGCGCATTTCTTGCATTTAAAGTATTTTACCACAAAGACTCCATTCCGACCCACATGGGTCCACCGTCACCTTAGATAAGAAAAGTAACACCATTAGAGTAGAAGCGCAAGGACTAACTACACTTCGAACTTCCGCAATTCTGGCAACGTGGACAACCCTCTTGGTAAACAAACTCAGTTCCATCGCAAAATGGGCATTTGTTAGATGAAAGCATTCTAGAGCCTTCTCCAATATATTTCTTGAGCACTCTACCCAATACTTTATTCAAGTCCGTTACGTTTCCCTCTTTTCCTAACTGCTCAACCAAAAACTCAATTGGAGTGCCGTGGCGTAGTGCAGTGGACACTAGGCGAGTTGCCCATCCAAACTGGTCGCCGCCATCTGTAAAACAGAGCTTTGATACAATGTCATCAATTGACTCACAATCGTTATCAAATACCAAACTATACCTACCCTGCGCTCTTCTTACAACTTTGCCAGTCTTGCACTTGTTTGGAATGTCAATCGTAGAAGCTGGGCCGCCAAACATCTCGTAAGGCTCTCCATTTAATAGACCTACAATAGCATACCACTTACGACCCTTTACGGAAACTTGGTGGATTTCGCACGCCAATTCCTTAGGACGCTTTGGCGCCATCATTCTCACAACGCTCTCTGGCCTTACAGTTGTATCAATCTTCTTATTTGCGGCGCCTTCTTTTTCGTCAACCAACACTCCGTCACGCGAGCCGTCAACATATACAGTAACGCCCTTTAGACCGCTCTTCCATGCGTGCAAGTAAATCTGTCCAACCGTCTCCTCGCTAGTCCCCCTTGGTAGGTTGATAGTTGATGAGATGGAGTGGTCAATATACTTCTGCAACGTTCCCTGAAGCTCAACGCGGGCCAGCCAATTAATATTTTCTGACTCTACAAAGATATCAGGGAGGGCATTTAGGTCGCCACCAGTGGTTTCTGCCCAATTTGCAACGTTGTGATGGTGGACCTTAAATTCCATCCAGTGGTCACCCAAATCATCAATGCGGTCCGTTCTAAAGCCGGGGTCTCCTGGGTTTCCCTTCTTCCTTCTAATGTGAGCATTTTTGAACACAGGCTCCATACCAGAGGAAACTTGGAAACGCTTGAAGCTTGGGCCAGTCTTAGAGACCAACGAAACGGAACCAGTAGGAGCGTTAGTAAGGAGCGCAATGTTCCTTCTTCCGTGAACTGCCATCCTGCGCTGGATAGACTCTGGCAAGCTCTTGATATACTCATTATCCTTTTCGGTTTCCCAATTAAACTCAGGAAATGGGCCACGGATAATAGCTAGGTCAATGGAAGTATTGTAGGCAGTATCCCTAAGCTCGGCACCTAGAGTATCAGCGAATGCCAATGCATCCTTACCATCATATCGGAGTCCTAGCTGAGCCATGGTATCGGCCAAGCCGTGAGTGCCAAGGCCAACACGACGACCACGTTCGCCAGCCTCACGCAACTTGCCCCACATAGTGCGCTCTAGCTCATCTTCGCACTTCGATAGAATCTTATCAATCAACTCCAACTCGATATCGACCAAGTTATCGGCCATTTGAGTGGCAGTAGTAACATCTCTTCTAAAGGCACTCCAGTCGAAGTAAGCCTCTGGAGTAAATGGATTTCGGACGTAAGCAGTTAGGTTGATGCTTATTAGGCGGCAGGAGTCATAGGGCGACAGACAAATTTCGCTGCATGGATTTGTTGATGTAGACCTAAATCTCTTGTAAGAGTGAGCAGGGAGTCTCTTGGTCATACGGTCCCAAAAGATAAGGCCGGGCTCAGCACTTAGGGTTGCGTATTTAATAATTTCATTCCACACATCGCGCGCCCTTACTTTGCGCGTAAATACTGGAGTGGTTCCCTCCTCACATGGGAAACGCTGCTCATAGTCAGTATCCTTATCGACGGCTTCAAGAAACTCGTCAGTTAGTCTAACTGATACATTAGCTCCAGTTACCTTCTTTTTATCCGCCTTCATACGGGCGAATTTTACAATGTCAGGGTGGTGGACGTTCATGGTTAGCATCAAAGCTCCACGGCGACCATCCTGCCCTATGCGGCGCGTAACTTCGCTGTATAGGTCACAAAAGGATGCTGGGCCAGTCGTCTTGCGCGCGGCATTATTTACCGACCAATCTTCTGGACGTAAAGTACTTACGTCAACGCCAACGCCACAGCGGCGCTTATAAAGCTGTGCCAGTTCAGTAGCGGTCTTAAAAATACCGCCAATTGAATCATGAGGACTCTCTACAACTACACAGTTGGATGCGCTCATCACTCTCAATTTATTACCAACCGCACTCATCGGCGAGCCTTGCGGAACGATGCGCTCAAACTCAAGCATCGCGCTGAGATACTCCGAATATTTCTCCGCTAGATTAAATCCATACTTCTCATGGTCTACGCGGGCAAACTCGGAAGCCAGTCTCTTATGCATGTCGTGAGGAGTCAATTCGTGGTAACGACCCTCATTGTCCTTTACTGCATACTTGTCAGTCCAGACAGACGCCTCTAGCTCGCCACCGTTGAAATATTCCTTGGTGCAATTCATAACCTCTTCAAACGAATACGTTGCGCTTGACATAAAACCTCCGAGAGCTTTGTAGTAAATAATTATGGGCCGTTGCTCTTCCAAGCTGCTTCGGCCCTTTGTTTTAAATTTTCTTTTATCTTATTTGAGCAATGAGAACTCTACTCGTCGCCTATCTCTTCAAGGTCTTTATCTTCTGGCTCTTTTTCAATTCTGGGACGTGATATTAAAGACTTTTGTAGCTGGACGAGTTCTTCACCTCCAAGGAATAGGTAGCCTTCCTTCTTCAGTCTTCTCAAAAACACATTAACCTTATCTATAATCAAATAGTCAGCGCCGTTCGCCGTAAGGTGGTTCTTCTTTCCATGCGTCACAAGATAGCACATTGGGGTGCAGTAAACAATGACTATAGAGTCCTTATTAGCCAATACATAAATAATAGTATCGTGCAATGCCTCTGCGTTGAAAATCGCTACGACAGGACCCATATCGAGTTTCTGTGCGAATTTCCCAAAGGCCACGGCACGTTTTCCAGTCTCTTTACTGAGCGGCATGTCGGCCATCTTCGTCCTCCAGTCTTCTTCTTCTTAATACACCTTCGGAAATTAAGCATCTTAAATCCCTTACAACTATCACTCACTATACAGTAGAGAGTTTTTCTCTCGTCGTCTTTCAAGCCCCTTGAAAACTTTCTTTTCCCGCACTCTTATAGAGTAGGGGAGATGAAGAGATGAGAGGCGTCGGCCGCATTAAATTAATCATCGCAGAGCTTGAAAAATACTGGACTAAGAACCCAGACCTTCGCCTGTGTCAAATTATCGGGAATATTCTGGAGACAACAAAACAGTGTCCTTACTGTATGGGGTCTGGATTTATAATGCGGTTAGGAAAACACGAGTGCTGTATTCGGTGTCTCAGTAGTGGATACGTAGATGTAAGCACTTACAATGTCGAAGACGACATTATCTTGAAGAAACTAACAGAACTAAATTTGCAGCATGAAATGAAGGAGCGTCTATCGTGGGGAGCTATGTAGTAATAAATCATAGATGGGTTTCAGAAACAGTAATGGAACCCTGCGGGGCGCACTACGTGCCTAAAGTAGTAGTGAGAGATGTTTATACTTGTGACTTGAATACAGCGCAAGCCGTGACAGTAGAGGAATAACTCGTGATAGAACTAGATACTAAGGTTTTGGTATTAGACACTCATTACGATGGCGCACGTAAATTCGTGGGGCAAACTGGCTTCGCTATAGGTAGAGTTCCTAATGGTTGGACTGAGGAAGAGGATTTGATATTGGTAGAATTTGACCCCACGAAACTTTCATTCGAACAAGTCTTTGGAGACCACTATGAAGACCCTAGGTGGAACGATTGCTGCTTTGAAGGAATGGAAGATGAACACCAGGGAATTTTCTTAAGGAGTTTTCCTACAAAGAGTGAAGGAATACAACCCATCGGGTCGCCTACAGACTGAGGAGGGAGCCAAGGTAATTGACGTAGAGTTAAAGAAGCTCCTAGAAAAACATCACATCGCCTACGCTGACAGAGTGGCCAACAGGGACGCTCCGAGAATTGTCTGCAAGGACGTGCTGATGATATTGGGAAAGGTGCAGCCGCCTCCTGTTATATACTTTGGAGTCGAAAAACTATGATATTTCTAGGAAACGGAGAATGTTCCCAGGATATGGTGAACGATAGGATAATCCAATTCTTGGACCTAATCACACATCTTGGCGGCTTACAACAAGGGCTTAATAGTAAGAAGGTTCTTAACAAATACAATAGGAAAGCTAAAAGATTTGCCCGCCAAATAAAGTTTGACCTCTTAACGAATAAAGTTGGTGACCTCAAGCTATACAACTCGCCAGAATACTTAAAGAAGGTTAGGGCGGCATTTGAGCAGCTAGACAATGCTCTAGGCATTGCTGCTAGAGAAGAAAGAAATAAGTGGGAAGTTGAGGAAGACGAAGAAAGGAACATTCCATTTTGAAGATAGCTTTTGATATTGGTGGGGTCTTGAGTAAATACCCAGCGGAGTTTAGAAAATTGCTCGCTGACCTAGATGGCAACGATGACATAGAATTGTTTGTCATAACAGACATGCATGACAAGGATGAAGTTGTTAAGCAGTTGAATGAGAATCTAGGCTACTTCTTTTCACCAAAGAATGTTTACTGTGCTGACTATGAAAAGCATGGGGAACTCTGTAAGGCAGTTCTGTTAAGGGACTTAAAAATCGACATGTTCTATGACGATTTCGTTGGTTACACAATGTGGCCTCCACACTTTGGGCCAGCCCCAATAAGAATGTTGGTCATGCCTGATGGTTACAGACCTTATTGGCATCATGACTGGAAATGTTCTGGTGGTGATTTTGGCCGCCGGGTTTACAAAGGAGAATAGAATGCACTTTGATGCAGAAAAAGCTAGAAAAGCAACAAACGTAATCCTGGTTAAAAAAGAAGAAGAATACAGAATGGAAGCTTGTAAGGTTGCAAGGGAAAAGTCTCAGCAATTCAAAGCCGGAGAGTATGATGCTTTTCAAAGGCTTGGAGAAATTGAATCACTAATATGCTTGGAAGTTGGCAAAGGAAGAGGGTATGCGACATATCAACATGGTCCATTTGAATGGAGTGGCCCAAAGCTAGCTTACTTAGAAGGACTAAGTAGCGTTATATTATCAGAGCTTACAAGTAATGGATATCAAGCTGTGGTTAATATAATCGGCACGAAAATTTCAGGAACACTAATGTTAGACGTGGGAGTGGGGTGGTAAAATGGAAACTGAAGCAGTAGTAATAGACTATACAAACTGGAAGGGTAATAGACGCTTCAGGCGAATTGTGCCAAAGCCCAATGGTTTGGAGTTCCGAAGCAATCAATTCCATCCAACTAAACAATGGTTGCTTGAAGCTTTTGATTTGGATGATAGGGAGTATAGGAGCTTTGCTCTCTCCTCAATCCATTCGTGGACTCCTCTAGGAGAGACAAGATGATTAGATATGTGCTAGGCTTCCTATTTAATAATGGGGAAGACAAAGTAGTATTGATTAGGAAGAATAGACCAGAGTGGCAAAAGGGCCGCCTGAACGGTGTTGGTGGTAAAATTGAAGGCTGCGAGACTCCACGCCAGGCTATGATAAGGGAGTTTAGAGAAGAGACGGGCGCCGAATGGGAAGACTGGAACCACTTCGCAACCCTACAAGGCGAAACCTTTTTAGTTGAAATATTTAGAGCATTTGATACTGAGACGCTTGGTAAAGTCCAGTCTATGACAGATGAATGGGTTGAAACTCATGACATAGAAGATATTACTTCGGGCCGCCTCTGGACTATTAGTAACTTGGCATTTTTAATCCCGCTGGCTATAAATCCAAAAGACATCCGTCTACCAGTCGTATTCAATTACGACAAATAAAGGAGAATGAAATGAAAGTTAAATATGAACTATCGCCTGAAGACGTAAAAAGAGCCATTAGAGAATATTTGGGACTGAAAGCTACTTCTACAGTTACGTTTAACATCTCAAATGATTTTACGGACTACCAGGAGACCTCGCGTGTAATAAAATTTGAGGGCGCTGAAATAGAAGACGAGCCGCAAGACCAGGCGAAAAAGAGGCCGGCGACACCAAAAAGAAAGAAAGAGCCGCCGCATTCTCCCTCCCAACTAGAATTAATGGGCCACTAAATGGCGGGCCAGGCAACTTCCGAACTTACTAGTGAAGAAATTATAAGGGCAATTACTTCCTTTTATGGGTATCCCGCCGACGCTGAAGTTATCTTCACTACAAAGACTCTTCCGCCGCGCGAAGGGTCATTATTTAATTTCCCAATGGATGTAATAGACGGGGCGAGGATAGCATGGAAAACGGACTAGTTAAAAACAACCATCCTTTTTATTTCTCCTATGGAGATGGTATAGGAGAAAAGAAATACCCAGCCCCATTAAATGTATTTGAGGCTAGGGAAATAACTGAGCGCAAAATAGAGGAGATGAAAGAAGAGGAGAGGTTATCCTGCGCTCTACAGCGAATGAAAACTGAAGAGTATAGGAGTGGAAGGGCGTATGGGTCTCAGTTTATTAAAGAACAAATTTGGGGGCCTATTAGGACCGCCGCCGAAAAGGGTTTAAGTGATATGACTACATCTATGAGTGGTCAATATGGAATGAAGGGTAAGGCTCATTATGAGGGCATATTGGACGTAATTATTAATACGCTAAGACCCGCAGGCTTTGAAGTTAATGGTAGTATAAAGAAGAGCCCGAACTCTTATTGGTTAATATTTACTGTAACGATAAGTTGGAAATAATGCACGAAGAATTAGAAGGTTTTTACTAATGGGACTTGTTGCGACTGTGAATATGGTGGGGCGGCCGAAACAAAATGCGATATTAGAAAAGACGGCATTCATTGCGTTCATTGGTGGGATGGGCCAGACGAAGAGGGTGATTAATGGATGAAGTAATAGACGTAATAATCAAGGACACGGTTAAGGTCGAAGGGAGAGGAACCATCTTTGTAGTAGAAAAGGAAGGTTCGCCTGTTCCACTGCGCAAACTGCGGCGCGCGACAATAAGGGTGGACGGCGCCATTTATAATGTAGTGGGCTTTGAATGCTGGTGCTTACCAGAGGACGTTGAGTTGAATGTTGCGGGCTTATTGGTTAGACCTCAAGCCGCCTAAATTGAGATAAAACCGGCCCTGTGAGGTTACTAGTTATTTTTTAAGAGACTGAAAGAGGAACTGACTGGAGCAGAGGGATTATATAGAGTGGGCAAGTGAGATATGCGAGCCCTCCAGTGGGTATTAGGTGAGGATAGTTGAGGATAAACGATTCTGGAGACTTTCCATATATTTTAAAAGCCACCCCTGTCCATATGCGCCTATACGAATGGTAATAATTCGAAAAACCCCCCACCCCTAGCAAACTTCGGACCGTGAGCGCTCGAGAAATGTGCTCAAAGCAAAGCACGTTCCAAGACAAATGCTTGACGCAAATTCGAGAGAGCACAAGCAAATCCCATGCCCGATGTAAGTCTAGTAACTACGCAAGTAGTGAATATGGGCCTATTGACGCATTAGATGCCCGCCATTGAACGCGTGAGGGTCTAGGTGCTACGGGTCAAATATCCAATCCAAATGAAGCCTTGCCCTTCTAATAACTTCGCCCTTTTCTTACATACCTAACGAAAACCTAACGACGCTCCCTAACACAAACCTAACGACGCTCCCTAACACAAACCTAACGACGCTCCCTAACACAAACCTAACGACGCAAGTCCTTTGTTTTCAAGGTGTTATAACATCAATCACGGCATGTTCGGCACGCTTCTTGCTTGCGTTTTTAACTGGCATAACACTTGCTTGTGAGACGAAGCGTAATACGTCGCACGAAATGACACGTAACGCTCCTATTTCGCTATAAAACCGAGAAAAATCCAACCGAGTAATGGCAATGGGTTACGACTGAGTGTTTTCAATGGGTTAGAGCTAACCCTAGCAACGGTGCCGCACTAAATTCTGAAACGAAGGTAAGACCTAGAAAACAAACGACTTGGAGCTTTTGCAGCGAGGCGCTTTTGAAACGGCTGGCCTATAGGTAGAGAGACTCTGGATTCAATCCCGATTCTCTTGTTTGGTCTTTCACAACTAAGCTTGCTTCCACGCGTGAGACGCTAACGAGCCTATCTAGGCTCAATGGCCAGTAACGCATGGTGACAAGCTTCCCTTACCAACGGGAGGGAAGCGTAGCAAGCGGCCTTTGAGCGAATGGAATTTCGCTAAGGGATTCACTTAACAAAGCCATAGCTTGTTAGGTGCGAGATAATCAGTCTATGGCTCGAAAGCGCCTAGCGTCGAGTGACGCCGCACAATGGACCATACTATGCGTTGTGCCCCGGTTCGAATCCGGTAGGTAGCGATTTGGGGGTGAATCGTTTAACCAAATCAACCCCCGGCATTTTGCGAAAGGTTAGGTGTCCGTATGGCTGAAAGGCGCAAGCTTCAGGAGGTTTACACGGTTGAGGATTTGAGAGACGGTAGTTGGGCAACGTGGCAGACTGGCATGGGTAAGGAAGGAACCTATGTCCTGTCCCTGCTATGCGCTCGCGAGAATGGCGAGCAAGAGTCATACAAAGAAGCGTGCCGCGTTTCGTTCCTTTCCGACGATAGCGCGGAATTGGTGATTTTTCAGAACGTTGTGCCGCACAGAATTAAGGCGACGAGCTTCTTGCCCCATGTTCTCATGGCCTATGGTGTCAAGGTTCGAGGCTATGAAATGGGCGCGGGAAGCCTGCCCGACGAATTTACCCTCTTGCCTGCTACGCGATGCACGAGGTGTATGCGCATTCTGACGCGCCCCGAATCAATTCGGACGGGTGTTGGCGACGAATGCGCCGGGCGCCGCCCGCGCGCCGGAAGTAAATTCGAGCGGGCTCGGAGCTTGGGGACAGCTGAAGAGATGAACCGACATATTCGGGCGCGCAATAAAGAGCGCGAAGCGGAAAATAAGTTTAGGCTACCGATTCGGTAGCTTGAAGCTCTGTATAGGCTTATCGGGCTTTTCTTTCAACATCAACTGGAGGTGTCATGCTCATTCGCATTGTTCGGACAGGCTTTTGTCCGTGCGGTTGCGCTATCCGCGTCAGGAAGGGTGACTCGGGCGGTTACACTGTCATGGGCCGCCGAGTCCGTTGGGTGGTGATTTAATGTATACTCACAAATGCGCCAATTGCGGCGCGAAGCTTCAGAGTGTTACGTATTTCGCGCCGTGTTGCGGCGCCAATGAAACGTTTCAGCGGCCCATGCGGGACAATGTCGAGGTTGAGGTTTTGAAGGACGAAGCGAAGCTGCTGGAAAGGTGGCTGCGCTATGGTCATGACCTGCGCGCATGGGACGTTTACCAAGAGGAGGCTCAATCGACTGAGACTGAGGAATAAGCACTAGTTCAATGGGTCTTTATGGGATAAATACCTATCTTGCCCTGCTTAGGAATTAAGCTTATTCGTTATACTTCAACAAACACGAACACGAGGTTATCATGCGGAACAATGTCGAGGTTTTGAAGTCTCACAGACGGGCTATGGTGGCCGTTCTAGTAATAATTGACGCCTGCTCTCGCGCGCTTAGCGATGACCAGCGCGCGGACCACGGACGACGCGTAGCGTTATGGCAGAGAGGCGGCGCAATCGCGCCAAGGGAGCGTCAGGGCGCGCTCCTCTGCGCCTTCTTCTCCGCTTCCTACCGCTGCTAGCTCAATAGGCTTTGTAGGATAAATACCTACCTTGCCTTTAACCCTTAACTCGGAGATTTCAATGGCTCGCATCACCATGTCTCACGAATGGTTCTCGAAGATTCTGGCGGATTACTCCAATTGGCTTTTTGCTTGGGCAAGGGAAGCGGGGCAAAACTCACTTGACGTGGGTGCTACCGCAATCCGTTGCAACGTCGAATTGCGCGACGGAAATACAGTTGTCGAATGGGCCGACAACGGTAAGGGAATGAATCGCGATACGCTCGAAACGCGTTTCATGGCCGTTGGCGGTAGTAAGAAAGACGCGGGAAACGCGGGCGGTTTCGGTGTCGCAAAGCTCGTGTTGGCTTTCGCTCAAGTTTGCTATTCGATTCGAACGGGTTTCTTGTTCGTCACTGGCCGTAATGACGAATACGAAATCATGGAAACGAGCGAAGAGGTTAAGGG
>Ga0163148_10005863_pt1 | contig 12137 bp, 10 predicted proteins | sample OliLakLV19MP7P2_FD_148606 | JGI IMG/M metagenome (GOLD analysis project Ga0163148, IMG submission 148606) | Freshwater microbial mat bacterial communities from Lake Vanda, McMurdo Dry Valleys, Antarctica- Oligotrophic Lake LV.19.MP7.P2 | ecosystem: Environmental > Aquatic > Freshwater > Lake >... | reverse complement strand
CACAGATTTGTCGTGTCATTGAGACCCCAGTCCCCTTTGTCATGATGCCAACAATCAATTGTTCAATCAAAAGTTTCTCATTTGGCACACTGCAACAAGAACACATGATGAATTTGTCCACATCACTTGAAAAGAGGGTGCCACATCATTTGGAGACAGTCAACTGAATTTTGACTTATGATCCTGGCATGCTTTGGGCCTCTCTGATTGTTGTCGGATGCCTCATTGCAGCTGTGCAGTTTGCTCATGAAACTGAGAACATTGTGGAACTTGTCACAACAATCTGCTTCAGTTGTTTTGTGTCATGAACACAAATGAGCCCAAACCTGCTCTGCTCAAGTTCCTCGCCAATGTGGTTAGCAGACCAAACTGCTTACCTGCTCAAAGCTTGGCGACATTCTTAGAAACTTAATCAATCATGCTTTTGTTGACTTATCTCAAATCAACATCACAATGTGACATCTGCTTTCTGTCATTGGTCCACCAAGAAGTTTGTGTCATGTTGCATTGACATGTTTGAATCTCTGTGCTGCCCCTGTTTCTCTCTGAAACAGGACTGATCCATTGCAAGTCAAAATTTAAGTTCAAATGAATGCTGTCTTGCACACACCAGTCCACAAAACTGTCTGCAACGAAGTGACTTCAAGTTTCATCACAATTTTGATGTCAACTTCTTTTTTCTGGTGCCGGGAGCAGAAAGATCACAACATGATTTGTTTTCAGATCAAACATCATGATCATCCTCCGTTCTTCTGCAAAAACAACAACATTGCAACACTTTTTTCGTTCATGCTTTAACAGTCAGGGCGGGTGGGCAACCGTTGCTGCAAAAACACCATTCATCCACTCTTCTTCAAACATGCTTCACCCCAACTCTAATATAAATGCAGCATCACCCCACTGTCACATCAATCACTGGGTCCACTAACTGCCACTCAGTGTGCCTGTACCAGTTTAATTGATCTCCATCTAGTAGCTAGCCATTGCTCAGCCTTTTGCAGAACAGTGTGCGACTATTTGGTTTGCAGGTGATCCACTTCACGGGTGTCAGACAGACTTCATGGACCCATGCACCATGATATGAGGACATCATCAGGGGCGCTAAATGAATCAAATGAATCAATGTTCACAACATCTGCCGACCACATTCATTTGACTGACGACACCTTACTAACCATCACCAACACAGCGTTCCTTCTGCTAGCAAAGCAAAAACATAACTAAAGTAAAGTACAACGATCCAGCTTTACCACGGCGAGTAACAGACAATTATGATCACCACGACAAGACTTGGTTTCATTTCATTCCTCTCTTTTTTCCTTTGTTGTTGGGTCAGTGGCGTCCATGCTCTTGCCCCACAACAACCGCAACCCTTCGTGAGTATTAGTCGACGTTCCTGCCTCGCCACCACGGCTGGTTTATGCTTTGGCTTTGTTGCCGTCAACAGCAACAAGGCATCCGCGGCCGAAGCTCCCGTGTACGGTCCGTGTCTGGAAAGTTGTGTGAAGGAATGCACCGCTCTCGCTCCTGGCGAAGCCAACAAGGCGTACTGCGTTTTATCCTGTGAAGACTATTGTCGTGCCACAGCAGAAGAGGGAGCACCTTCCGGGAAAGGAGACGTGGGTCGACAAGATCGATCATAAACAAATAATGGCATACAGTATATTCATTCTCCCAACAGCAACCTTTTTCTTAGTCGCATCGAGTCCTTCCTGTGGCACACTTTGTGAAACTGTAAACTAGCCACTTAATCAGATGTAAGACCAATTTTGGTTCCATCTTCGTTGACCCCCAATGGTCTTACCGCTTGGTTGGTACTGCTTGGGTGGAAAAATGATCAACTACTTTTGTTTGCAAGTTGGAAAAGCTACACCCTTTTGAAAGTACCATTCCATCATTTATATCTGTGGCTGATTGTGCAGTCCCTAACTGCCGGCCGCTTCGTTACGACTCGTTAGCTTTGACTAGGCCGTCGACTCCCTTGCTTCAGCTGTGCTGGTGGAGTGGTTCCAGACGACACTGGTGTGGGAGAAATTTCATGGAGCAGCAACAGAGGTATCCTTGCCAGCAGCACCAACTCTACAAGTGCGACCAAAAGCGTAGCTGAGGCCCGCCGGATGGGCACTTGGCTTCTCCAAAAGCGTGACTGCTTATGCCTGATGGATGTTCTGCATCGTAGTTAGCTAGCTCCAGTTAGTCTCTTGCCCATCCGCTGTCGAGTGACCCAAGCAAGATTTGCAGAGGGGGATCTGCGCCATTGATTTCAATCACTGATTCCCGTTGCCGCAGCAGACGGAAGTTTCTAATTCTGTACTCGGGGTGAAGGCACCATGACTCTCTACAGCGTCGTCTAGAGGAGAGAAGATTGATTATCTAATATGGAATGAGCCGGTAATAGCTACCGCATATAATACATCTAATGTCCAGTAATATAATGTTACAATGGTCGTTCTGCTAAACTAAACGACAGGAAGAGGGGTAGCAAGACTGCATTTCTAGAACTCCCGCACTGTACTTCGTTAGCGTTGTAGTGGTCATTTTTCGGAGGGAAACGCTCATACTTGTACTCGTTTCCATGTTTCCCGCTTGATGGGATCATGATACCAAAAGAATAGTTCAACGATTCATGCCGACAACATCGTTAGTTAGCGAAACCTCCTCCGTTTGGTGATCCTCGTGGCCGCTGCATTCACGCAGTACTCCAACGGCGCGCATGGTTGCTGGATGGACTGGATACATGGATACAATTATGACCCCGAAACAAAAAGTTTGTTCACGGCATTGACATTGAGCATCGCGCCTCCAAAAACCCACGGCAAGGCCTCTACATCTTCGACTGTAAAATCGCGCAATTCGGGTGGTAGTTTGAGAATTTTTCGCTTCATCACGTCCTTGGAGGGGTTTCCCATACGAGCATACCACATGAGCATAGAACGACCTTTATCTTTGGTCAGCGTGTTGTTGTGTTTCTTCTTTGTTGGCTCGGTAGGTTTGGATGGTTCTGGCGTTTCTGGTACTTCTTCAGCAGATGGCGGTGGTGTTTCCTCTTGCTGCTTTTCTTCGATGGGCTCGTCTTCGTCGTCTGACAACGGCAGTGTCACCTCGCTCGGTTCTACGAGAGGCTCACTGCTTGACTCACTGTTTGATTCACTGCAATCTTCGCTTGCTGGGTTGACCGGAGTCGACATGTCCTTAGTATTACAACTGCTGAGATCATCCACCACTACTAATGCAGGTGATGACACACTTTGTAATTTGTTCTTCCTTTCGTTTTCTTCTGTGTTGTTTTCCTGAGTGTGCTGATCAACATTAGCAAGTACATGGCTACTGTTGGCTTGGATAGTAGGATCGGCCTCACCATCGCTGCTACTGCTACTGCTGACGCTACTACCGCCACTGACACTCATACTGCCATGAGTAAACCAATCCTCGTCTACATCCCGTTCTTCTTCCACAATGGTTGGCAAGTGCCTCAATTTGAGGGATTTGATGCGATACCGCCTCTTTTTCTTCCTTTTCGTCTGATTCGTACGGTTGTTGATGCTGCTTCTACTCCTGTTGGTGTTCGAGGTGGTGGTGGCGGACATGTTGTTTAGGTTGTTGCTGCTACCAGTAGTAGTGGTAGGGGTAGGAGCAGAAATGGATCCCTCCGAATCCGACCCAGAACCTCGCCGACGCGGTCGGGATGGCATTTTGTCGACTTTGATCAAGGAGGACGGATCGGGCGTGGTGGGATCCCTATGCTGCTGGCTGGATTCTACCACTCGTCGTCGTGCTGGCATGCGTGGTGCTTGATCCTTTTCGCGGAGCGCAACTGGGGCGGAGGCAGCTTTTGGCGGTGGTGGTTGAGGCTTGTCGGCGTATGTGTCGTCTTTGCCTTCGTCTTTGTTGTTCGGTTCATCTTTGCCTACTTCTTCTTCTTTGACACCAGGGCTGGAGGAAGTATCTTTTGGTAGTGGCGGTGGCTGAAGTTGAATGTCAGCGACGGTCACACCCTCTTTTTCTTCGTGGTTGTACTTGTCTTCTTCTTCCCCTTTGTCCTCCTCCTGTTCCTGTTGATCCGTACCTAGTAGTTGTGGTGCTTGTTGCTGGTCTGCATCAGTAGTATCATCCGTGTCGTCATCCATGGCACTGTCTTCATATTCTGCAATCGTGGGCAAGACATCGACGACATGTTTCCATTCCACCATCAAGTTTTGTTCCTGCACGTCCAAATCTTGAAGAATGGGTTCTTGCGTTTCGGGATCCATATAGGCCAATTTGATTTGAAATTGGGAATGATCGGCATCGACTCGCTCAAGGTGTCCCAACTGAACTTGCATCAACACGGGATGTTTTCTGGTTGGACTACTCGACGTGTCGTCCGTAGTAGTGGGATGCAGCAACAGGGGGATGGACACGGACGTTTGGGATGTGATTTTCCGCCGCATGGGTCCTCCCGCACGACAAGGAATGAGGGCCACATGACGGAGCTGCAATTCAATTTCCGATGGCGGATTTGTAGTATCCGTGTTGTTGTCATCATCATCATCATCATGTTCCGGTGATTCCTCGCAACCTTCCACCACATTGGGCACCAGCGGCATGAATCGATCGGCTTTCAATTTGAGTTCCAAGATGGAACGGGGTCCTTTTTGAATGAGACCTGAAGGAATCCATTGAGAGGAGTTGTTGTTGGAGTCGGTCTTCCAACTAGTAGCATTACTCGTAGCCGAATTTGGATTCTGATTCAAATCAATTTGATAGGTCCGTGTTTGTGGCCCGCCTTGCTGCTGGTACAGGACTTGAGGCAAGGGTTTTAATCGCGTTCCAAAGGACGTTTCGCTGCTGTCACCTGCCTGTGTTGTAATTGGTGGCGATGATGATGGAGACTGGAATTGATAGTCCAAATCAAAATAATATTGTCCTGCTTCATCTGCTTCTTCCGTTTCTTCTTGAACAATAAGAGTTCCATTCGTCGTAGTGTTATTGTTCTCTTCAGTAGCATCCTTCGCAGTACTCGGCACGGCGGCAGCTGCCTTGAGTACGATATGAAAGGTGGGTGTAGGACAGACATGTCGTGCATAAGGAGTTCTTCCCTTGACCAAATTCATTTTGTTGGGGGGCATGGTCCTGGCCGGCAACTTTGGTAGTTTGGGTATGTGCTTGAGTTCCGCCCTCCGTCGTGCCAATTCCTTGGCGGCAGCATCCTTTGTAGTTGTGGTCAAGAGAGATCGGTCGCTTTGCCATTTCTTCTCCAAACTGCTCCGACGATGCTGCGTGACGGGTCTCAAACAGATACCAAAGGGATTACTGCTGCTGCTGCTGCTGCTCATGATGCTTGCCAGAGAGGTGGATTGCTGCAAGACTACTAGCTTAGCAGTAGCTAGCTTGCTGGTGTCTCAACTTAGGTATATACGTAGTTGTTCAGTTCTTTGGGCTGTCCTGCTCAAAATAATAATGCTGGAGCAGTAATAGCCATGCAAGGTTCGGCTCCGAAATTTTGACCAGCAGATGGCTACTGTACTACTCTAGTAGATTGAGGTTCCTGGAAGACGAATGAATGAGGGGAGCGTGTGGATATGCAGGGAGGGATCCAATTGTTAACTTTTTAGTTTAGACAGTAAACGTAGGTGTACAACTACAGAGAAAATCGTAAGAATGTTTAATCAAGGGGAACCTTTGAACGATAAACATCACCTGAGTACTAGGTAAAAAGTACTCACTACGACCAACCTGGTACCGCTTTCTTAATTACCTGTGGCAATCACTTAATCGATAAACGATGATGGCCGGCCTAATAGTCAAACCGTATGTCGTACATACCCGGAGTAAAGTATTGCCGAATTTCGGGAGTATTAAACTCAGTATCATCCGGCAAATATTGGCACTATTGCAACACTGTACTATCGGGGTGATCAAAATTCAAAACGTATGTACTTAAATAGTGTACCCGCGACGCGAGCACGTGACCCTATCCTTCGGCTGGCATCGCATCGGTGGAGGGAACGAATGAGTCAAGGAAGTGACGTTTGGCATGAGATTGCACAGTGCGCACAGGAGATCGGATACCCCCGGATTGCCATGGCTAGCTAGCTAGTAGTAGTAGGTCATCGGAAAAGATTTCGTCCACCTACTAGTCTACTGAGGAGGCTATCAGCACTACCGGCACATAGACTAGTACATATACTGTCTTTGGCGCGAGCCCCATTTCTTTATTTGTAGCAAGGCCATACACAGACATGATTCTCGGAGATCCGTCACTGAGTTCTGCCTGGGTGCCATATGATGTGAATGGCAAACCTACCATGCCGTGCTGCAGTTCCGACGGAAGCTCGATCGGCGAGGCAAAACTGTGGTGTGGCTCCGTCCTGCCAGTGCTGATTGGCTGGCATCAGGCAAAATGGCAAATCCGTAAGTGTATTCGTAAGAAACGCAACAAATTGCAGGCCCATTTCTCTCTCGGCTCACTGGGCAGCAACAGGACGTTTCCTATATATCTTTACAACGAAATGTCTTGTACCTAACGTGTAGGAGGCTCGTAGAGAATAGGAACTGAATTTTAGGTTTAGAATATTGGTAAGTATAGTTCTGCAATCTAGCTAGATAGCACTCGTCCCCATTCCAATGCAAAAGCTCCATCCTACCAAATCATTTTTCACTCGAGATCATCTACTTAACTACGCAGCACGAGGACCACAAAGTACTACAAGAATAAGGCTTCCGGATGTCCAAGCGACAATCCAGAATGGACGCATGGGCATCAGCGCGCTAGTTGTCATCAGCAATGCAGTGCTGAATATACATAGGGCACTCGTTGCCGAGGAAGTTGGGCTCGCGTCTCCTCCCTCTGTGCTCGCAGCGTCTCCTTTTTCTGGACTGTCGTTGTCCGACGTAGTATTGCTTGCATCTCCACCGTCATTCACAGCTTCGGAGGATGTGGAGGCGGTATCCTCCAACGACGCCATGAAATTGGTGGAGAGTGAACTGTCTGGAATTTCCACTTCCGAGACTGGACACTCCTCAATGTCCTCCTCGACACTCATCGCGGTGGGTCCTACCATGGGACAGGGTAGTTCGGCGCCATTTTCATCGGGCATGGTACAATTGTGTTTGGCTTTCGAGTCGTATTGGCAGTTGGACGTACTCACAAGCGTGCAATTTCCATCGTCCGTTTCCGAAAAGGAGCAGCAGTAGGCAGGATCGTCAAAAATGAAATTTTCGTCAAACCAATCGGCACAACTCATGGTGAAATTTTCTTGACAGCGAGAACCAGGACAAAGATAGGCGGCGCCATCGACTGGATCGATATTTCCAACCGATAGAATGGCTGCCATCCAAGCCACCGCCAAAGAAACATATCGAAAAGAATTGTTGCCCTTGTTGTGAAGCATGATGGGAAGCATCATTTTGTCTCTGACTACCAGGTTTTCTTAAATCAATTTCAAAAGAAGATGATTGTGTTGGCACTACTAATAATATTGTGCTAATCGGAGCTGCTATTACCAGATAGCCGCTGAATGTAGCATTTGTATCTAGCTAGCATGTGCCGAAGCAGCTGGCTCCTCTGAACCCAGATGGTTTGCTTACGAGTTCATGCATGGGCTGGTCAGAAGTTTGGTACCGGTACGACTTCAACACTGTCACCGTGTCACGATACATGATGGATCGAAAGATTTCACGGATCCCAAGTCTCCTGAGAGCGCGTCCAAACTCAAATATCGGTAGGACGAAAACCCAAATCTCACCTTTTTTAGGCTTTAAAACAATGACGCACTTGCACGGTTCTCTTCTTTTCGGCCTAAATTTCACCAGACAGGTGCGGATCGTGTCCAGGTTTTTTGATATGCTGGACGCAGGTTTTTGCACCAATGTTTTAGCTTCTAGTTATCTGATTGGCTAAAATCAGTCCCTGCACTGCATTCCCATTTCATCTTGGCTGAAATCGAGAAAGCCGGCATTTTTGTGAAGAACAAAAAGGTAGCAACGTGGTTGATTTCAATGACAATGTTGAAGCAATCATGCGCATTCTTTAGTTTATGTGCTACATCGCAGCCACTGTAGCTAGTGGACCAGCTGCTTTCTCTTGCTGAAGAACGCTTCTCCGCGGTCCAAAAGATCGCAAAAGATTCCAGTTGTTTGTGTTGTTGTTTGGACGAAGCAGCTCAGTTTGTTGTCGCAAAATTTCAGTTTTGTAATGACTGATCCGTGGGAGGTTGTACGCAGATCAGGTCCCTACGCAGAAAGAGAGATCACGATGGCCAACAGGCATGCAGTGGCTGCTGTGCCAGCCGTGGATTCCCCCGAGGTCGTGTGGAATGGAGAAACACCCCCGAATTCAGCTGCACGCTTTGTTCTTACTCAGTTCAGCCGGAATGATGACTCGGATGATGACAACCTTGAGACTCCAACACCACCAACGCCGGAAGACGAATTCGAAAGCCTCGGAAGAGAACTGGGCATCTCTGTGGGTGTGGCTGCCAAATCTGTCGCGCAAGACGCACGCATGCAGCATCTCCAAACAAAGACAGGCCTTTCCCAAGAAAACCAGGGATTTCAAGCTTTCTGTAAAGGGAACTTGTAGTAAACACCAGGAAGTCGGCGGTCGAGGCAGGGTGGAAAACTTCAACGTCCAAAAAGCGACATTCATGGTCACAGCAGCCTTGCATGTTCAACCCGCACTTGTGTTTTCGGCCACAAAAGAACTTACGAGCACCACACGTTGCTTGTTTGCACACTCGGTCAGTGGGTTTCTCGGTCCAGACCAACATTCCATCAACAGCACCGGCAACACAGTCGAACGAGGGGCCTTTGCATTTAGACAGAAATCCCCGTGCAATGTCTCGCTGCTTTCCATGATCTTCCGGGAACTCAAATGCAAGGGCAGGACATTTGTTAACAGCATCGCATGCTCGCCATGCTGAATTGAATGCTTCAGAGTGAGAGATCCCGTGAACCACGGCAATGTCTTCTGGTCTGCCCCCAGCAAAATAACGCATGGCAGCACTCAGGCGACTGCTGGGTTTAATCAGGCCATTTCTTGCGCCATTCCTTTGTTTTTTCTTCAGAGAACGTTTGCTGCGTAGAAGTGGTTCAATCAATTTGAGCAATGCCCAACAATCGGCTTCCGTCATCCGATAGGCGCGCCTGACATAACAAGGACCAAGTTCCTGGAATGTAGCTGGCACTGGCGTCCTGCTTCTTTTCCTATGCTTGTGTCCACGGATGTCATGTTGTCGAGGCCCTGCAAAACCAAGCTCAGTCGGCATTGTGGCGAACAGGATGGCGGCAGTCATGGTCAACAGACGCGCTTTGTTGGAAACATCCTCCGTTGTTGATGTTGGCGCGCACACAGCCGCATCCACAAATGACAAGAGAAACAGACACAGAGCAGTCAGCCACTTCAGGCAGCCCCTTTCAAAGGACAACACCATCGTAGCTGTTAGTCATTGACAAGACTTCAATGATTTCTAATAGTTTAACTTGTCAAACAGCATTGGTTGATGCTTTGTGTTGATGCTTTGTTCATGTGCGTTGCTGGAAAATGGCGGCCAAAACAATGCCATCTGGCCGCAAAGATGATTCTTGACTTTGGGGTCACGGGACTACTTTTGGGACTTGTTTGTATTAGTTTGTTCTTGTCAAAAGATCAATGTAGTTTGGATGATGTGGCGTGTTATTGAATCAAATAGCCTCGGGACTCGTGTGACTCACAAGGCATTTACCAGAAGTCGATTTTCACATTTGCAGCCAGCTCAGTAGTTTGGACGCTGCCTGAGATTGTTCCCAAGTCTCCCGAGATTGTTCACCGCAAGGATTCGGCAGTGGACAGTTGGCCAGTGTGTTTGGCGGCGAACATGACTCGGAAGAGTGGGAATGGAGGAGATGGGGAAACGCGCACGGTGCCCGGACAAGGACTATCCTTGGATTTCTCGTTTGCGGGACAGCATTCGAAGAACGCTGCGAATCCGGAGCAAATGCGGATCAATGATCACATGGGTGTCCACGGGGAAACATGTTGTCTGTTGGTGTGCCATCACGCAACGGAACGGCTGGACAAGATCTGGCAGTGCGCAGACGTGCATTTGACCCAAGTGACCAGGAGGTTAAAAAATTAACATGGGCAGCAACAATGTCACATTTATTTTGGACTTTGAATGTTCACCAAGCTGGCCATGATGAAGTTTCAAAAACTGAATCAGAAGTGCTGGGGAGCATGAACACAGAGCCCATCTCCATCATGTCCCAAATGTTTGTGGTTGCACGTTGCTCACACGTTTGCGCCGGAAAAAGTGAGGCAATGAGGCCACGAAGTCAAACGTTTGTAAAAAATGAGGTGAGTGCAATTGCATTTCCTAAAATGAAAAGATTCAGAGGCTTGAAAGCACATGGCTCCCTTTTCATTTTGTTTGCTTGTTTCTTTGAATTTTTGAAGTTGATGCAAATGCTAATCAACAATTTTTGTGTGCAACTTCTGTCCTTTCAACTTCAGGAATTTTTGTTCCTTGACATTCCTAGCCCTTGGCTTCAAAATGTGGTTGAAGAACACATGTTTCAATTGTCAGTCATGCATGCAAACAAATTGCCACAAATGGCGAAATGTTTGTCTGACAGAGACACATGGCATTGTGAAAGTGAGCCAATGCTATCCTTGAAGAAAAAACACATTGCTGATGATTCATCCCATTCAAATGGATGGACCAACAACATCCTTCGCAGTTTCACAAATCATGAGCAGTTTTCATCTGCACATCATTTGCATGTGACTTCACAACAAATGTTCAGACTTCTTCCTGCAAAACTAATTGATGTCAGGGTGTGTTCAACTCTTTAACTGGCTTGGGACGTGCGACTAAGTTTGTTCTTCGAGCTTGATTTTCAAGCAAAAATTGGGGGGATTCATGTTGTTGGATTGTTGATCTCAATTCAGTCGATGTTGGCATCTGGCTGGTTGTCATTTGACATTTGAACATAGAGAGAGCAACTTTTCAGGCAAACTAGAAGGCACAGTGGGGCAGGTTGGAATCATAAAAAATTGTAAGTCTGGTGCAAAAATGAATCATTTCTGTGTTGCTGTCTTGCCATCACACCTGGGACACAGTCGTTTCTCGGAACGAATGGCCATTTGGTTGCGATTGCTGCCAGTCGACACTGATTGGCACCATAAGACGCAAAACAGCCTGGCGGTGCTGCAGAGAATTATAGAAGCTGAGTCGCGATTGCAAAAGCTACGAGCAAGCAGACTGCAGTAGCTAGCTAGCTAGCAGTGCGCTGGAAAGTTGTACCACCTGGCATGCCACCTGGTGCAACACATGCCCGGGGGTGCACACAATGTCACGACTCTCAGACGGAGAGTCGTGACATTGTGTGCACCCCCGGGCATGCATTTGATTTACATTTGACAAGAACACATGAACAAACCACAAATTTACACTGTTCACACTAAGACAAAATAAGCGGCAGACTGCACTGTCATCAAAGCTTAAAAAAAGATAGCTAGCTAGCTAGCTAGCTAGCTAGTTAGAATTGGTGCTGTTATCACAAATTTCATCTCGAGGCAGTCTCGACACATCTCGACACCAAACCAAGCCAAACCAAGCCATCTCGACACCAAACCGTCTCGACACCAAACCATCTTGACGCCAAACCATCTCAAGGCCAAACTGCACCATTGTCAAAGCTAAAAAAAGACAGATGGCTAGCTAGAAGATGTGCAATTGTCATAAATTTTGTCTCAAACCGTCTCGACATCTACCGTCTCGACATCTACCGTCTCGACATCTACATCTACCGTCTCGACATCTACATCTACCGTCTCGACATCTACCGTCTCGACATCGATTTCTACCGTCTCGACATCTGCCGTCTCAACATCGACATCTGCCGTCTCGACGCCAAACCATCTTGACCATCTCGAACAAGCAGCTAGCTGTTTTTGTGCATTTTGTTGTGTTCTTTAAGCTTCGTCAGATTGTTTCTGTTGTTTGCATCTGCGAGAACAAAAAAATGTACCTTCTTCTTCCTCTGCGCACAACTCGCTTGCTTGGTAACAAAGATTGTGGACCTTTTTCTTGCATCCGTTAGCTGAGTTGTGGCAGTTGTGATCTGGAACACAAGCTGAAAGCATGCACCGAGGGAGAGGACATGTTGTGTTGCCC
>Ga0163148_10005862_pt1 | contig 12137 bp, 5 predicted proteins | sample OliLakLV19MP7P2_FD_148606 | JGI IMG/M metagenome (GOLD analysis project Ga0163148, IMG submission 148606) | Freshwater microbial mat bacterial communities from Lake Vanda, McMurdo Dry Valleys, Antarctica- Oligotrophic Lake LV.19.MP7.P2 | ecosystem: Environmental > Aquatic > Freshwater > Lake >... | reverse complement strand
GAATCCGCCGGCAGCGTGGCAACTTTGGTAGATGCATCCACAGAACTCAAAGAGGCAGGCACCACATTGTTGGACGTAGAAGGTTGCAAAACTTTTTGCTGTTTCTTGGCTCGAACAGCCGAATGGGCCACAAACCTCTTGCGTTTCAACAAATTTTTGTTGCAAGTGGCCGAGCTCACAATATGCGTCAAAGTTTGAATGGCAAATTTGAGTTCGCCGTCATTTTTGGAAGCCAACTTGACCGTTTGAATCGCATCCTTGTCGTACATGAATTTCAAATCTTCGGGTTTGAGTGGGACCATGATTTGGTTCAATCCAATGAGCAAAGCAATCGGATCTTTTGCCATGTCCCAATCATCATTGGCATTCTCATAAGCCCATGCTTCGGAACACAGGTTGGTTCGAATTTCATGCGTAAATCCTTCGTCCACGAGCCCAAGTTGAAGGTCCTCCGGGGTAGGCTCTCGTGGAGGGTGGTGTTTGTGGTGACGTTCCAGTTCTTCCGTCATGGCCTCAAAATTGGGAAAAATCAAGCAAGGCCAAAGCTGGGGTGGTGCTTCGCCGGCCACAACAGCACTCGTATCATCTTCTTCCGGCTTTACGGCCAGGAAATATCCACGAGGAAAGGGCTTTTGGAGGGCATCTTGGAGGTTGACACTGGCTCCCTTCTTCTTGGGTTGGTTGGATAAGACTGCCATTTCTTGCGTCGCTGCGGCGGTGGTGGTGGTTGGAGTGCCCGTTCGAAGGATGCTACTACCGGCAACAGTAGTGCACGACATTCTTTGGCAAGGATTGATGGTAGGTAGGTGGTTGCTGTTTCGTTCTTGTCGTTACGTCGTCGCGGTGGTGGTGGTGATAATGGGTCTCGGTCTAGAGAAGTGGGAATATAAACCAAAGGAATGAATGTTAACGTAGGTGTAATCAAAATAAATAAAAATTGTAGTTCCTACAGTGGCTGTCCTAACGTGAATTTGTGGCAGTGAGACGAGTAGCAGGCAACAAGTGTGAGGTATGTTTGGACCTCTATTCTACTAACTTGACTTGTGGCTACCAACACGAGCTAGCTAGCTAGCTAGTAGGAGTGGAGTAGGATCTTGTGTTGATGATGGCTGCTACACTATGGTGCCAGTACCGCTGCTTGCTGTTGATAAACGGACGAGCAAGAAAGATAGATGCGGCATGTGTTTCGTCATTGGTTCCAGTTTCAGGTTTTCTTTGGGAACTCCGAGCCAATGATTTGAACGATTGAATTCATTCATTGGATGTCACACACCGCCAGGCGGCTTGGATCGGCTTCTTTGTAAACCCAGAACTTGCTATCGGCTCTACGTTTTCGATGTTGTGTGATTTTGACCCTAATCCTAAAAGATCCTGGATCTTACGTAAATACTTTGGACGTGCGTTTGCCCCAAAAAAAAGCGTTAATCAAAACGAGAAATTGGAGTGCTAGCTTTTGCTTTAGGTAAGTCCGATACAGTATGCTGCAACAACCATACAGTAGGTTAGATGATTACTACTGGTACATGGTCCTGCTCGGCCATCTACTAGGGCAGTACGGTTGCTACTATTAGTAGGTTGAATAGAGTTAGCTAGCTTCTTTTTTCCATTGAAAACCTCTGGTACAAGTAGTGTGCCTGGTATCCTTTGGATACTCACTCACTCTTGACATCTGTTTAGCGCATCACTCCTTGCATGGCAGATTCATAGCGACTCCTCATTGAAATAGGTAATACAAGCAGGTAGATGATAGAATACTTTTCATTTTTGAAGAAACGCCAAGCAAATTCAAACTGCTTGTACTTTTACCTCTTCCTGCATGTCGTAGTCTCCACGGAGGCAACCTAGTACACGGAAATGCGACAATGTCTCCGTGTTTGGTTGGTTCCTCTAAAAAACATGGCGTTGGTCACCCATCCGTGATTGTTTGTTTGTGTTCTGGGGGGTACACATGGAGGATGTACAACCACATTTGTGTGGGACGACAAAACGTCCTACACCAGCCGTACGTATCGACGAACCATTCTACTCCATTCTATTTGATTCCATTCAAGTGAATTGGTCCACGACTTTACTACCACCGTGTTCGTGCACTTGTTGTTTCCACCAATCTCCATGTGGATAATGATCCCAGACAAACGAGTCGGACGCTGGCAATTCTTGGTACAAATTCCACCATCGGTACAAGAGTCCTGGCAATTGATAGAAATCTCGTTTCCAAGACTCCTCCTCGTTCTGTGGTGGTGGTGGTTGTTTAGGGTCGCCTTCCACCGTTGGTTCCGGCGGTGCCAAATACGCATGATGAGGAGCCCGCCGTACAAATCGCAAGGGAGTTTGGTAGTTGCCGTCTGGTGCTTGGCGTCGGGTCCGTCGTTCCGCAATGACCCAATGGAGAAAGGTCCGGGTCCGATCGTAGGTTTCGCCATTGTTGGCCACAAAGGATGCGGAAAAATCACACGGTCGTACGGTCGGATGACTGGCCATCCACCATTCCGTCGCAAACCGTCCCAATCCCAAAAATTCGGGCTGGTCGGGGGGATAGCGTGCCATGATGAATTTGTGCAAGACGCGTTGGACCATGGCTCGGCCAACGATGGATTGGATTTGCGATTCGTAATATTGAGGAGAGTGGAGACGATTTATGTATTGACAATCGGCAACCCAAACATTGCCGGCCACGTAAAAGCCTCGGTCGGTAGTAAAGTAGAGTCCACAGACATTGCATTGTTCTTCTTCTTTTTGTTGTTCTGGTGGTTGTTGTGTATTGTACTGGATCCAACATTCGTCTTGCATCAACGCTTGCGTCATGAGATAGCGCCATTCATCATTTAAAACATTGGCGTGGTGCGAGCCTTTATTGTGGACATATCCAACCCGGCGATTCTCCTGTTGTGGTTGTGTGTGACAAAAATCATGGACATGTTTTAGGGTCAAATCTTCCATGCCTTCATCCAAGTGTTGTTGAAAGACGCACTCCATGGACGCCTCCTGACACCATTGTTGCATGACGTTGGAGGGGAGTATAGCTTCGCTATTTTTTCCGACCGTGTTGTAAAAGACCGTCACTCCCCCGTCGTTGTTGTTGTTGTTGGCATTGGTCTTGCTACCAATTTGTTGGAGTTGTTCTTTTACCATGTCGGCCACGCGTCGTGTGGCATCCGTGGCGGCATCGTCCGGTACATAAATATGATAAAAAATGACTTTTCGGTTCGGGGCCATCTGGTTCCATTGCGGATGCCGATATATCTCTGTTGCTGCCTTACTAGGAGGCAGCGGATCTGACCCCGCTTCTAGTAGATGTGTGGTTGTATTGGAGATGGGAAGTAGCCACTCCAACTGCAGCTTTTCCCCGTCCAGTGCCAAGGCTTCCCATATTTGAACACTCCCCATTCCAATCGTGTAAAGGGACAACACAAACAAGAACAGCGACTTGCAGGATAATGGTTTCCCATTTGAGCAACACGGCAACCGTAGTAATGTACACCAGCCACCGCCCCTTCTATCGTCATTGTTATTATGATTCAAAGGAGAGGAGGAGGATCTCGTTTCCAATTGCCTTCGTCGTTGTCGTCGATTAAAATTAGCCATATTAATTCTGCTCTTTAGCTAGCTAGCTAGATAGATAGATGATAATGGTCGCGAGTATTGCTTGTACGTAGTGTAGATAGATTCATTAGTTATTTGTCTCCCTTGGAAATACTTACTAGTAGACAGCGAGATATGAAAAAAGAAAATATTGAGCGCGAAAATTCAATAGCGCTCGAGGTCTAACTACTGTAGCTAGCTAGAGCTATGGTTGATTTGACGCACTCACGCTCTGCTATGCTGCTGCAGTCACAATGAGGGTATGAGTCACTAGCTAGACAGCAACTACTAGCTAGCAAGTGCTAATTTTGTTCCACACCAAACAATCCATGGAAAAAGAAAACCAATGCTGTCATCACTCACTGCCTTTTGTACAACACAATCATTTTCTCTGTTGATGTGATGGGTCTAGAGTGTCAACGTTCACACAAATGACAGATGGTGGTGTGGGACATTCGAGAGCAAGGAGAAACTTGCTGCAATCTTTTAGAAAAAAAGTGATTTTGATGTGACTTTTGTGTGAAACATTGTGTCCCCATGCATGGTCACACATTGGCAATCACTTGCAATTCCCCTTCCATCCTCTTGTCAACATGATGTCTTTTGGAGCAGCAAGAAACAAAATGTCACAAAAACTTCCTCACAGAAGTTTGGATTGAGAACTTGGTCATTCAGTTGTGACTGCACATGCACAATCAAAGGAGCTGGAAGTCTTTAGAAAGTTGATTGGCATTCACATGAAGCAACCAACTTCTTTGAGGCATTTAATGATGTCAGCAAACCTTTTTTTCATGCAAATGCAGATTGTGTCATCATTCCTGTTGTCATGCCAAGGAAATGGTTTGCTGACGTCTCACAACTCTGGTCATCAGCAACTTGTCAAAAATCAATGATGGGCATCTAGCTTCAGCAGTTGGCAGAAGAATGTTTCTTGACATGACTGCAGATGAAACAATTTTCTGTCGCAAGACCATGTGCCGCAGTGTGCACAATCTTCTGAAGAACTTGGCAACAAGGTTATGACATTCCGACAGATGAAAAGCGAAAGGATTGTTAAGTTGTTGTTTGTCGGATCAAATTAACAACACCATTGCAGACCATTTGGCAATCTCATCCCATTTCTTTGTTAAATTGCAAAACATCAATAGCTCCATTGGCTTGAAACTTTGGAGAACATGTTGCACAAATTGCTTGGTTACTGAACATTCAAAACCCATTCAAAAATAGGCCGGTTTAGTCATGATGTCAAGAACCTAGCAATAGTGAAAGACCCATTGTCATGTTTTTTATTGCACACATTGATGGGCCCGCTGCTGGTGAAGTTCTTTTGTTACTCAACATGTTGGCCAGGAAACAAAAGGGGGTGAGGACATTTTGTAATGAAACCCACAGTTGTTTGCTCAAAGGGTAGAATTTTGAGTATAGTTTGAACTCTCCCCAAAGTAAAACATTTGTGGGAAAGTTTGAAAATCTATTCTAATTCGAAAATCTCCTCTAATGTGTAGAAGAGTTTAGTTAACATGTGAGAATGGTGACAAATTTTGACTTATTCTGAAGCTATCTTTTAAATTAGAGTAGAGTTTGAACTCCCCCTTCAACAGAGCAGAGTTGTCAAATTCTCCTCTATTTAAGGGAGGATTCAAACCTCTACAAATTTGAGCAAAGCTCCAGATCATCAATTAGTGCACATCACACGCAGCATGCTAACATCTTCGGTCCACGATGGAGTTCTAAAGAAGCAAAAGCTTTCAGCCAGCGTTGCTTTTGTGTGTGTAATTACCTGGTGGCCTACTGGAACAAAATTCTAGGCTGGCTCTGGGTAGTTCTAGACTGTTGCTGCTAGCTTAGTGAGATGTATCTTGGAGGTTTCGTGGCGGTTGCCTGTACTAGTACTTCGTCTTACCAGTTTCCCCGTTGCCGGCAAGACTGGGTTGCCCCCTCCATGACTGGACAATGAATATGTTCATCCGAAAAAAGGAATCGCCCCGATAGAGCGAAAAGAGTTACCCGGCCATGCCAGGGGCGGCGGACGGGGAAAGTTAGCCAGTGGGCGGTGAATTACGGAACGAATTTCTTGCTTGAAGTACAGTAGCAAGGAATTCTAGAACGTGTCAAGGTCAACGTGTGAAAGGAAGCGAACGGAAAGCAGGAAGTCAAATCCTTTCAGGATTCGAAGTTTATCCAGCATGAAACCTCCAGTTACTACTAGTGAGCTTGGTGTCCCCGGCGAGGTGCTCAAGGTAGGCAGAGTAGTTGCGTTCCCTTCGTATCTTTCCGTCACTCACAGTTTGTCCGGCACGAAACGAACTAGTGCCCTTTTAGTTGGGTCACACACTGGGCAGCCACGCCGCATCCATATGCTGCTGCTTTCTACAGTCTTAGTGTTCCAGGGGATATGCTGCTGAACGTTGGCGCACTAGTGAGTTACTAACTTTGACCCACCGTGCCACTAGCTAGGTAGACACGCACATCAAAAATCAGAAGTCGCGGTCTCCGAGCTCCGCCTTCAAGACGCAGAAACAGCATCCCACTACCTAGCTAGCATCTACAGTGCTACATAGCTAGGTATGCCGTATGTATTTTGATGGTTCCGAGTTTTCAAGATTGCATTGTCGCATACTTCCCACCGTCTAGCTTTTCGGTCGCTCTCACGCTCGAATCTATCTACAGTAGCTAGTAGCTTCAATACTAGTAGGAGCTACTTGTAGCATCTTGTAGTAGATAGGCGGAGATCGGTTGGGCCAATTCTTGCGACGACGGACTAATATTAATTCCACGACCTGTGCGGCACATGTAGTACAACGAACAGTCTGCTGGCTGAAGTATGGTTACCACCGGCAAGACTTGTCGCTTCAGCTTAGCGGCAGCCAGCGAGGTGTCTTGTGCCGTCGTGGTGGCTACAGGGTGAACTGGGTTTCTCCTTGCCGTAGGAGTATACGACGTACCGGCAAGATTGAATTGCCCCGTTCAAAGTTCACAGAACTGTATAAGGGTACTCTGATGTCATCATATCTTGATGGGAAAAACGAGAGAGTACGAATCCCTATAGCCGGGTGGTCAAGCTTAGGAGATTGTGACAAAATATCTCAACACAACACCGGTGTTGAGGATCCTCCTCGCAATCGGTGGTACATTACAGGTAACTCTCTCCTCCGAATGGGATTGGTACCAGTAGGTAACGGTACTTCTTGGGTCCCCACCGTACTTGTACCTTTCCGGTAACCTACTACAGTACATTATGTTGCTGACGTAGATTGGTGAAAGACCGAACAACAATAATGTCTCTTAATAATGGAATTCTAAAAAGGACGAAAGTCGACTTTTGAAAGTATTGGAAACGGGAAGAAAAGAACCACTGGACACTGATATTAGCTAGTGCTGTCTTTTTCTTGCACCACGTACTCCAGAGTACACAACATTGAGTGAGTCAGTCAGCGGCCTGAAAAAGATTCGAGACCACCGAAGTAGTACGTCGTAGCGAATTTCAGAATCACGTCTTAAGTATCAGTTCTTTGAAGTTATCACTTACTGGATATCAAAATGACTAAAACGAAGGAATACTTCATGTGATACGGTACTGTAGTATTTCACGGAACGATGAAAAGATTCATATGCACTACTCGATTACAAGGCTATGACGGTTACTTTGCCCGGTATCTGCTGCCCTGACCTGTCCCAATAACGCGCTTGATGTGGAACAATGACTGCCGCAACTCTACTACATTGTACAAGTACTAGCCAGTTCATATCCCGCATTTAGTCTGCAGAGATTGCATTGACAGTGGTTATCTGATACTAGAGAAGAAGAAACACCGTGTTGCCTACGTGTGCTGCCGGTCAACTACAGTAGTACTTCATACAGTATTAATTCTGGTATGTTGTCGACAACTTCAAATGCTGCAGAGCATCCTTGCACGCAATCTCTCCCACAATTCCAATCCTGGCACATACATTCTCTCACAAAACCAAACCTGGTACATACATTCTCACAATTTTTCAACAAAGATATTCAAGAAAACAAACCAAACCACCATGACTCAAGCAAACGAACAAACCTATCTTCAGGAGGCTGCTCAACTCAACAGAGATGCTGCTGCCCAAGCAGCCGATGGCAATGCCGTGGAAGCTCGCAAGCTCTTTAAAGATGCATTGGTCCTCGTCAACAGCAATAGCGCCACTGGTAACAGCGAATGCTGCTGCTCCAATGAAGCACCAGAACAAGAGGAGGAAGGCGTCGAACATCGTCGTGGTGTATCTTCTTGGCCAGTGATTCTTTCCGAAAAGAAAGAGCCTTTCTTCATCTACAGTCACGTATTCCTCTTTGAACCAACAAGTGATTCCGCCTCTTCTTGTGAGGTTGACCACAACTTTTACTGCACTGCCTTGATTTTCAACATTGCCTTGACCTACCATCAAGAGGCCAAGCTGTCGACTTCCAAGTCTCATGCCGACAAGTGCTACCGCTTGGCGGAACGCATGTATCAAAAGAGCATGGACATTGCGCAACTGCACATGGACGAAGACCCTGATATGGGTGTCTTGGAACTCGTGAGTCGAAACAACCAAGCCAGTATTGTTTTGCAAAAATACTGTAGCAAGTGCGAGGATATGTCCCGCTCCATGAGCCGGATGTACCGCCTGTCGTACACGCTACTCCTCTCGGAGAAACGACTCCCCCAATTGGATGAAGCTGTCATTCAGAAAATTCTTGGCAATGCCATGACGCCTCGGGCGTTCGGTGCCCCTTCGGCATAATAACGAAATGCAGCCAAGCAATCTCTCCCTTTCGATTACAGCATCGAGCTAGTTGTAACTTTTATAATAGAAAACATGGTGATTTTACAAAAGACAACCGCTTTTGATAGTCTGTACATTCTGTAGCAGCCGAACAAGACACACAACCAAGACCCTAGTACTGCCGTATGAAGTGGGGATACAACTGTTTCATAGTAAACGATGAACGCTTTATTTGGAGTTGATAACATGCATTTATGTAGAGATATGAAAGCCACGCCGTTTTTGTAGTTTGTTCCCTGTTCAACAAGCCTTAAACTGTCATGTCTTCCACCTTGAAGCCCAACCCCGATGATGCACTACCAGTACGACCCTCTAACCCCGGTCGGGTGGTGGTGGTGGTAGCCGTGGTGGTGTTGGTGGTGAAACTACAGCTTAGATCCCCATGCTCTGGTGTTCGTTCTGGCTTTTGTTCGGACTTTTCTTCGGATATTGGTAGGATTGGCGGCTTGGTAAATGATTCACTCTCAAAGGGCGGTGTTTGTGCTTGTGGCAGCGTAAAGTGCATTGTGGATGAATACATATTCCCGTGGTTGGTCGTGCGACTGGTACGATGATCTTCTCCAATGGATTTCATGTAGGAAATCTTGGGAACATAGATTAGGAGCAAGATGGAGATGCAGGTGACAAAAATCAGAATGGAACAAACAATGTACGACGCTTGTGGCTTTTCGTTTTGGAACAAGGCAATGATGGGAACTCCCATGATGAGTGCCACCAACATGATGACCATGGCCATGGCGACATAGCGACTCTCACTGTATTCCACATGGATGGTTCTCGCCTGGTAGGATTGTATATTGGCAATCAATAATGTGCCAACATTTAGGACCCCGATGATGATGACAAATGGCAGACTGCTGACTCCCTCTCCGCCACTGACACCGTACTGTTGGGAGCTGCCGCCCACACAAACTCCCACATAGCTCTTGTACACCCGATTCCAATTGTCTGTGCCGGACGCCGCATGTCGTTCAAACTTGAGCGGAGCCAGCAATGTCCAGCACAAGAGCACAATGACATTGGCCGTCATGAGGACGGCAAAGGGAACGAGGACATTCTTGGCCGTGATCTTGACTCGCTTGAAGCGTCGGGGGTTATGAAAGATGAGATTCACACGCCAGGACTTGCAAAAAAGCGATGTGAGCGTCGTGACAAAGCCGATACTGAGCAGCCAAGGAACGCTCATGCAGGCAATGTCACAGCCTTGTTGATCAAAGTGTTCATCATCGACCGTAAGCGGTATGAGCGCCGATCCCATGGTAAAGATGCCAAAGCAAATAAAGTACAGAAAGAGGGGTTGTGACTTTCGGATAATGGTATTCTTTCGAAACAAAAAGGTAAATATGAAAAAGCCGGCGGAAAGCGGGCATATGACTCCACACAAGATGTATCCGAGAAAGCGCCAGTTCCCAATGTAGTTCATGTCTTTGAGGAGGGGTGGTAGATCTTGAGGGATTTTGATCACATTGACAAAGCTCGTCGAGAAGATCTGATTCTGGAAGGGCAACTCGGAACCAGCTTCTTGACTCTTTCGTATTTCGTACAACTTTGCAATGGCAATGCTTCCCATTTCAAAGGGAAGTTGACCTACGAGGGCCTGGTGTATGAACAAGTTGAAAAGGAACAGTGCTATGAGACAACATTTGCCAAGTTGCAGCAGGGACCACATTCCTTCTCATCATCCTGCACTCGCTGTGCACGAACTTACATCTGCATATCCCATGTTCATGAGATCAATCTGTTGCTGAAGGGCATCACTGACTACCGTCAAGACATTGGGATATTCATCGACAAATCGTTTCCATTCGGTATCATTCAACATGGGCCAAGCCCCCACGGGGATAATGGCACCTAGATTGGGATGAGCCTCGGCAATGGCAAACATTTGCTCCACCGCAAACGCGGGATCACCCAAACAGTCCGTGGGCGACGCCGGGTGCTCGTCATTGTCATCGGTCAATTCGATCCATTCCGAACCTTTCAAGGCCGATCGAACACCCTCGACACGAAGTTGAATGTTGGGGGACCCGGCAGCGATAATGGCATAGGTCCCTCCGGCGGGTTGCATTTGTAGTAGGACGCCTCCCATTTCTTGTCCAAAGGCGACATTGTCGGTTCCAATGTACGCCAATCTGGAGCTGTTGACGGCGTCACTGTCAAAAGTCACAACATGAATGTTTTGGGAAACAGACTTGTTAATCAAAACTTCGGCTGATGGTGCTTCCACCACGGCCAAGGCCATGCCATCAAGGTCGCCAGCGTCAATCAAATCGTTCACAATATCCGCTTGATTGGCTTCGGTGTCAGGTCCTCCTTCGGCGGGTCCTGTGAAGAGGCAGGTAATGTTCTTTCCCGTGGTAATAGAGAGACGCTTGGCACGCGTCTCACACCCCGATCGGACCACTTGCCAATAAGGACTGTTGATGCGCTTGGGGACCACTGCAAAGGTATAACTGTCCTTTTCTGCCATGGCTGCTGTCCATGAGCTGCTAAACAGCAGAAGGCTTGCTAATAGGATTCTTTGTGTCATCATCATCGTGGCATTACAATGAACAGTGGTGGGAGCGATTGTTCTTTATCTTCTATTCTTCTAAGGTATTCTGCAATAGTTTATCTGGTGAAGTAGTGCTAGCGATGTGCTGTACAGTATTATGAGATGACTTTCGTTGGTTTCATTCCATCCGCTTATTACTCTTCATCTGTGTTTTTTTGTAATAATATCGGGTTGATCTAGCTAGCTAGAGTTCTGGCTCGGAGCGACCACGTCGAACTATTTCTACTAGCTAGCTAGCTAGCTAGCTAGAGAGCAGCTAAAAGCAAACAGTAGTGGACCGGTGGCAAGTTCGCATGCAGGATGTGTCGCATAAAAAGTGATGAATGATTCTACTAGGCTCGAGAGGAGCTACTGTACGGTACGTACTAGCTATCGATAGTAGTGGAGTAGTCTACTCCAGTAGTAAAGTGCGTGACTCTAGCTACTACTTTCTACTTAGCGCTCACAGGCACAAACAACACGTAGGGACACTTCATGTGGCCAAGCAGTTTGGGCGGGTCTCTTTTTTACAATCCGTAACCCGAAGCACTTGAAGTATTGTACTCCATTCCCTATAGTACGTACTCCAAATCGTTTCATCAATGTTAGCCCATTATCCTTGTGCAGTCTTTTGCGTCCCCAAACGAGACCATTATCATCGCATTGAAGTCTCTTTGTTGTCTCACCAACTCCTACCAGTACTGCCCATGCAGTCTTCCCTTTCTTCTTCGAGATAGTAGCTTCTTCGAATAGTAGCTTTTACCGAAGAGTTTCGAAGTTCACGTTCGATTTGCGGTAAATGACTCGTATAGGCGGCCGCGGAGACATTTTTTGAAGTTCAAAGGGTGCTGCATTGAGAAGTGTCTACTAAAGGATGCTTACTACCCAGAGCTACGACACCTGGTACCAGCACTAGTACCAGGTAATGTACCTGGTAGCTCCACGCCGGTAGCTAGTTTGGTTTGCTGGAAGTAAAAAATCCGGCTATGGTCTGTACTAGTGTGCGTCACGACGAAATTTCCTGTAAAGAGAGGGGAAAAGAAGGGGGAAGACACCTAGTTTATTTATAGATTTTCACCCTCCATTATGTCCACTGAATGCCGCTCCAAACTTTGTTTAAAGACAAGACGTTAATCAACTGCCAATGCTAGTGTGCTAATCACAGTTTTCGCGCCAGCATGGCATCCTGGGATGCTGCTTTTGCTGCTGTGATGCCAATGAAGAC
>Ga0163148_10005860_pt1 | contig 12137 bp, 18 predicted proteins | sample OliLakLV19MP7P2_FD_148606 | JGI IMG/M metagenome (GOLD analysis project Ga0163148, IMG submission 148606) | Freshwater microbial mat bacterial communities from Lake Vanda, McMurdo Dry Valleys, Antarctica- Oligotrophic Lake LV.19.MP7.P2 | ecosystem: Environmental > Aquatic > Freshwater > Lake >... | reverse complement strand
GGCAAGAACCAGCGAAGCGGCGCATATCGCGCTGCTGTTCACCGTTTGGTCGAAGCTCAAATTTGTAGGCTTGAAGGCGCTTCATATCACTATATTAACGTACAGTTCCCTGATGTTGTTGACGATAGGACGGCTTCGCCGTCCACGCTATCCTTCCCCGCCCTGAAGGGCGAGGCTTGTCGCGCACTTCTGGTCAATCAAGTGGGACGGCTTCGCCGCCCCTTATTTCTACGTTAGTCACCTCGCGGTGCTGGTAGCAGGTTTGCCGGTATCCGCCCCAGGCGTCGGCGCTGTCTCCGGTCGGCCAGCCGCTGCTTGCTTCCTGCGTGCAGCCCGTCTCATCGCACATCAGTTCTAGGCCTACATCGCAGCACTTGCACTCCGGGCAGGCGGTCAACGCGAAACCCTCGAACGGGCTTTTTGCCGTCATCAGCTCATGGTCAAAGCTCACCGCAGCGCAGTTCTTGCAGCGCCAGCGCCTCTCGGACTTAATGCGTCCCATCTTCTGCCTGACCTTGGACGTTAGCATTAAACGGTATGCGTTCCTTCTACTCCACGGCGCATACGCTCAATAGTGCGCTGCTGTAGCCAATGCTGGGCCTCTTCAATGTGCGTCAGGGCGCACTCATTGGCCTTGCACGAATACGGGCCAGACTGGAAGCCACGTAGTCTATCCGCAAGTACGGCAAGCAGTGCTTCGTGGGTAATTCCGTTTACGCCGTTGCCGTCTGCATTGATTGGGCCGTTTTGAAATCGCAAGTGTGTCGGCGCAGCATCGCCCCCTTCGATGTCATATTTGTGGTTTGCGCCGCCGTGTCCGGGTTCGTCTATCACCGTAATCGTGAGCGCGTCATTGCCTGGATTTACTTTATGCTCGTCAAGCTTTCGCATTTTACTTCTCCAAAAAAAACCGCACTTTGTAGTAGGTAGGCGGCTAACCCATCATTCGCCTGCAAGCAGCCTGCGTAGCGAATCGTGCAGGTAGTCGATCCTCACATTGATACCTTTATGCACATTCTCCGCCAGCTCGCGCTCGTTACTGCCGGGCCGCGTCAGCACAATGGTTGAGGAAAAAGCGAACTTCAGCGCATCCAATTCGGCCAGCGCGTCATTCTTGGATAAGTGGATTGTGGCGGCCACGCGGTCTTTACCATCACTCATTTGTCTGCCCCCTTCACAGTGCTGCGATTATGTCTCAATCGCGGGCCTGTAGTCATGCCAATCCCGGAAAAACAGTTCGGCACCGCCTGGTGTAGTGCGCCAGGTGCTCGCGACAGCAGCTTGTGGGGATCGCCCGGCATCCCCCCCATAGTGCGCAGGATTTATGGACAGCCAGTAGATGCGGAATGAACCATCCGGCTCAGGCGAACGATTTACCACCCGGATTTTAGCGATAGGCCTACCAGATTCCATCTGCTCGACATAGAGCGTTCCGAATTGTTCATCATGGGCAACGGCCTTCATGCCGCTTTGCACGATGTATTTGTTCTCCCCGAATTGTTCAATCATCACTCTGCGTACTTCTGCGTTTTCCTCCGCCTTGATCTGGTCGATGGTGATGGATTCCGGAAACATTACGACATGTTCCGGCACGCGAACGCCGTGTATTGAGTAGACAGACCAGCCCGCCCATTCAACAGCGGGACCGGCTGCGTTGTGTAGCCTGTGTGACCCGATTCCGCGAGGTCCTATCACTTCTCTGCTAATTGATTTCGGTCGCTCACTGACCATAATAAAATCAGCATGCGGATACCACCAGCATGTAGATTCAAGAGTCCCGTGATATGCCTTTACGCATTCCATCAAATGATCGGATAGCTTGAGGTTGCAAACATCTATTAAAAAAGAAGTCCACGCGCCGCCGTACCACCATCCGCCGACCCAGAACTGGCCTCCGAGATATTTATTCCAGTTGGTTAAAATTGATTTCCTTATGCCGTCCGCATCACTGCGAAAAGCATCGCTAATAGCACTGCGAACGATGCCATCGACAGCACCGCTTGTGGCGTCTTGCACAGCAGCATCGATAGCACCGTATATAACATCTCCTACAGAATCGCTCACGGAATCGCTCACAACATCGCGCACAGAATCTCGCACAGATTCCAGCACATCACCGCTCACGGCCACGCCAACGGCGCGGCCTACAGCCTCGCCAATAGAACCGCCCACGGCATCGCGCACGGCATCGCGCACGGCATAGTGCACTTCGCTGCGCACGGCGCCGATCACAGTATTGCGCGCGGTACCGACAGGCCAGTTAATAAAATTGCTTACAAAATCGCCAACAGAACCACTAGCATCGCCAATAGCATCATCCACAGCATCGCTTACAGCGCTGCGAATGACATCACTAACAAGGCGGTTAACAGCACCATGCACGGCATTGCCAACAGAACCGCTCACTTCAGCGAGTGCGGAACGGTTCACAACAGCATCGATAACACCGTTTATGGCATTGGTAATAGCACTGCGAACGACATCATCGACAGCGCCGTTCACAGCGCCGTCAACAGCGTCGTTCACGCCGTTGCTCACTTCACCCGAGGCGATCAACACCGCCGCGCGCACTTCACCGCGCACAGCAGCATACACAGCAGCGCTCACTTCACCGCTCACGGCATAGCGCACGGCATCGTTAATAGCGCCGCGAACGACATCATCGACAGCGCCGCTCACGGCGCCGTCAACAGCGTCGCTCACGCCGTTGCGCACTTCACCGCGCACTTCACCGCGCACAGCAGCATCGGCAGTATCATCCACGACGCGGCTCACAGCGCCGCGCACAGAATCTCGCACTTCACCGCCCGCAGAACCGTACGCAACAGCATCGATAGCACCGACCACGGCATCGCTAATAGCATCGTTAATAGCGTCGCGAACGACATCATTGACAGCGCCTTCAACAGCGTTGTTCACGCCGTTGCTCACTTCACCGCGCACTTCACCGCGCACAGCAGCATACACAGCAGCGCTCACTTCACCGCTCACGGCATAGCGCACGGCATAGGGCACTTCAATGCGCACGGCATCGTTAATAGCGCCGCGAACGACATCATCGACAGCGCCGCTCACGGCGCCGTTCACAGAATCTCGCACAGAATCTCGCACTTCACCGCCCACAGAACCGCGCACAGCAGCATACACAGGACTGCTCACGGCATAGCGCACGGCATAGGGCACTTCAATGCGCACAGCAGCATCGGTAGTATCATCCACGACGCGGCTCACAGCGCCGCGAACAGCATCGTCCACAGCACTGTGAACGAAAACATCACCGCTTACAGCACCGCGGACGACACCATCGATAGCACCGCTTACGGCGTCTTGCACAGAAAGACTCGCTTTACCGCGCTCGGCATCACCAACAGTATTGACCACAGCACTGCTCACGACGCCATCGACAGCGCGGTGCACGACATCATGCACATCACCGATTTTGCGCATTGTCTGCAACAAATGCGATGCAATCGGCGCGGCTAATGCCATTACGAGAGGGCTATCTACCCAAATGATAGTCTTTGGCTCCGGCAAATTTGCCAGCCGGTAACATGCTCGCGCGGACTGTTCAAATTTCGCACGGTCTGCACCGCCACAGCGCAGGCCGATCTCAATCCATTTGTCGGCCCATTCATCCATCCGGGATGTTTGTTCTGGTGTCAGACGATCTATCCTTTTGACAAATTTAGTCTTGAACACGGCGCACCTCCTCCCCGAATTCCTCTGCTTGAAACGCCTGCTGATAGCCACCTTCTCGCGGCAGGATTGGAATGGCAGTGTGTTCCTCATGGGTCAGCGGCGAGTCGCAGACTACGCGCAAAAATCTCTCAGCCGCATGATCGAAATAATCGACATGGAGAGACTTCGCAATACGGTGGGCATGCCCAGTTACCTCGCCGTGCGCAAGGATTACGTCGCCTTCTTCGGCGACTTTCGTCGCATCTTTAGGGATGCCGCCCCGGTATGATGCCTCGACGATAAGTACATCCCCTTGACGGACGGAAAACGGACTTTTTTTCATGACTATCTCCTCGGTTAATTAAGTGTCAAGGCCGGTTAGCTCCCACGTTATGCCCCAGGCTCTTCCTGCTGATCGACATCCGGCCTGGGCCGCTGCCTGTGCAGCTCATCTCTCACCACATTTTCGACGGGCACATGGTTGTAGTAGTCATCGCTCACGCGATCCATGTCCAGGCGGTCGGGATTGCCGCCGTTCCGCCACACGTCGTAAAACACGTCACTCTCGTATCGGCGCAGTTCTTCGCGCTGCTCTTCTCTGGTTCGCATATTCAACCTTTCCTGCCGCAGTGGGCATAACCCGGTGCTCAAGCGACGCCGCTTCACGCGGCCCTCGCTCTTGCTCGCCGCTGGTGCGCGCGGCCCGCTTAGATCAAGCGTCATAACTGTGCCATCCAGCCGCCTAACCACGCCAATCAACCGGAATTGCCACGGCAGGCATTTTCTCGCTTCGGCTACTCCACAGTGAACAGCGGCATCAAGTGCCAGCCATCATCCGGGGACTGTTCCTTCATGTATTGCAGAATTTCGTCTGCGACGCCGGGAGTCGGCCATACGCATTCCTCGTCATCCCAGTACATCTTGCCGTTTGCGTCCATTAGGCACCACGCGATAGCCTTGCTCATTTGTCTGCTCCCTTCATTAGTGCCGCGATCTGGCTCTTCAACCTGGCGGAAATAGCGGCCTCAATCCTCTCCCGCAAGGCAGGGGTGTTGTTCAGCGCCTCTTTGACAAGCCGCTCCATTACCACGGCCCATTGCGTTTTGACTGCGGCCTTTATTGCTCCCTCAGCGTGGTAAGCGTTTGTTTCATCCGCCACCGCAACGCGGATTTTTCGCTCAATCGCTGAACGTATTTCCGCTTCGGTGATTTCAATTTCAAGTCTCACAATATTCCCCTTTTTGATCATTTGTCATCAAAATAATTCCCGCGTCAACTTGTTTGCCCTCTCATTGGGATGTCCGGCACCCGTGACAGGCATAAGCGCGGCACTGCCACCGCCGCAGTAGTCACACGCCCAAGTCAGCCGCCCGCAGTTTTCGTATGCTGCCGGCCGGCAATCAAAACAGGCGTCGGGTTCTTCGCACCAGTCGAAGCTGACTTCACTGATCCCTGATTCCGGCCCACTGATCCACATTTCAGACCCAGCACGCGTTCGGTAATGACCATTTTGGAGTTTCAGCGTCATGGAATTCGCACGCCGTTGTGCAAGCGGTGGCCGGCGACGCTGCCGCAACAGGCTGGGTATTGCAAACCACTGAAAGCGGAGCACGCCGTCGGCGCGTGGATGCGGTTGCAGTCGGCGCACATCCATCGGTTGCCGCCGCGCGGCAGCAAACCGTATATGGCACTGCCGGGCAGGCGGTCGGCATGCACATCAAAAAGCACGCGGTAGCAGTAGCGGTCATTGTAGACTTTCGCGATCGCGGTGCGTTCGGCTGCGTCGCGCTTGTCGTCGCGGCGCTTGCGCTGGGCCGCGAGCATGACGCCTAACCAGGCGAATGCGGCTGTCATCAAAATAATTCCCGCGTCATCTTGTTTGCTCGACGAGTGGCGTAGGCCGTCCGCGCATGGTGCGCGGCGTCATACGTCAGGTGGCAACGCTGGCACATAGCCCGTAAATTCTCCGGCTCGCAGTGCTCCGGCGTGTGGTCCAGGTGCGCGACGGTCAGCACAACTCGCGCGCCGGTGTCGGGATGAGGCTGACCGTTGTGCGCTCGGCACTCCGGGTATAGAGGCGATCCCTCGCACTTCTGCCCGGCTCGGCCCCGGATCTCGTCAGCGATGCGCTTCCAGTCACGCGGGTAGCGCGCGAGGTTCTCAGGTTTTATCGGCATGATGGCAAGTCCTAAAACGGAATGTCCTCCTCTAAGCTGCCGAGCTTAGCAATCGCCGCCGCCCGCTTCTCGCCAGCCCCGGATTCCCGCGCGTAGTCTTTCGCGGTGGCCTCCTTGTCGGCGCTGTCATTCTGGCGCTTGCCACCAAGCATCTGCATTCTGTCGCAGCGGATTTCGGTGGTATACCGTTCCTGGTTTTCCTTGTCGGTCCATTTGCGGGTTTGCATGCGGCCCTCAATGTAGACCTGCGAGCCCTTCTTCAGGTACTCACCAGCAATTTCCGCCGTCTTGCCGAAGGCTGAAATGCGCACCCATTCGGTTTGCTCCTGCTTCGCGCCGAGCTTATCCGTCCACGTTTCCGAGCAGGCGATACTGAAGTTCGCTACCGCCTCGCCGCTGGGTAGATAGCGAATCTCCGGGTCTTTCCCCAAGTTGCCAATAAAAATACATTTATTCACGGATGCCATTTATTCCTCCCTGTTATTCCGATGTCGCCGGCTCTGCCCTAATGACCGGGCCGCGGTAGTGAATGCTTCGTCCAACTTCTCCCTGGCAGCCGCCACATCGCCACAGAAGTAAAGGCGTGCCAGCCTGTCCCGATCATCGATCATGCGATGCAAGCGCTTCACGAGATTGGCGAGGCGGCGGTCAATGTCCATCTACACGTCGCCCGCGTCGGCCTTCTCTTCGACCCGGCTACTTTCAAGGTTTCGGATGTTTGCGCCAAAATACTTACCTTTGCTTTCAGCGGACATCAGCGCGTCGTAAGTCTCCTGCGTGACGCCTTGGTAGTCATACGCGCCGCCATTGCGGAAGGTGACGCGCAGGACGCCGGTGGCGGGCTCGAAGCCGGCGCCAGCCAGTAGGCCGCTGCCTTCAATCTTGGTAATGGGAACCATTGGATCCTCCTTGGTGGGTTACTTGCGCGAACCGGCCGTGACGGGTGAGTTTCTTGCCGTCATGCCGGGGATGTTGGTTCTGCCCTCGAATCCCTTGGCCGTCTTATTACAAGCGCTCATGTTCAGGTCCAGCAAGGCAAACAATTCAGCACGCCCGTTGCAGATCGCCTCGACGATGAGCAGTTTCACGTCGTCCTCGGACAGTCCGGGATTGATTTCAGCAACCCAGTTCGTCCGAAAACTATTACCCTGAATCTTGGCTTGATGAGTTTCCGGCGTGGCGGCGACAACAGCGGCGGCGGTGTTGATCGCCTCGGCAGCCTTGGCCTGGCCATTCTCGATCGCGGCCTCTGCCTTCTGGTTGGCCACAGCGACTTGGGCAGCGGCGGCAGCGGCAGCGCGCGCGTTGCCCTCGGCCAGCGCCTTCTGCCGGGCCTTCTCCGCTTCCGCGGCAATACGGTACTGCTCGGCGGCTTTGGCTTCGGCACGGGCCGTTTCCTCGGCGGCTTTGCGTTCGGCGTCCTGCCGGATGCGGCGATCTTCGGCCTCGCGCTCCCGACGTTCTTGGTCAATCCGTGCCTTTTCTTTCTGGTCCCACGTCAGCAACCCGCCGTTCAAGTGCTTAACCGCAAGGTCTAACTCTTCCAGGGCGGGATCGAACAGTGCTTCGGCGTTGGCGATGATGTCCTTAGCCGGCTTCACGAAACCCTTTTTGAGTTCCTTCAGGGTGGTGATGGTCTTGAGGTAGCCATTACGCTGGTCGGCTACGATTTGCGCCATGTCCGTGGAGTCAATCTCGTAGGACTGCGCGGTAGTCAGGGCACCGTCGGCGAGTTTAAGTTTGACGATAACTTCAGGCGTGACCGGTAGGGTAACGGCGAAAGATTCGGGGATGGCGAGTTCAGTGCGTGCGTTCATTTGTATTTTTCCCTGATGCGTTGTGCGGTTAGAAGTGCCAAAAACTCGCTAAAGCAAGCGGGGTCGTTGTATTCCTTGAGGCGGACCGGCGTGTTTTCGTTGATGCGCAGGGCGAACAGAACAGCCTTCTTGGCTTCGGGGACTTGCTCCGCGTAGGCGGCGCGGTACGCCGCCAACTGAAGGCCTATAACCTTCCCGGCGAGGAAGCTGCGCTTGAAGTCGACGAAGGCGAACCCGCCGATCATCGCCATATGGCCGTACCGGTCCAGCGTGCCGGCGAACTTGTAAAGCGGGTGATAGACACGAGACTCGGACGCCCGCGTTACGAACCCGGTTTCCTTCACGAACTGGCGCCACTTCGCCAGCACCGGCTTGAGCCAGTCCGGCAGCGTTTCTTCGTCAAGGTCCTTCTTCTCGTCGAGGTCCAGCATGGTGTGAACGGCGACCCCCTTCTGCCGCGCGACCTCAAGCGTTGCCGCCGGAATCACACTGTAGTCGGTGAGTTCGGCCAGCACGCGCGTCACGTTCGCGACCGGTTTCCCGTCCCAAAAATAGCGATGCTGCTCGGCGTTGAAGGTCAGCATTACGCAGTGGGATTTTTGATCCACGATAAAACCGAGTTGGCCTGATCCATCGTCAAGGCTTCGAGCGTCCAGCCCTCTATCACTACCCCGTCGGCGTCATGGCCGAATTTAGTACGTGCGTCGCCCTCGGATAGCGACGCGTTGACCATCTGGGTTCGAATGGTTTTCAGTGCGCCGGGGCTGATCGGCTTCTTCTCGCCCTGTGTGACTGGGGGCTGCGAGTTGACGGGAGCGGATCCGGACTTTGATTGGGGTTGCGCTACGGGCTCGCGCGGCGCAGTTGAATAGTCGTCTGGCCGTAGATCCTCCGGCAAGTCCTCAATGTCCTGAGTAAAAATGTCGGAGGCGGCGGTGACGTTAAGCGTCATCGCAACCTGTGCGCGCTTACATGCCATTTTTAGGATGGTGTTGGCAAGATCGGCGGGTTCCGTTCGGATTTGCTGTACTTCGTATTCCTCCTTTTTTCCGTTATTCCATCCATACTTGATGCGGCGATGGCTTTCCGTGGCCGCATTAAACTCGCGTTGATAGGCCTTTCGCCATTTATACTTTTCCTCATTAGAAGAACATTCTCCGATGCCCTCGCCAAGGATAGTTCCGGTCCCCTGGTGGGTACCAACGGCCACGACGCGGAACCGGACGCAGCCGGCGGTGGTCAGCTCATCAATGCGATAGCTGACCCCAATCCGGAATGCCATAGCGATCTGTTCTGCGCCTGGCTTCCAAAGTGAAGGTTTTTCCGTGCCGGGTATCTTCCCGTAGTGAGTGCCCTCCTTCATCGTGGAGCGGAGCACTTCCTGGATCAAATTAACGTGGCTTCTAACGTCTGTAGCCGTCATTGGCAGCACATGTTCCGCCTTTACTATCGCATTCATCTTCGTCTCCGTGAAACCTCGGCCTTCAGGCCGGGGAGGTAAGGAGACGGTTTTGACTCGCCGTCTCCAATAGTTTGCACCTTACACAAACGCAGTGTATTATGCAAGGCATGGACATCAAGCGCGCCTACCGATTTCGGTTTTACCCTTCGCCCGAGCAGGAAGTGATTCTTGCCAGGACGTTCGGCTGCGCTCGCTTTGCCTACAACCACATGCTGCGCTTGCGCACTGATGCCTACTACCAGCGGCAGGAGAAGGTCGGCTACCATGAGACCTCCGGCTTGCTCACTGAGTTGAAAAAGCAGACTGAATACGCATGGTTGAACGAAGTATCCAGTGTGCCGGTGCAGCAATCACTGCGCCACCTGCAAACCGCGTTCCATAACTTCTTCGCCAAGCGCGCCAAGTATCCTTCTTTCAAATCGAAGCACGACAAGCAGGCCGCTGAATACACGGCCAGCGGCTTCAAGTGGGACGGCAAGGTTTTGAAACTAGCGAAGATGAATGAGCCGCTTGCCATCAGGTTCTCGCGCACCATACCCAAAGCGGCGAAGCTCACAACTGCTACCGTAACAAAGGACGCAGCAGGCCGGTATTTCGTCTCGATGCTGTGCGACGATACCGTTTCAGCCAAGCCTGAAGTAGCAGGCAAGATAGGGATTGACCTTGGTCTGACGCACTTCGCCATCCTCTCGACCGGCGAGAAGATCGCCGCACCAAATACGTACCGCAAGAACGAAGCCAAGCTCGCCAAGTTGCAACGGCGAATGGCGAAGAAACAGCGCGGCTCTGCAAATCGACGCAAAGCCAAACTGAAAGTAGCAAGACTACATGCCAAGACGGCGGATACCCGCAGGGACTTCCTGCACAAACTCTCGACCAGGCTGGTCAACGAAAACCAAGTGATAGCCATCGAGACGCTTGCCGTCAAAAACATGCAGAAGAACCACTGCCTTGCAAAATCAATCTCCGATGCAGGATGGGGAGAGTTTGTCCGGCAACTTGAATACAAGTCGCTGTGGTCTGGGCGCACGCTGGTAGGCATTGACCGCTGGTTTCCGAGTAGTAAACGCTGCTCAGACTGTGGCCATACCGTGCATAAGATGCCGTTGAATGTGCGTGAGTGGGTATGCCCGGAATGTGGGACGATCCACGACAGGGACATCAATGCAGCGCGTAATACCAAAACCGCCGGGCTGGCGGGGTTAGCCCTTGGAGATGGAGTTAGTCTTGTCAGCATTTAATGTTGTCGAGCATCTGTCGTTGAATTGGGAATCCCCTTCCTTTATGGAGGGGAGCAGTCAATAGGTTTCCTTTTTGAGACGCTTTAATTCAACGACGCCGGCACCGCCGCAGAGAAAACAGCGGCCATAATTAACGTGTCCACCGGACTGCTGGGATTCAGCAACGCCGGATCCGTCACATCGCGGGCAGCCTTCTTTGAGAATGTCGTACCGCGCAATCGAGGCGGCTTGTAGGCGCAAGGCCTGATCGAGTAGGTTCATTTTTTTGTCAACTGTGTGAATATCACCTTATGACCCCTGGATCGAAGATAAGTAGCCGCTTCCTCCTCGCGCTGGGCCTCCTCCCGCCAGACCTGGGTGACGTGGCTGAAGTTGTCCAGTCGTTCGGCTGGCGAAAGGAAGTCGAAGGAAAGGAAGTCGAGGAAAGCGTCGGATTTGTTCATCAGTATCCCCAAAATTTAGAAAGCATTCCGGCAAAAAAACAGACTGCCAAATACCAGAGAAAAAGGAGAGTCCAGCTAGAGAGGCCCATCATTCATCTCCTGGAGGCTAAGGGCCGGACTGGTTACCGGCGCTCCTTGTGAGTTAATTGATTACCCGCTGCTGTCCACGGGCCACCCTAGCCATCGAACGAGAGACTAGCAAGACATTCCAACTTTAGTCAATGATTATTTAATTGCATTCTCCGAAAAGCAATGCTACCGTGACGGCATGGACAAACCAATATTGGAATATGTGCTTACAGAGTTGCGGGATCGCAAGGGTTATTGGCCGGCGATTGCAGCGAGGACAAAACTGCAATATTCTTGGCTAACTAAGTTAGCGCAAGGGGGCATTCCGGAGCCTGGAGTTAACAAAATTCAGAAGTTAGCGGACTTCTTCCGCGCGCATTCGCGTGAATTAACTGATCGCCGCGCATGCAAGAGCCGGCGATGAACTGCCCGCTTCACGGCCTCCAGATTGGCCGTACTCGGTGTCAGTGGTGTGGGCATGACCCCATTTTCCCGCGTCGTCCTCCCTCCTCCCCGGACGACGTTTTGCCGCGCACCTTACTCGGTGTCGCGGCTATTTTATTCAAGTGAAGCAATAATCTTCGACTTCGACATTATTACGGCGCTCGCCATCAGTTTCGGCGTTTTGATAGTGGTGTTTTTTATCGCGGATCAGGTTTGCGACGAACCGGAGGACTGGAATGATTGAACTTTACGCGGTGTTTCTAGGTATGCAGGTATTGGGCGCGGCTTGGCTGTTTCTGGTTTTGGCGACGAGGGACAGCTAAAAATTTTAGCCAATTTGTAGATTTTAATTGACATGCGTGTAGTACATAACGTTTACTCAACAGTAACGAGGAAGAGATCAATGCCTAATCGACTCTTGCGTGAGGGTATTTGCTCTAGCGACGCGATCGAAAGTCTTTCTCCGGAACTGGAGGTCATGTTCTACCGATTGTTGGTGGTGTGTGATGACTACGGGTACATGGACGCAAGACCGCCCATATTAAAAGCCCAATGCTTTCCCCTGAAGGACAGCGCTACGCAAGCCAAGATCCAATCTTGGATCGACGAGCTTGCAAAGCAAGGACTCATAGCCGTCTATGAGAAGGACAATAAACAGTTCCTTGCTATCTGTAAATGGGAGCAGAGGGCCCGTAGTAGGCAGAAGTACCCCGGGCCAATGGACGAAGGTTGTCAGTCAATTGACCGTCAATTGTCTGACAACTGTCAGACAGATGACCGCCTGGGTTGGGGTTGGGGTTGGGGTG
>Ga0163148_10005858_pt1 | contig 12142 bp, 8 predicted proteins | sample OliLakLV19MP7P2_FD_148606 | JGI IMG/M metagenome (GOLD analysis project Ga0163148, IMG submission 148606) | Freshwater microbial mat bacterial communities from Lake Vanda, McMurdo Dry Valleys, Antarctica- Oligotrophic Lake LV.19.MP7.P2 | ecosystem: Environmental > Aquatic > Freshwater > Lake >... | reverse complement strand
CTTTTTGAACTAATTCAAGTTCTTGGTTCCAAAACTGTAAAAGAACAGACCTTCCGTATTCAAGTCTTTCTACCAACATTTTAATTGATACATAATTATTTGTGTAGCTGCCCGAACTACCCGACCCAGCCAGAGCAGCCGATATCCCTAGTCCTTGATAGATGTTGTTTAGTACTGGTTCATATTTCTGGTTCCCAAGGAACTTATATACTTGACTATTAGATTCTGTAAATTGTAGATCAGGGCCCCATACTAGATCAAAAGTTCCTCCCCCAACATTACTAGCCAATATATCTCGAAGCTGATTCATCACAGCGGCCCTAGGAGCAATCTTGTGCTCCAAACTACCAAGACTCCATAATCTAATATTAGATATTGCACCATCAAGAGCGGCAACGTCCGCGAGCTTCATCTTCTCAAGCATCGCTATATCATCAAGGATGGGGTTAATCATAGGATTAGCCCAAACTAACCAGTCGTCCTTCTTATAATGGTATAGGTTAATCTTGTCAGGATCAAGCAGAACATCGGTATTGCCCTCTTTAATCTGCTTTTTTATATAGTCTGGTAAATATTCGTTATCCTGATTTATTTCGCCCCCAGAAAAGGTCTTATCGTTAATCTTTAGGAAGTATGACTTTTTTCCTTGTATCTTCTTCGCTTCCACTAATAGTGGATTCAAAAACTCATAGGACCAAGGTATTTCCCGCCTATAAATCTTAGGCTCGTTCTCAACTTTTAAATCAGCCCCACTAGATTCTTCAGCAGAAGTCTTCTTGAATTCTTCCTCGTGGCCCTTTGTTATCTTAGCTGTGGACCTATTTATAATTACATTTCCGGCCCTATACAGATAATTTAGGAACCTCTCGGATCTATCATATCCCCCAACCTGCTTAAACCAATTCTTATAAAACTTCTCAATAATAGGATCTTTATGGACTATGGTTAATCCTTGGCAGGCAAAGTCGCCCATCAAATCTATTACGTTTCTAATCAGGCCCACCTTATCATAAGCATTCATAGATGCCCGGATAATAGCCTTTTGACGGGCCGGAGTCATCTCTTGAGGGCGGAAAGCTTCATAATCCTGCCGACTAAAAGATGGCCGAACAGAAATTCCCGGCTCCACATTAAGATATTCTCTGTTTAGGGCCCCATAAGATTTTTCTACTCCACCATATGCTTCAATATCAAGCCCGGTAAGTTTAGACATAAATCCATTACCAGCATAGGGGGTCATCTGGACGGCGGGAACTGGAATATTTTGCATGACATATCCGAACTTTTAAGAAAAGTGCCAAAAGTGCCGCATAATTGTAATACAATTGGTAATGCGACTACAAATGAATACTCAAACAAAAATCACAACCGCTAATCGCGGATTGGCAAAAGAAAAAATATATACATGTTGGTTAGGAAGAAGGTAATTATCCTATCGAATGTTTGTAGAAGCTTACCCGGCCTTTTTCTACACATTCCTTAATTTGCTTCTGGACTTTGTTTAGGGCGGATTTTCCAGTCTTTATATCTACTAGTACTATTCCAGTTACTAGGCCCTTAGACATTCCCTCAAATATTACTAAGTCGATGGGGCTTCCCATGAAACGGGCATCTGAAGACTCATAAGGGAACTCGGGCAGGAATGGGGCCATTTCTTCCGAGATTTGCCCTTTTAACACGGCCCGGCTCGTATCTACTGCGTCCTTACGTGCTAGTTGAATATCTTTGGTGTGGACTTGCTCGGACTCAACCTGAGCGATTTTAAGGGCCCCCACCTGTTCTTGATATCCTTTTATCTGGAGACCCATCTGTTGATTCTGCGATAGGAACTCATTAAAGGTTACAGAAAGGCTCTTGTTCTGAGTCTCCAAAATACCTATTTTTTCTATTGCATTATTATGCTTTTGAATTAGACTATTTGCAGCCTCGTCCCAAATTTCCACTCCTTCTTTTTGCCTAAGTAGTTCCGCGTTAAGGTTAGCTATTTTGGCTAAGTTGGGCCCCCAAATAGAATCAAAAACAATGTAAATAGTTAAAACCATAATTGATAAACATAAACCTAATATTACCATTTTTTTATCCTGCGTTTATAAACCAGTCGGGGCCATCATACATTTTACCATCATTAAGTTCTTCAGGCTTCATCTTTCGGGAGAATCCACCCGCATTAGAATACCCATCAAATACGCTAGTCACAACGCCGGTACGGGCAGACATGTTAGCCATGACTAGGGCCGAATACCTATCCTTACGCAACTTTCCCTTTTTACCAGTTCCCGCCGAAGAATCAGGGGTGTCCCATCTTTCCCGGCCTGTCGCGGTTTGTGTCACCACGATCATAGCTAATTCATCTTTAAGTTCCTCTATGTCCATCACACAATCTTCTAGGGTGTCATAAACACGACCCTCGGCAGCATCTTCTTGGTATGACATTTCTAGGGCGATAGGATCGTAGTACGGAAACAGTAGGACCTTATCTTCCATATCTTTCCTTAGGCCGTGATTAGCTGTTCCCGTCCAATCCGATTTAGCAAAATTAACCATATTTAATATGTGGAGCCCATTATGATCATCAGTATCCTTAGGTTTTTCCGGATCTATAGTGGGCCACAGAGGTATCTCCCCGGCTTTTATCTTATCCTTATCGTGTAAACACTCCTCTATAGCCCGGCCCCCACCCTGAGAGTCAATAGCTATCTCCTGTGTTGGGAATACCTTCATTAAGTCCCGGATCTTCCTAGAGCAATATGCGTAAAAGTCAGTCTCTTCTACAGTGCCCGTCTTAATTTTTTCTTTGTGTTGTTGTTTATTGGTGGTCCATACATGCACGATCCTTCTATGGTCAGGATTAACTTCAACTACTACGATAGCAAAATGATCCACCTCAGAAGCAGGGTCAACGCCTATAACGTATTTTTTAGTTGTGTCTCCCCGAAGCATCGCCTCGAAAAAAACTTCGCCCGAAGCTAATAATATAGGATGGTTATGTTTTACAGTGCAGGACTCTATAAGGGTGCGTTTAAAAAATCCCACACTGTCTCCTGAAAAGCAATTATGAACGGTTGCAGTCGGCAAAGAGTAAGAATTGTCCTCCTCCACCTCTAAATTATAAACATAGTCGTAATAATCAACAATTTTACTGGATTTTATTCTGTGATACTGATTAAAATCGTCTGACCATAGATATGTAGAATTTTGAGTCTTTATAAAATGTTTCTTATCTGGATAAAACTCATTTATAAACTTAGCAAAACTTCCGCCACTTATTTTTATTCCATATGCCTGTTGTGTCTTATGGATCTTACCATTGATTACTGCAAAACCTTTATTTTTTGGTCTTAACATATTTGAAGGTATATTAAATATCGATAACACTAATCTTATTTGGGTTATAAGATTCTCGTTAGTTAGTTGTATTCCGGCAGATCCACATCTAATGTGACCGTCACCATTAAAAGCTCCAACAATAAATCCTTTTAAAAACTCCTTATTTGAAAAAAGTATTTTAGTGTCAATAATTTTGTCATAACAAACTCCGGGACATATTGATTTAAATAAATCTACTAAAATTCTAGAATTATATACAACATTAACATTTTCATCAGTTTTGCATAAATATTTTTTTGTACTTATCCCAAAAGTTTTAAAAGCAGATGCCTCAAGAGTTTCGACAATTTTTTGTAAACTATAGTCTACGTGAGAATCTAACGAAAAACAAACGGTTTTTCCTTTAGATCCGCAAGATCCTTCTGAAGCATAATATCCAACACAAACACCAAAATCATAATCTAGTCTTATGTTTGAATTAACCGCAGTCTTTGGTCTTTTTTTAGACTGCTTAATTGTTTGACTAACAAGAGAAAAATGAACCCCAGTCTCTTTTGCTATGTCGCACTGTCTAAAACCAGTCTTATACATATCAATTATTTTATCTCTAATTTTATCATCCATTTTGTTTTGAGATGATTTTGGATATATGTATATTCCGTTATTATTAAAATTTCTCGTATAATCGCATAAATTTATGCTATCCAAACCACTAAGTTCATGCAAATTAGATAAACATGTAGATCCTTCTACATTATATAGTGGAATAAAATCCTTTGAATCAAAAAAAGGATGATTGGGAGTTATTAGATATGGTTTATAATATCCAGAAGTTCTTATCTCGATCATATCCCCCTTATGAATCTTGTAGGTTTTTTTTAAAACTTTCCTGAACCTATTTTTATGAGTTAATACCAAATCTCCTATTTGTATATCTACTATATTCTTAGAGCCTGTAGGAGTTATTATTTGAGTCTCGGCATGTACACATGCTTCGTATTCCATATTAAAGGTGCCTGTATGAATACTTGCTTTGGCCTTAGCTATCATCCCCTCATCCATCAAACCTTCATCTAATTGACCAACAGGAATCCTAAGAATTGTATAATCATCCCAATTAAAAGCTTTGCTATCAGAGGTGCCTAATGCGTCATCTAGTTTTTTCTTATCACCCTTGGTAGTTAACCAAGTTTTGTATTTTTTCCAATAATCGTAAAAATGATTAAATGTATAATATGCAGTACCCGCCACAACAATTTGATTTCCTTTTTGTCCGGGCTCTGACTCATCTATCTTTATAAGACCTAGCCTTTCTCTCTTTTTTCTCTTGACCTTTTCAACTGGAGAAGAACTAACGACACCAAACCCAAAAACAACTGTTTCAAGAATATCTATTGGGATAGAATTATGTTGAATAAAGCCGTTACCCATAAAAGAATTTGTTTCAGGCATGTAGAAATCGTAAAGATGTTCTTGTTTTGGAAGAAGTTCTACAGACCTGACTTTTAAAACAAAATTGCTAGTTTTTTTGTATTCAATAAAATAATCTACAGCTTCTTGCTCTGTATTAAAAGTGCCAAGATGGACATTCTTATTTGATTCACTGGTAGACAAATAATATCTATCTCCAAATTTCGTCTTTTTAAAAATGATATGAGGTTTTTTTACAAGAAAATGTCCGTCTTCAAATTTATTATCCCATTTTATAATATCTAGGAGTTTACATAATTTGTGGGCGTTTTCCCCTCTAATAGAAAGCATCCAACTATCAGCCTTAGAGACTCTATTTTTATTTCTTTTAATTAAACACGCAGAAATATTGAATTTAAGAAGAAGTATGTGTAATTGATCTATTAACCTTCTACCAGAACTGTAGTAGGCACAACCAATTCTTTTCTTATTTTGCTCCTTGTCCATATAGGTAAATCCACTTCCGTCACCCTCAAATAATCCAGACAAAAAAGCAATAACTACCGGCCTAGAGCTTCTTAAAATATCCTTAGGGATATCTTTTTGAACAGCAATCTTGTATCCAAGACCAAACTGAAATAATTGATGCCTAAATTCAGTAGATGAATAAGTTATAACCCAAGACTCTTTACACTTCCATCCCCTACCGTCCGTGTATTCTGGGCGATACGTTTCGGCCCAATGGAAATGCGGAAATCTATCTTTAATTTTATCTATAAGTTTTTTATCGGTATTAGTTATTGATATATAGTTTCTATTCGCAACAGAGCCTTCAGACACAAGAACCCCTAATAACCATCCTATTTCTTCATCTAAAACCAAACCATCTTTTTCAATGTCTCTTTCTGGAAAATAATTATTTGTATCAAGAATTAAAGAATCTTTCTTAGGCTCTAGATCCTTAGCTAATTTCCATCCCTCCTGAGTCATTACTGTATGAATATTAGAGCATCTAAAATTATATCCGTTTTCAGTTGTTATCTTGTAAACATCCGTCAAAGGAGTTTTTACCATGTGGGCGGGCGATTCTAGTTTTCTATCTTTATTAAGAAGTTGCATGGCATTAGAATTAGCCCAATCAGAGATTTCGATCAATCCGTCATCAGTTTGAATCAAAGTGTCTGATCCGAGGCAAGAGAACTCATCGCATACTATGTCATGTGCCCGCTCTCCACGTATAGTATCCCCACTACCTAAAGGTAAACATGTTATGGTGCTATTATTGATTTTTACCGTACATCTATCCACGCCCCCAAAACATCCACTTCCACCTGCACACAAGTCTCTAAGTACCGGAGCATTATCCCAAATATCCTTCATATAAGCATAAAGAAATTTAGACTGACGAAAAGCCGCCCCCACAATAACAATTCTTCTTTTTGGTAACAAAAGTGCCCTAAGTATACAATAAACTGATAGGCAAAAACTTTTTGAAGCACCTCTACAAGCAATCATCATTGGAAACTTCTTATCCCACAACTCCTTAATAATAACTAACTGCATCGGTAGCAAATCCACATTCAATATATACTTAGTAGCGAACCTAAAATATTCAGGCATACTCATTACTATATAGAGCTTCTTCATTACCTCTTCGGGGTCGGGATCACTATAGATAAATTCCATAGGATTAAAAAGCTCCTCATCAGGAATCTGTATGTCAAGCCAGTCATTATCAAATTCGCTCTCTATACTCATTTACCCCGCCCGTACTTCTCATATATTCTTTTCATGACACATGTAGTCATTGTGAAAGCACTACTAGGACTCCCACAAAACATTACATTTATCCCATATTCTAGCTGGACCTCGGTTAACAACTTAAGGACCATTTTGCCCGTCATCTTTATAAGCTTAAGCTTAGATGGAGGTATTCCAGACCCTTCCGGAAATCTAAGGAGGTCGTCCAAGTAGAACTCGCACATAATATATTTATGCTTAATAGGCCTCATTCTCTCTAGCTCTTTATAAAAGCGAACACTATCCATCCCTAAATTCGTAGATATTTCCGATGGAGTAGCCTTCCGCTCAACGCAAATATAATCCTCAAGACCCTTTATAGTGTAGTCGCCCGTTTTTATAGCAACGTGCTCACAACCTAAGCACTTATCATTAGGCTCGAAAGTCCACCCAGTCTTTTCACGAGTATCTGCAAGTATTATATAACCCATTTTAAACCTTTGTTGTTGGATAAGGTGACAAAGAAAAAAATATAGGTCATTTTATATTCACTTAATTATGCTAGGGGCTAATCCGACTAGGTCGGGTGATCCGCCCCCTACAAATACCCCTTAATTTTTTCTATTGTCTCATATTCTGAAGAACCTAATACTGCGTCAGAAAACCCGTAATATACAGCTTCACTAGAAGAGATCCACCAATCTTCCTTAGAAGATAACTTACGTTTTAAAAACGCCTTAACTTTAGATTCTTTATCGCCCCCAAAATGTTCCCCCCTAAGACAAACCCTAGCATAAATGTTGTACATCTTTTCTGTTGCTAACTTATTTGCCTCAGCGTATGAATTCGCCGCCCTATTTGTATGTTCCAAGCTTATAGATCCCTCGTGTATCAACCAATCACAATTAGGACTTGTTATTCTATAACCTTTTCCGGGCCTTACAGCCTGAGGAATTACCGAACCCATACTGGCCGCACACCCATGACTAATAAATAGGATAGGGCTACAGGAAAAAAATATAGTATCATATACGGCCATTCCGGCAGCCCAATCGCCCCCAACACTATACTGATGTATTATAATGGGATTTTGTCCACGAGCTTCTAGGGCCCTCATATTCTTAATAAAATTCATCGCCACATCAGAATTTATTTCATCATATAGAAAAACTTCTCGGGCATCTAAGGAAATCCCAAATTCATGAATGCATTCAATGTTATCGTATTTTACTGTGGCCATTATCGGTGCCCATCCAGTATTTTGACAAAATAACTCGCCCAAATCGATTCTTGATTCCTAATAGAGAAGTGGCACGGCTTACATAAACATATTAGGTTTTTCATATCGTACCTTAAGTATGGGTTGTCGGCCCACCTAAATATATGATGAATCTGTAGGTTCCGGGCCATCTTCCTTTTTTTGCACATTTGACAGGTGCTCTTATCTCTTTTGCGAACCCTCTTATTTAAATCTCGGTCAGACTCTCTCACTAATCCGTCCTCATGACCGTATCGGAATTAAGAAGGGGCCTATCCACCACACCGTCCTCATATCTAATGGCTGTTCCGAGCCTGTCATACTCGGCCTTAGCTGCCAGCCTATACTTTTCCATTTCTAGGCCGACCTGTTTCCTAAATTCGGAGTTCTCTGTTAGGCGAGTCATGAGGGCCGTGAATGTTTGCTTACTATCCTCAATATGCTTAACTCTTTGATCTCGGGTTCCCTTAATGGCCTTGAGTAGGTCTGACTTTTGCTTCATCAAGCTTTGATACTCGTCCGACATGTTTTTCATCGAGCCATACATCGTGGCAAGCTGACGCTCTAAAAGGCTAAGCATCTCAATATCCCAAGTCCCCGGTGGCTTTTGTTTTTCGCTTAGGATCGCGTACTGAATTTGCTCCATCTGTCTTCGTATGGTCCCCTGACCAATCAATATTCGGTCGCACATAATACTAATTTTAATAATATCAAGAATCTGCATTTCTTCGGTGTGGAACACGTCATCCTTGAACTGAGCATACATCTTGGCGTATTGCTCCTCAAACGTCTTGAGTTCGTCCCTATCGAACTGCTTCATCAGATCCCCATAGAATGGCCTCGTCTTTAAATGGGCCTTGGTGTCAATCTTAAGCTGCTCTATGCGGGCAACCCCCAAGTTCTGAATAATATAATCTTGAATCTTATCGGCTCTACGCCCCAAATGTGCCGCCATTTCTTTGCACGACAACTTATCTTTATTCTTAATTATATAGTCAACTTCTTCGACCGTAAATTTGCTTGGTTTATCTGCCATATACTTGAGCCATTGCCTCCCTAACAATATGCACTATCTCTTTTTTGCGAGTCTGACTAATTCTCACCCCGGCCAACATTCTAAGATAGTCTTTTCTGTGGATGACCGGAATAAGTTTATCTAATTCTTTTTTTCTATCCATACCATCTATTAGGGCCGCATAATCAACCTCATACATCTTACTTACCTTATCCATATTGCCGGGGCTCATCAGGGCCCTCTTGACAACTTGAAGGTGTTCAGCGGTGCCCGCATTGGGCCGATAGAAATGATCCCTCTTAAAGGTCTTCATTCTGTTGCTGATATGATTCGCTATAAAGTTTTTGAATGGGCGAATCCCGTCGTAGCGAGTTAAAGCATCCATGCCCATAATATAGGCCTCTTGAACCAGATCTTCCGCCGTAAAATTAGCGAACGCATACTTCGGGGCTATGTTATTGGCTAGCTCCCAAATTATTAGGTGATGATCTTCATTTGAGAGAATTTTTTGATTGTTTTCTTTATCCATGCAGATATATACTCATTTTATAAGGGGTTTTTACAAGTTACGCCTCAAAACAAGCAATATGGGCACATATTAATAACCGTAATACTAAAAAATAAGTAACGTAATCTTCGCTAATCACTCAGATTGGAGATACCTCGTCTGAGAATTTTCAGACGATCTTTCGCCAATAACGGCTTCAGATCAACTTTTAAAAAAGTTGCAAAATTGTGTGTTGGCCCAAATGGTACAAAGAAAAAAATAAGGAAGGGGGCTTTTTACGGGGGCGACTTCTGCCACTAGAGGGCCCCAAACCTAACTTTATGGGCCCCGACACCTCTTTTCCCAAAATAATTTACCTACTTGGGGAAATCTTGAAAGAATTTTACGGGTTCGTTGTTAAAACGATATCCCGACTTACAGTACATTCTGTATTAGCCTTTAACGCAGTGTAAGGCGTATGTGTTTTGTGTTTGAGATTACCGATAGGTGACAATGTAGACCAACAGGGATGTTGGGCTAAGATGATAATTGAAGAAAGCGTAGCTATGACGAATTGACAGGATGTCTTACGAAGCCGGGGTATCGACCGAGGGCTTTTTTTTACCTAAAGGAAAAAACTTCTATAAAAGGCCCGCCCTCATATGTATGTTAATAGGAAGATGTACTAATTTTTTTATTTGCTACCTTAAGGGCCAAAGCCCTTTTATCTCACTACGTTCGCCCCCATCTCCAAAGTTGCGTTAAAGGTTCTTCCCCCAATCTTTTGGTTCCGCCTCACCCTAGTGGGTCGGCTTATTCGCCCCCATAAGTTGTTTCATTTTTTTACATAGTTCTCCCCATCCATATTTACGATGTTGCGATAGGTGCTGTTCCAGAATTATGGTGGGGGCCAATCCAGATGGGTCGGGTTAACCATTCCAGAAAGAATGGCCCGGATTTTTTTTGGCATTTCTCTCGTATAGAATAGAATATATTAGAACCATATATAGTAGAATAGGATAGAGCTATGTATAACAGAATATACTAGCCCATTACTTTACCCGAGTGGGTCGGATGAACCATTGGTAAAAGGAATTTCCAGATTTTTTAACATATTTGCTGGGATGTGTATTTAATTTAAACCACCCCGCACTAGTTTAATTAAAATGGAGAAACTATGAGCCGTCCTATTGGAACACCTCAGAAAAAAAGAAATTCTTTAACATATCTTGAAATTAAAAACGTTATTGTAGATCATGATTTATTGACTAATAACGAAATCTTAGAAAAATACAATATTTCGCTTTACCAACTGAGAGATATCAGAAGAGAATATAAGTTAAAAAACAAATCTATATCCCACCTAATATCTAAGAAAAATAAAATAAAGATGCATCATTCCGATGCTATTTGTGGAATTTATGGAATTTATAGGCATGATGGAAAGAAGATATATATAGGATCTTCTGTCAATATAAGGACTAGATTAAAAGGCCATATATCTGACCTAGAAAATAAAAACCATACAAACAAAGAAATGCAGGAAGATTATTTTGATCATAGCTGGTCCTGCTATCTAATAAAAGAGTGTGATGAATCCGATCTATTAAAAATTGAAAATGAGATAATTTGCAGTTTACATAATTCAGTTATTTATAATAAAAATAAGTATACAAATTTAGAAGTTGATTATTTGGCGGCTTATGAAAAGATGAAAGATATGATTTTAATAGATCCCGTATCTGGATGTTGGAATTGGACTGGTAGGATTCATAAGAATTACGGAAGATTTGACTTTGATGGAAAGATGTTAATGCCTCATAGAGTTTCCTATATTTGTCATAATAACAAATATTCTTATTGCGTTCATCATAAGTGTGGAAATAAAATATGTTGTAATCCTGAGCATCTTGAGGATTCTAGCATATCTCAGAACAATCATCATTTTAGAAACACTGAGCAGTATATTGAAGGAAATAGCTTAGTCCATCTAATGAATTCTAAGTTATGGCCTTATCGGGACAGGATAATAGAACTCAGGGAGTCTGGTATTTTTTTTAAAGACATTAAAGATGATATCCAGACAAGTGTGGAGAAAAATACGATTAGACATTTCTATCTTAGATACAAAGATTATTTGGGAAAGAATGATGAGGCCGGAAACATGGGGGGAGTTTAATTAATAGGGAAAGTTTCGTGATATGTGATGAAGCCATACCGAAAAAGGTTGAAAAATTCAACCCCCCTCCAGAGGGGACAACCCCCGGCAGGGGGGGTGAACAATTCCGCGTACCGATCCGAACAATTCCGGAAAAATATCCGAAATAATCTTGTGCCGTTTTTTGCCTCATTTTGAGAATCCACGTCCCAATTTGAGAATTCTCATTATCAGACTGAGATTCTCACTTTGAAACATTTCATCTCATTTTGAGAATTATTTTTCTTGTGCCAAAACGTTCAAAAATTTCTTCCATAAAAAATCTTCTTTTCGTGGGTTTGGCATGGTATTAATTTTGTTTTGGATAAACTCCAATGCGGTTTCATAATGTGTGTTGTTCGAATCTTTCTCAGCGCGTGAGCGTATCGACTATCTCACAAGGACAATTTACCAAAAAAACAAATTAAAATTTAATGGTGTGAATTCTTACCTTTAATAACATTAGTTTTGCTTCATTTCGCTCAGAATCGACGATAAGACACTAGTTGACCACAATATACCATTGGCGAAAAAACGCTTTAAAAATGATTCTAGAGTGTTTAAGCCGTATTTAAAAAATCAATTTAATAGTGCAATGAGGCGGTGCAATGAGGCGGTGCAATGAGGCGGTGCAATGAGGCGGTGCAATGAGGCGGTGCAATGAGGCGGTGCAATGAGGCGGTGCAATGAGGCGGTGCAATGAGGCGG
>Ga0163148_10005842_pt1 | contig 12162 bp, 11 predicted proteins | sample OliLakLV19MP7P2_FD_148606 | JGI IMG/M metagenome (GOLD analysis project Ga0163148, IMG submission 148606) | Freshwater microbial mat bacterial communities from Lake Vanda, McMurdo Dry Valleys, Antarctica- Oligotrophic Lake LV.19.MP7.P2 | ecosystem: Environmental > Aquatic > Freshwater > Lake >... | reverse complement strand
CGACGAGCCTCCTTTTCGGCGGCACAGCGACACTCACCAGCCTGCGCTACGAGGCCTTCGTCAAGAGCGGGGATTCGGCGGCCAGCGGAACCTGCAACGCCAGTATGATTGCCGTGGCGACCGCGTTCGTCGTCAAGGCCGCATCTGTTTCGGCGTCCGAGAACGTGGCTATCTACGTGCGCGGCACCATCCGCATCAACGCGGGCGGGACGCTGATTCCGCAGTTCATCTACTCGGCTGCTCCCGGCGGGGCGCCCACGGTCCAAGCCAACAGCTTTTTCTATCTCAATAAACTCGGCAGCAACGTCGTTGCATCGCAAGGGACGTGGGCGTGAGCGACGTCGAGCTAGTCCACATTCCGATCCTCCAGGGGATGAGCGAGGCGGCGGACAGTAAGCTGCTGCCGAACGGACTCTTCGCGAGCATTAAGAATGCGCGTTTCTTGAAGGATGGGCGGCTGGGCCTGCGCGCAGGCTACGCGCTGGCAGACGCCGGCGCGCTCCCCGATGCTTTCGACGCGACTGCTCGCATCGTGCCGAGCGACGGCAAGGACGCGCTGGTCTACTCGAACAAGCGGCTCTACTCGATGCGCTCCGGCAGTAGCGCGGCGGGCTGGCTAACCAAGACGAGGGACAAACTCATTGGACCGGATGCGCCAACGCGACGCACGCTGTTTCGTGAGGACGTCATCGACGGACCGACTGCTTGCGCTGCATACGGCACGGGGCTGCCGGATGCGATTCTAGCATTCGTGTTCGTTCGCACGACCGGCGCGAGCACCAAGGAGCTTATCCTCTCCATCGTGGGGTACGAGTCGAACCGTGAGGAGCGACGCGAGGTCGTAGCGTCAAGCGCGACCGCCGAACAGGCGCACGTGCTGGTGGTCTCGCAGTATATTTGCGTTATCTGGAAGGACGGAGCCAACCTTAATCTCCGAACGTGGGACGCCACTACGTCGGCCTGGCTTGGTGCGACCGTCAACGTTAGGACCACCCTAACCAACCCGAGCTATATCGCTGTGTCCACTTTCAGCGGCACACACTTCCTAGTTGCCAGCTACGTCTCCCCAAACCTGCGCATCTCCAGGGTCGACGCGACGACGGGCGCAGAGGCAACGACGCTCGACTACAACATTGGCGCAGCACTCACACCTCGCCCGGCTGTCTCCGGAGTGAGCGGCGAAGGTATCTGGCTGGCATGCTGCACCAGCAGCGGCGGCAACTGGCAAGCGCTTGTCAGCGCTTGCAATACGTCGCTCACGTCCACTCTCTCCACCACGATACTAGAGGCGACGGCGACCCCAACTGTCGTTTATGGGCATCCGACCATCTCGCGCATCGACGCATCCAATCGGCGCGTTTTTTGGCCGAAGTATAACAGTACGACTGCGGGCGGGCAGTATGAAATGATCCGTTCCCAGGCCGTCAGCACAACGGCCGTGACCGGAAGCATATCGTCCACGTATGGGCTTAGCCTTGCGGGGCACGCTTTCACTGAAGGTGGTCGCAATTTCCTCGTGGCTGTGAACGGCGAGGTGTTGCTCGATAAGACGTACTTTTTGCTGGACGTGTCTGAAGACATGATGACGGCGCCAACGTCGGTCATCGCCATCCGGGCCGAATGGGCCCGCTCGGTCGCTGCGCGATATGTGTCGAGCGCAGCCTCCTACAACCTCTCTACGCTTTGCAGCCCAGCCGCGGGACAGTGGATCCACGGCACGCTGGTCATCGCGCGCGGTGACGTTGACGCTACGGCGACTTTTGCGCTTTACGGCCTGGATTATACAGCGCTTGATTTCAACGGCCGAGCGACGTTCCTTTGTCGCCAAGCTCACGGCCATATTTGGGCAAGCGGGGGCCTCGCAAGAACCTACGACGGCGGAGCGGCGTTCGAGGCCGGCCCCTTGGAAATCCCGCAGATTAACGGGGTACAGATCACCGCAGGGGCGGTTCTCGCTGTGGGGACGTACAAGTACATTGCTCTGCATGAAATCGTAACCCAACGCGGAAATATTCTGCAGTCCGGGACGAGCGCGCCGTTCGTGGTTGTCTTGGGCGCCGCAGCGTCACAGATGACAGTTTCCATCAAGCGCTACAACCTGAGCCAGCGCCAGCCAGCAACAAACTACGCCTCTTCAGCGTATGCGATCCGCACGCTCGTTTATCGAACGGAGGTGAACGGCTCAACCTACTATTTACTTTCTCAGTCGGGCTCCGAGTACAGCCAGGCGCCCGCGCAGGGCCCCACGCTATTTGTGGACCCCGTCGACGATCTCACACTGATAACCAAGCAGCGCCTACCCACTCAGGTCGGCTCGCTGCTGCCCAACGCAACGCCGCCACCGTTCAAGCACATGGCAGTGGGCGACGGCCGCCTGGTCCTTGGAGGGCTAGAAAACCCGCGCATGGTGCGGTGGAGCAAGCTCTTTGTCCAAGACGAGGGCCCGCACTTTGCGCAAGACGCGACGTTTGAGCGACCGGTCGATGAGGACGTGGTCGGCGTGGCATTCATGGACGGGCGTTGGTTCGCGTTCAGCGCCACCGCAGTCTACGAGACCGGCGGCGACGGTCCGGATGATACCGGAGTCGGCACGTTCGCTCCTTGGCGCAAGCTCCCCGGCGATGTCGGCTGTAGCAACCGGCGTTCAATCATAGAGACTTCGGCTGGCGTGTTTTTCCAGGCCGCACCAGGTCAACTCTGGATTATCCCTCGCGGCGGCTCGGCGCCTTTATGGGTAGGACAGCCGGTGCGCGGTCAGCTCGCGACGAACCCGGTAATCCGGAGCGCCGTCGTGCTCACTGAAGAGCAGCTGGTGCAATTCGCTTGCGTGACCGACGAGACCGACGCGCCGTCGGGCGGTATCGTGATTAACTACGACCTTAGGGCCGGGGCTTGGCTCGTCGACGCGCCAACGCTAACCGTCGTGTCGGTCGGTTACCTTGGCGCCAAGCCCGCGCGACTGGTGCGAAGCGGGGGCACGGAAAAAACCCCGCGCGTCTTGTCAGCAGGGACATACATCGACGCCGGTAACGTCATCCCGACCGTCAACGTCTCATACATCATCGACACTGGCGCCATCCGTCCCTTCGGACCCATTGGTTTCGGGCGTATCATCACGCTGCAGATTCTCGGCGAGTTCCTGGCGACGGAGCCTGGGGGGATGACAGTTTCCGTGTCGTACGACAATGGGGCGACCTTTCTTTTCACCACCTCCTTCGCCTTCACAGGCTGCACGGTGGGCGAGCAGTTCGTTCGCGAGTTCTGTTTTTCTCGGCAGAAAGCGGAGCAAATCGTGCTAAGAATCACCTGCGCTTCCGCAGGCACCGCGGGTCTCGTCCTCAACGCTTTTACCCTTTCAGTTGCGCCCCGAGCAGGCGGGCCGCGGCTAGCGGCCGCATCAAGGAAGTGAGTTAGATTATGGGCTGGAAAGACACTTTAGGCACCATCGTGGACCCGCTTGGCATTTTCAAGCCTGCGAAGGCACCGGAGGCTGTGCAGGTAGACCCGACCGTTGCTCAGTACGGCGGCAAATATGGCGGGATGACCGACGAGCAGGTCAAAGCAAAGGACCTCGCGGACCTCGAAGCGATCCGGAACGAGCTACCGCCCCCTCCGGGCGTGAAGCCTGAGACGGAGAAGAGGTGGCGAGACGAGCACGTCGCGAAGGTCAAAGCGGCGGAGGCGCTGGTCAAAGACAACCCAGAGCTAACCTCATTCGCGAGGGTAGAGGGGCGAAAGCTCAAGGAGGCAGGCGCCGCGGCCAAGGGCCAGATGGACCAGCTTGGCTCGGCTCAGATTGAGCAAGGCCAGGGCGTCTTTCTTGACGCGCAAGGCCGCGGCAACACGCTGGCCAAGCAAGGTGATGCCGCTTACGAAACGGAGCAGGGGCGCGGCAATGTCCTGAACCAGACAGCCAACACGCTCCAGAACCGAACGGACCCCCGGATAAACAGCGGGGCTCTAGCGAGCGCGGCGGGCCAGCAACAGTCAGCCATCAGCAAGCTCCAAGGCATCATGAATCAAGGGCCCGGCGAGAGCCAAGCCCAAGCTCAGCTCAGGATGGGCACTGACAAGGCCATCGCGGCATCTGGCTCGCTCGCTCGTTCAGGCCGCGGCTACGGCGTCGACGCAGCATCACGTCGCGATGCGCTCATGACGCAGGCCGACCAAATGTCCAACCTGAACATGCAACAAGCGGTGGTGCGCGCGCAAGAGCAGGACGCGGAGCGCGGGCGACAGCTTCAGGGCGCGAACAGCATCATCGGAGCGCAAGGCGATGCCAGGAACCAGACGCTCGCCGGGGAGAAGACCATCGCCGAAACCGCGCTTACCGGGCGGGGGCAGAACGATAGCGCTGCGAACGCGGCGCGGGGCCAAGCGGGCGCGGCATTCGCCGAAGGTAACGATGCGCGGCTCGGCCTAGCGAATCAGGCCGGCAATACGTACGCCGAGGGCAACAGTGCCAGGCTCGGTCTACAGGCCCAGGCTGCGCAAAACTTCGCCTCCGGGACCGACGCCCAGCGAGGCTACGGCCAAGACGCGAACGCGCTCGTCACCGGCCAGACCGGGGAAAAGGTTAACCTGGCGACGGGCAACGCGAACCGAGACGCAGCGGCGAAAGTGGCCGGCGCGGAGGCTGCCGCCAAACAAAAGGCCGGGATTATTGGCGGCGGCGCCACTGTTGCTGCCGCAGCGATCTCCGACATCCGAGCTAAGCAAAACATCCGAGACGTCGACGTGGCCGGCGAGCTGGATAAGCTGCGCGGCCTCACGAGCAAGCAGGCGCCTCCCACGGCACGCTACGCCGACCTTGGGGAGCCCCCGACACGCGCTTACGACATCCGACCGGCCCAGCCCTACAGCTACGAGTACACGGCCGAGGCGCGGGCGAAGGGTCAGGACGCCGGCACCAAGGTTGGGCCGATGGCGCAAGATTTGGAGCAAACCCCGCTTCGAGGCGCGGTCATCACCGGCAAGGACGGCATGAAATCAATCGACACTGGCAGGCTATCGCTCGGCCTCACTGGAGCCGTGGCCGAGCAGCAGACCAAGATTGACGAGCTCGATGCGGAGCTTGCGAGGTTGCGCGGACTGAAGAGCAAGGGCGGCGGCAACGACGTGGTGAGTGACTTCTATCGCGCTGGTGGAGGTCGCTGATGGCACGCTTGGTAGGCTTCGAGCCGGACCCCGAATACGACGGACTTGGCACAGCTCGCTTCGATGACGGCTCCGACATGTACACGAGCATGGCGGACATCCAAGGCAGCGGCTTGCAGTTGCCTGAGATGCCGGACCAGCGCCTTGCGTCGAACGGCGGCGCGGGCGGCATGTCGGGGTATGGTGGAGGAGGGGGATACGGGGCAGCCGCCGGGCAGTCTCCGGAGCAGATGACCGGGCAATTTTCGGCGGCGCCGATTCAGGTGGCCCCGCAGCCCGTTCAGGCTCCAGCGCCGCAACCCGTCCAAGCGCCTATCGAGCAGCCCGGGCCGGAGCCCGGGCCGCCTCCGGAAGCAATCGCAGCGCCTCAGCACCCGGCACAAGCGGACCCCTACGCGCCTGTTTACCAACCCGGCTCGGCCGGCGTGAACCCGCAGCAAATGATTCGCGAAGGCGTAAAGGTTCCGACCACGGGCAGCACGGTCCGTGAGGGCGGCTTTGCCCCTGAGGTAGCACTCAGGATGGCTCGCGGTCAGAGCGATGCGCACGACGCACAGCAGGCGGCCACAGTGGCTCTCGCGCAATCCCGAGTCGCGCGCAATAACGCCGAGGCGGAGGGCATCACCGCCCAGAACCGGGTTCTCCAGAATCAAGCGGTTGACCTGGAAGCGGACCGGATGCGCGCAGAGGCTAATTTTGCGACCAAGAGACAGGCGATGGAAGCCGACCTGGAGACATTCAGCAAAGAGAAACTGCCTGACCCGGGCCGCTACTTCAAAAATAAGGGCATTTTCGCTCAGATTGGCGCAGCTCTCGCGCAAGGCCTAGGCACCTACGCTGCCATCGTTGGCGGCGGCGGTCGAAACTTCGCGCAAGAGATTATTTCGAAGCAAATCGACGACGATATTCGAGCGCAAGAAGTCGAGTACAAAGAGGGCCGTGCTGACCGCCGGAACGCCATCGCTCGCTACGTCGAAGAGCAGGGCATGACGGTCGAGCAGGCCAAGGCGACCGCGAAAGCGGCGGCGCAGGGCGTGGCGCTCGGCGAGGCTCGCAAGTTTCAACTCCTGGTTAGCAGCGAGGAAGAGCAGTTGGCGGCGGCTAAGATGGTGGCCGACCAAGAAATGGATTACCAAAAATCGCTGCCGGCCATGCAGGCCCAATTTATGGGCAAAGAAACCGAGACGGTGAACAATCGGCTCGTGCAGCCGGAACGCGGTTCAGCAGGTGGATTCCGGGCGCCCAATGAGAAAGAGATTGGGCAGCGCTTGGATAACCGCAAGAAAGCCGGCGAGCAGGGGCTCGTGTCTGACTACATAGACGCGCCGGCCATAGCTGCGAAAGAAAAGGACGCCAAAGCCTCGCGAGAGAAGCTGGGCCAAGCAATGAGCGAAGGCAATTTCGCGGGATACCGAACCGTGCTTGAGACGACCGCAAAGAAACTTGGAGCGGTGCTCAATAAGCAATCCGGGCTCTACGAGATGCCCAAAAGCGGCGACCTGAGCGGCATCGGTCCGTTCGACGAAACACTGAGATGGGGCAAGCGTGCCCTAAACATCACCGACACAATCCAGCAGTCGCTAGATAACGTCCTAGATGCGCAGTCACGCATCCGCAGTGGAGCGGTGGTCGGCGACGAGGAAAAGGCCTCGATGCGCAAGATACTGTTCGGCAATGGCTCCGAAGAAGAGGTGCTAGGCGGCCTGAATTCCTTCAACGCCGAACTGTCAGCCAAGGCCAACGAGCTCGAAAAGGGCTATGGCCCCGAGGCCGTGAAGCAAGGGGACCGGAACGCAAGAGACGTCCGTGAGTACCGCGCAAACAAACCTCGCCCCACGCCGAGGGCTCGCTAAATGGGCGCTCTCGTCACGCGTCAGATTGGGGGCCGTGATGTGCTGGTCGACAGCGACACCGGTAAGGTGCAGTTGCGTGACGGGAACAGCGGGAACATCGTTGAGATTTCCACGGCTGACCTCGCCGATGTGCTCGGCGGTGGAGGCTACGACATCGCGGAGAGGGGCGATGTTAAGCAGTACGAGCAGGCCGGGAAACCGCTCCAGGCGGCAGCTGAGGGCGTAGGCCGCGGGGTCTTCCAGGGCGCGCTAGCCATCCCGAAAATCGCAACCAAGCTCGGCTCAGCTGCCATCGGCGCTGAAGACCCGCTGCAGGGCATCACGGGCGCCTCAACCGTGTCCGATGCGGTCGGCATATTCGATGAGCTCAGCGGGCGAGGCACAGCCGAGCAGGGCGCTCGCGTTTACGGCGAGGACGCCGAAGCCCGAGCCGAAGCCAACCCGTTTGCCTCAGGTGTCGGCACTCTCGGCGGCCAGCTGATAGGCGGCGGCGGCGTGATGGGCGCCGGCAAGCTAGCTGGCGGGCTCGTTGCAGGACGCGTAGCGAGCGCGGGCGTTGCGGCTGCCACCGAAGGCGCCATCTGGGGAGGCTCGCAGGCCACCGAAGACGCAGCAATCGCGGACGTTCCGCTCACGGCCGGCAAGATGCTGGCGAGCATGGGGCTAGGGGCATTTCTTGGCGGCGGCATCGGCCTCACAGCAGGCGCCATTGGACGGCGCTTGGCTGGCTCTAGCGGCATCGCGGACGACGTGGCGGGCCGGCTAGGCGGCAAGGCCGATGACGTGGCCGAGGCAGCGGCGGGCGGGCCGGCGGCAGCAGGTCGAGTCGCGGACGATGCCGCTCAGGCGGCACCAAGGCCGACAGCGGGTCGAGTCGCGGACGACGTAGCGGGCCAGCCGTCTGTATCAGCAGCCGCTGACGACGTGGTCAACGGGGACCGCGTCATAGATTGGCTCACGGACTTTCGAGATGAGTCGGTCTTCAAGGCCGTCACAAATACCCGGCCGGCCGATGTCGTCAAGCTCCGAAAGCAATACGGCCTGACGAGGAATGCCGTAAAGGAGGTCTCGGACACGCTGAGAACCTACGAGGATGACGCAGGAAACAAGCTATTCCAGACCCTCGGGAAAACCGAAGATTACGCGCCGAAGCTGCGCCAGGCCGTCGATGAGACGGGCGCCAAAATAGGCGCGCTACGCAAGCGAGTCGATGACCTGGCGAGCCCAGATATTAAGTCGATCCTGGCCAAGATCGATGACGAAGTGATTGCGCCACTGCAGCTCTCCGACGACATGACCGAGCGGGCCATGGCCGAGCGTCTGAAGGGCGAGATGGATGCGTTTCGCCCGACCGGAGACGCGGCAAACGACAACGCATCGCTACCCGCTGGTTACCTACGCCTTGACCGATTTCGCCAAAAGATTGGCGGACGCGCGGGGTACGGCAGCGCGCTAAAGACGGAATCTGAAGCCGCGTATTCAAAGCAGCTTCAAAAGCTTGAACGAGCCATTGACTCCGAGCTGGACGAGACGGCCAAGGGCGTCCTAACGGGGGAGGAGCTGACCGAGTATCTGGGCCTGCAAAAGACTAACCGCGCACTCCGTAGCGCTAGAGACATCTCGGAGCTGCGGACGGGCCACAACGTTGGCATGCGCACGTTCGGGATGTCTGACAACCAAGCAGGCCAGGCCGGCGCTGTCATCGGTACGCTCATGACCGGGGGCGTTGGCGGCCTAGCGATAGGCGCGGCCAGCATGGTGGGCAACAAGCTACTCAGGACGTACGGGCGGGGAGTCGCAGCGACCGTCGCCGACCGTCTGTCGACGAGCCTGGACCGAAAAATAGCAGCACGAATTGACGGCTTTTTCCGCACGTCCATCAACAGCCAGGCGTTCGATCTGGCGATTGACAAAGGCATTGCGCGAATCAACTCCGAGGGCGTCCGCGCAGCGGCAGCTGAGGGCGTAGCGGCAGCGACAGGCGCAGCCAAGTCCGGCACACGCAGGGCGGCGAGAGCGGTAAGTAGCGCCTTCATGGGCAAGGAAACCACCGTCGCGGCGGCGTACGAAAAGCGCGTCGCTGAGGTCCGGCAAGCCAACAACAATTTCGGGCAGGGCGTGCGCGAAGCCGTCGCAACTAAGCTTGGAGACATGCCGAGCACGGCCCCGAAACTCACGATGGCCATTACCAATGGCGCGACCCGGGCGTTGAATTACCTCGCCACCCAAATCCCTGGGGCCGCAGAGAAACCAAGCCCGCTACAGCCCGGCAAAAAGATACCGATAAGCGAGTACGAAATGGCCAAGTTTGCCCGCGTTTATGCCGCGGTTGACAACCCGCTGACCGTGCTCGATGACCTGGAGCGCGGAAAAGTCACATTTGAGCAAGTCGATGCGATCAAAGCGGCCTGGCCTGAGGTATACGAAGACATCCGCAAGCACGTACTGGAGCGTATTATCATGCAGGACGTTAAGGGGAAGCCGCTCTCGTACAATGCCAAAGCCCAGCTTGATATCTTTCTTAGTCTCAACGGCGCAGGTGAGCCCACGCTGAGCACTGAATTCGGCGCCAAGGTCGATGGGCTCCGCTCGCAGCAGGCCCAACAGCAGCAACAGACGCCGCCGGCTAAACCCGCGCAAGCGCAGCAATCACCCGAACGGTTCAAGTCAGCCGACGCATCGCTAACCCGAAACTGGAGCAACTAACATGTCAACAGACCCTGAAATCCAATCAGCACTTTTCACCGCGCCCCCCGACGACGGCGTTGCGGTAATCGCAGTCACCACGTCCAGCCAGGAGCTCGACCTCGACACCGTCGTAGCGATGACGGCGTACAAATACCAAGGCGGGCGCTACGTCACTTTCGTTGCAGACGCCAACGTTTACCTCAATTTCGGCGCAGCTGCCGCGGGTAGCGTAGTCAAGTCCGCGGTAACCGGCGCGACCCGGGCCATGCTGCTTCCTGCGGGTGTGCCGGTCAGTTGGATTATCGACGACCGCAGGTTTCTTCGTGTCATCGGAGACGCCGCCACTTTCTTGCGCTTCTGGGTATCGAGTCGCCGGCCCACGGAAAACCGATGAGCCGTAGACCAACAGCGAGAGGCAATCGGCGAGGCGCGCTGGGCGGAGGCTTTTTCCCGCCGAGCGCCATCGCTGGCTGCGTAGCCTTTTGGGATGCGACTCGCGGGCTCGTCTTGTCGGGCTCCAACGTGACCACGGCAGCCGACCAAGCGCCCGGAGGCGTGGCCGATACGCTCACCGGGCAAGCAGGGCTGGAGCCCCAATTCGTGGCAAGCGACGGCGGGTGGCCCTGCTTTGATTTCCAGAATACGCGCCTGTTCAATTGCCCGGACTCAACGGACCTAAGCGCAACAGCGGGTTTCACGGTCGCGGCCTGGGTTAAGCGCAGTTCAACGACGTCGGACGATGCCATTTGGACTCAATACGATATTACAAAACAGCGCATTCTCTGGCGAATCGATGCCACGACGAACAATTTCTACGTTGAGATCAACAATATTGGCACAGCGACCGGGGCATACGGAGCCTCGCTCGGGTGGAATCATCTTGCGTGCGTCTTTGACGGATCGTTGGCGGCAGCGAGCAGGGTCCAGTTATACGTTAACGGTGTGGCCGTCACAACCACGTGCTCAAGCGTACCGGCCGCCCTGGCGGACACCACAAGCGTTTTGTTCGTGGGTGCGGATAGCGCAGCTGGCGCTCGAGCATTTGACGGCAAAATGGATTCGGTGTGCGCATTCTCGCGCGCGCTCACGCTGGCCGAAGTTAACGCACTCAAGGGTTACCACCCGCACGCCTGAGGCTCATATGCCGAAATACACCGGAACCAAAGCAGACCTGCAAGCGCTCGCGGCGCTCGTCAACAAAGCTGAAACTCGACCGCAAAAGGGCGAACCCTACGGTGGCGGAATGCACGTGGTAATCCCCGACACCTACTCGCCCGGCGCCGTCGGCTGGCTTCTGCCGGTTGAGGTGGTCGGGAGCGAACTACAGCTGGCGGCGGAGAAGCTAGAGACGGTCGTTGCGGACACGAAGCTTGACGCGGGAGAGAAGGCGCAGGCCGTGACCCTTGTTGGCAAGCTCTCTCTCGTGCCGGATGTGGTGATACCGTGAGGCCCGTCATGCTCGCCGCAGCCATCTGGCTCTCAAGCTGTGCGAGGGACGTACAGCTGTGTGACGCTGACGCATTACAGGCCAAGGCCCTGGAGGGCGTTGCGGCATGCCAGGCGCGTGGCTACGGGTGGGAGCGCTGCCCGGACAGACCTCGCATCCTCGAAGAGCTGAAAAAGGAGCTTGGCCAATGCTCGCCAAACTAATCTGGCTGTCGCGAAAGCTCGGGCCCGACGTGGTCAAGCTCCTGGTACAGGCGGTGACAGAGCTGCTCAAGCGGCCGGCCGAAGACCGGGAAGCCATTGCGTTTGACATGGCTCGGCTCGCCGAGATTCACAGCAAGGTGCTATCATTCGACAAGATGATGGCGCTGATAAGGCTACGCAAGTGACCTACCGTCTCGGCCTTAGGTCGATGCTGAGGCTACGCGGCGTGCGCCCGGAACTTGTGGCCGTGGTAGAGCGGGCCATCGGGCTCAGCGACATTGATTTTACGGTGCTCGAAGGCCTGCGAACGCGAGCCAGGCAAGCCGAGCTGGTGAAGTCGGGAGCCTCGAAGACGCTTAACTCCCGCCATCTGACGGGGCATGCCGTGGACCTGGCGCCGCTTGTGGGCGGCAAGGTGTCGTGGCATTGGCCGCTATTCTTTGAGCTTGCGCCGGCCATGATCGAAGCGTCAAAAACTCTCGGCGTACACGTCGAATGGGGCGGTTGCTGGGATAAGGACCTGCGCGAGCTAGACCCCCACGATATCGCCGGCGAAGTACTGGGCTACGGCTCACGCCACGCAGGGCCAGACTTCCTCGACGGGCCACATTTCCAACTCAGCAGAAAGGCATATCCATGAGCCAAGTCATCCAATTTATCGTCAGCCGACGCACCCAAATCCTCGCAGGTATCACCGCAATCGGCGCGCTCCAAATCGTGCCGCCCGATGTCTTCGCCCTCTTCGCGACGTGCATGATCGCGCTTGTGACCTTCGTCAGCCCGGACAAACCGAGCACGGGGGCACCGTGAGCAC
>Ga0163148_10005837_pt1 | contig 12170 bp, 16 predicted proteins | sample OliLakLV19MP7P2_FD_148606 | JGI IMG/M metagenome (GOLD analysis project Ga0163148, IMG submission 148606) | Freshwater microbial mat bacterial communities from Lake Vanda, McMurdo Dry Valleys, Antarctica- Oligotrophic Lake LV.19.MP7.P2 | ecosystem: Environmental > Aquatic > Freshwater > Lake >... | reverse complement strand
GCCATGGAGGGCGATCGCGAGAGTTTTTTGCAGCAGAGCGGTGCCGATGACTACATCTCAAAACCCGTGGTGGATCATCAACAGTTTGTCGATCAAATTGTGGCGCTCCTTAAGTAAATCAGGAAAAAGTAGACCCGTAAAATCCTGAGTACGCTTAATTTTAGTACAAAAGTACTAAAATTTCAGGACTTTTCAGAGATGAGCAACTCCTTTTTAGCAATTCCCGTCACGGTGCCAATCATCCTGACCAGTGCGGTGTGAGACAGGAAGGGTTGAATGAATCGGGCAACGTGATGGGAGCGGTGTGAAATCGACGTGAAGCTGAATTGTGGTGTGAAATGTCTGTGGGGTCGTCCTCAATTTTCGGTGTCGCGCTGGAAACGGGCGATCGCCTTGGTGTTAGTTGGACTATCGCTTGTTTTGTGCATCCAGCGGCCAGTAGGGGCGATCGCCCAATCTCCGCCAGTGCCGACTGAGCTGCGGGGAGTGTGGTTGACCAACGTCGATAGCGAGGTGCTATTTTCCAGGCCGACGTTAAACAATGCCCTGCGGCGGTTGAGGCGGCTAAATTTTAATACGGTTTACCCCACTGTTTGGAATTGGGGCTACACCCTCTATCCAAGTGCCGTCGCAGAACGGGCGATCGGGCAACGGGTAGATCCGCACCCCGGCTTGCAGAAACGCGACATGCTGGCACAGGCAATTAGCCAAGGGCATCGGCTAGGGCTAGCAGTCATTCCCTGGTTTGAGTTTGGCTTCATGGCTCCTGCCGATTCGGAGTTGGCGCTGCGCCACCCCGACTGGCTCACCCGCCGCCGTGATGGCACCCAGGTGGTCATGGAAGGGATTTATCCACGCGTGTGGCTGAACCCGTTTCACCCCGAGGTGCAGCAGTTCATTTTAGACTTAGTTGCCGAACTGGCCAGTAATTATGCCATCGACGGGCTACAGCTAGACGACCACTTTGGCCTACCCGCCGAACTGGGGTATGACCCGTACACCATCCAGCTCTATCAGCAAGAACACCAGGGCAAGCGCCCCCCCGACGACTCCACCGATGCCGAATGGACTCGCTGGCGTGCCGATCGCATCAGCCGTGTGATGGCGCAAGTCTTCCATACGGTTAAAGCCCGCAAGCCCGATTGTTTGATCGCCCTTTCACCGAACTCCAGAGACTATTCCTACCGCGCTTTTTTGCAAGACTGGGGCACCTGGGAGCGGCAGGGCTACATCGAAGAACTGATTGTGCAAATTTATCGGGACGATCTGAGCAGCTTTGAGCGAGAACTCACCCGCGCCGAAATTGAAATGGCCCGCGACCATATCCCCGTCGCCATCGGCATTTTGTCGGGACTAAAAGACCTGCCCATAACCACAGAACAAATCCGTCAACAGGTTGCCGCCGTGCGCCGCAGAGCCTTATCAGGCGTATCTTTCTTCTTTTATGAAACGCTAAACGACCGAGATAGCGCCCTCAGCGACATGTTTCCTACCGCTGCTGTACGCCCAACGGTGTCGTAAGAAGCGTGGCAGATGCCAGATGCGCGGGGAGGGCATGGCAGTGCCATGCCCCTACTGGATATTTGCCCCTAATCCACAGCCAGTCGTCTTAATTTAGGTTTCAAACGGAATAATTTTCTCTAATTCCGTCACTAAAGGGGGTAAATCATGCACCACAACTTCCCAGATAATATCCAGGTCAATCTCAAAATAAGCATGGGTTAAGCGATTTCGCATGCCAATCATTTGAACCCAAGGAATCTCCGGATATTTAGTTCTACAGTCTGTGGAGATTTTTCCTGCGGCTTCCCCAATAATTTCGATATCTTTGACCAAGGCTAATGTCAGCATCCGATCGCCATCCAAATTTGTTCTGGTGCGATTGCAGATGAACCCTACTGCTTCTATAGCGGCATCGCGCATATGGCGTAATCGGGTGGCATCATCAATCTTGGACATATTGCACCACTGCCTCAGATAGGACTCGATCGCGAATATAGCGACTGAGTTCATGCGGCGTTCGCAGATCAATCGTCCGGCCACCCATCAGATTGGAAAGTTCTTGCTGCATGGTGACAATCGCAAAGCCTGGTGTTTTACCTGACTCAAATTCGACTAGAACATCAATATCGCTATCGGATCTAAAATCATCTCGTAAAACGGACCCAAAGAGAGAGAGTTTATAGATGTGATGTCGATGGCAAAAATCAGTGATTTTGTCTTGAGAAATTTGAATGGGAAGAGTGGGTTGCACGATGTTTCACATCCTACTTGGCTAATACTCGATTAAGGTTCCTGGTTGAAGTCCCTGCCATTCGGTATCGGTTTGGTAATAGGTGAGTCAGGTTTCAGTTTGTGTCTGGAGAATGTAACAGTGTTCTTCTAGAGGTAATACGCCTATTGCTACTGCTCTGGCTGTGGTTGCCGGATTTGGGACAGGGTGTCTCGAATTCTAGGCAGTTGCAGGAAAATGCGCGTTTGGGTAATCAGGCGATCGCCCCACAGGTTTTCTATCAAAAAGTCGATGTCGGCATAGCGCTGATCTAGGCGCAGCGCTGCTTCACCCGTGGTCAGAGCGTCTGCTTGCTCTCCTTTGGTATACAGCGCCACCGCCAGCGCCAATTGCGGTTCTGACTGGGTGCCATCAATGGCGATCGCTGCCCGCCATTGCTCTAAGGCACCGTCCACGTCGCCCTGTTCGTATAGCACTAGCCCAATATTATTAATCGCAGGCCAAAATTCGGCATTGACGTCTACCGCTTTTTGATAGCTGGCGATCGCATCTCCGTAGCGCTTTTGCATATAGTAAGCGTTGCCTAAATCAAACAGGGCACCTGGCTCGTCGGGTTTCAGGCGTAGCCCCATCTGTAGCGCATCAATTGAGCGATCATAGTCTTTGAGTCGAAAATACGCCGTTCCTAAAGCAAACAAAATAGCAGGCTCTTCTCGATCCAGCGATCGCGCCTTTTGCAGCGGGGCGATCGCCGCTTGGTCTTGCCCAACTTGCAGGTACAGACTCCCCAGCAGCGCCCACACCTGCGGATTTTGCGGCACGAGCTGACTGGCCAATTGCGCCCGCGCCAGCGCCAGTTCGTACTGTTGGAACTGCGCTAGCTGCGCCGATTCTTGTGCCAAACTTAGCCCTTGCTGTTCGAGCCGCTCCGGATTGAGCTGAGGCACATGGGGCACCAAGGCTTGGGCAAAGGCAGGCTGGGCAATGCCAACGATACCAAGGGCGAGGGGCAAAACCAGAAGGGGAAAACGCTTAGGCACAGGACGATCCAACACAATAGCGAAAGTATCTCTGCTAGCTTAGACGATACGGTACCGGAACGGCAAAGATGAATGAATCACATCACAGATTCCAGAACAAGGGGCTTAAGCCCCTTGCCTGGAATGTACCGAAGTGAAAAAGGCTATAAGTTTTGAGTTTTGAGTTGGGCGGTCAATTCAAAACTCAAAATTCAGAATTCTTTGCCAGGTTGGCGCGGGCGTTGCGGCGCATCATGGCGGGTTTGATTCGTCGCAGGGCTGAGGCGGGAAAGCGATCGCTCCACTCTTGGTCTGACAGGTTGGCCAATTCAGCCAGCTTGGGGTTAACGTTCCAGTCGTAGGGTTGAAACGCGGCTTCGTCGGTGACTTGGGCAAATCGCTGATTCCAGGGGCAGACATCTTGGCAAATATCGCAGCCCGCCACCCAGCCCTGGAGCTGGGGCACAATCTCGTCTGGCAGGGTTTCGGCTCGATTTTCGATCGTGTGATAGGCAATGCAGCGGTTGGCATCGACCACAAACGGTTGGGCGATCGCACCTGTCGGGCACGCCTCCATGCAGCGGGTACAGGTGCCGCAATGGGCGGTGTGGGGGCGATCGGGGGCAAGTACCAGGTTGGTCAACACTTCGCCCAAGAACACCCAGGAGCCATAGTCTCGCGTAATGACATTACTATTTTTGGCAATCCAGCCAATCCCTGCCTTCTGCGCCCATGCTTTATCTTGAACTGGCCCTGTATCGGCATAATAGCGCGCCTGAATTTGTTCGCCTTGGGCTGCGAGCCAGAGTGCTAGCGCTTTCAACTTTTTGTGCAAAATGCGGTGATAGTCGCGCCCCCAGGCATAGCGAGAAATTTTGCCGTGCTCAAGGCTGGGCGATCGCGCCTGCTCGGTGTAGTAATTCAGCGCCACACAAATCACCGACTGCACCGTGGGCAGCACTTGCCGCACATCTTGCCGCTTAGCAGCGCTCATCCAGGCCATGTCGGCTTGGTAGCCCTGCTGGAGCCAGTGTTGGAGGGCGATCGCATCCTCATTCTCTATCCCCTTTGTCTCTGGCTCAACTGCCGCAATTCCTACAAGATGGAACCCCAGCTCCAGCGCCTTTTGCTTAATTAGGTCACTATCTATGATCAAGTTCTCTACCAATGGGAGCAAGGAGACGAGCGGCTTTACAGATAAATTATAAACTGAAGTCGAATTTACAGAAACGAAAAACCGAAAACTAGTCGTTTAGAGGGTGAGTTGACTGTGGGTATAAATCATGGAATCAGCAATTCTACAATTGACGCATCGGAGACTGAAAGCATTCAAACTGGCAGTCTCCACCCAGTAATTGAGCAGTATTTCCAAACACTGAACGCCGGAGAGTTTCCAGCTACGGCAGAGCTGTTTGCCGAACATGGCGTGCTGCACCCGCCGTTTGCATCAGAGATTATTGGGCCAGAGGCGATCGCCACCTATCTCCAGGCGGAAGCAAAAGAGCTACACCTTGTGCCGCGCAGAAGTCGCGATCGCCTACTAGAAACAGGCGACACTGAATTCGACATTCGTGGCCGAGTGCAAACACCATTGCTAAGCGTTAACGTCGCCTGGAGGTTCATCCTCAATCCTGAACAGCAGCTACTCATGGCTGAGGTCAAGCTATTGGCAACTTTGGCAGAATTGCTGCCCTTGCGCCAGTGAACGTATCGGCTGGTTCAGGTCGTCTCAGGGCAGGCAGCAGCTTTGTTCAGAGGATGTTTTAAAAGTCCGATTGCTGGTAGCAAAACGGTATCGATCCCCCTAAATCCCCCTTAAGAAGGGGGACTTTAAGTCCGGTTCCCCCCTTTTTAAGGGGGGTTAGGGGGGATCACTCGGTGCCTAAAAGCGCAGCCGATCACTTTTAAAACATCCTCTCAAATTTTAGTGAAGCTAAACGCGATCGCAATTAAACAGATCAGGCAGAATCATTGAGCAAATAAAACCCGCTGCCATGACGCTACATATCCGACATTTTCTAACATTTTCTGACCGACAATAACAAAAAAACGGCCTAGTACAAAGGAAGTTCAAACCTAGGCCAGAGGACGAAAGTACGGAATCGGAAATCGCAATTGCTCTCTTGCCCGTTGGCAACAAGATCTGATAGACTGCCACCCGGTTGCCGACTCTGTCTGATTCCCCGTTCGCCCATCTAATCGCGAATGGTGTTTCCGACATCCCTAGTTAAATATTTGTCAGACTCTCGATCGAGTTCACTCGTGGCGAGAGTTGATGGTGGATTCCTCCATAGCAGGCGATCGCATCATCAACCCTCTGGTTTTACCATGCCATATCTTATGTTTCTAAATCATTTCTGGAGCACCTTCAAATGAATTTCTTAACTGCCCCCACTGCTGACGCTGATTCATCCATCAATTTATCAACAGGCGCTGACCATTTCAATCAACCCGAAACTCATCAGCTCGTATTTATCGATAGCTCAGTTGCAGATGCTGAGCAGCTAGCCCAATCCGTTGTTCCAGGGATAGAAGCAATTTTACTGGACTCAACCCAAAATGGCATTGCCCAAATTACCGCAGCGCTAGCGGGTCGCACTAACATCGGCGGCGTTCAGCTGATTGGGCATGGCTCATCAGGTAGTTTGCGATTGGGTAATACGGTATTAAATCAGGAGACGATCGCGGCCCTGGTTCCGTTGGGTAGGAAGCAAGAAAGCTTGCCGAACCAGGGATACGGAGAATTCGTTTCTCATCCGAAGTGACGAAATTCTGGGATAAAAAAGCTGAATGCGTTGTTTTTGCGTTCAAGCCCGCTCTCATAGTGTTATGACCTATAATCCCATAGTCCTTGCCACGAAAGGGTTCTATCCTCCCTATGCAACGGAACCAGTGCCCAAAATGCTGGGGCTATAGATCATGTCGGCATCTGGTTGGCTCGCTAGACATTGAATCTGCTGTTCCAGCTTGGTCGGTAGCAGATAATCATTGGCATCCAAATATTGCAGCCACTCGCCGCTGCTGATCTGCAACAGGCGATGGCAGGCAGCATTGCCGCCTTGGTTAGGCTGGGTAGTGGCATGAATGCGATCGCCAAACTGTTGAATCACCTGCCAACTGCCATCCGTTGAGCCATCGTCTACTACGATTACTTCGATCGGCAGGTAGGTTTGGCTCAGGGCGCTGGCGATCGCCTGCTCAATCCATCGCTCGGCGTTGTAGCACGGAATCAGAACACTGACGGTCGGCACCATAGAGTATCGGGCTTCAGCCATACTTGAAACGTTCGTGAGGCAGGCTCTGCTGGACGCTAAATGATTCTCCTATGATTCTAGGATCAATCATTTAGGTGTCGGATGAAGCATTTGTATTAGGGTTGCGGCGTTGCGTTCGGGGTGTTGGTGCAAATGCTTCATCCCTACATTTCTCGGTTAATATTCGCGATTACTCCAGCGCTCAGGTTCAAGCCTGGGCACCCGACGATATTTACTTTAGAAATTGGGCAGAGGTCTGCTCAAATCGGTTTACTTACCTGGCTGATCATGCCATTCTTTCAACGCATGGGGTTTGCCGTGGTTGAACAGCAAACTGTCCCGTGCCGAGGTGAAACCTTGATCAATTATGTGATGGAGAAATTTCTAGACGTTTCAATTTAGCTTCTTACCCCATCGCTGTTTTCGCTATGGGTGATGCGCCGCTCGGACGCTAGAACCCAGGAGCGTTTGCAGCTGGCGCTCAATTCGCTCACCACCCGAGGCAATTTTTCCGCCTTCCGCGCCGCGCCCGACCTGCACTACATGGAAGGCGTCGGCCTGATGATTGGCGACCTCACCTGCCAGTTCAACGCCCGCTCCAGCCATATTCGCTGTGCCATCAATCCATCGGATCCCTGCGCCGGGTGCTTGCACTATTCGCCCAAAGAATTCGACGATCAGCTCTGATACTGCACCCGATAAATCCGCCCGTTCGCCTCTTCAGTAAATAACAGGCTGCCATCGGGCAACACCAGCATTCCCACCGGACGCCCCCAGGTCGTGGGTCGAGCTGGGTCTAGCAAAAATCCGGTGACAAACTCTTCGTAAGCGCCAACCGGGCGCTGATCGGCTCCAAAGGGCACAAATACAATTTTGTAGCCTGTGCCTTGGTCGCGGTTCCATGATCCTCGGAAGGCGACAAACGCTCCATTTTGATAGGTAGTTGGAAAGGTTTTGCCGTCGTAGAACTGTACGCCCAGCGCGGCAGAGTGCGCTTGAAACAACACGTCGGGGGTGCGGGTTTGGGCAGCAAGCGTCGGGTTAGTGCTGCGATCGCCCGTCAGATGCCGAGGGTCGAGCCGATCGGGTGATAGGTAGGCATAGGGCCACCCATAAAATTCATCCTGGCGAATGCGGGTGAAATAGTCGGGCACTAGGTCGTCGCCCAGGCCATCGCGCTCGTTGACGGTGGCATAGAGTTCGCCTGTGACGGGATGAAAGTCTAAACCAACCGGATTGCGTAGCCCCGAGGCAAAGGTTTTTTGGTTAGAACCATCCAAATTCATCACCTGCACCGAGGCACGCGGCAGCGGTTCTTCGTCGGCATTGGAGCGAGAGCCAATCGATACATAGAGCGACTTGCCATCGGGAGCCGCCACCACATTGCGCGTCCAGTGCTGGTTGTAGCCACCACCGGGCAAGTCAGCAATCGTTTGGCCTTGCCCCGTCAGCGCCATTTGCCCAGACGCATAGGGAAACCGCAGCACTGCGGCACTATTGCCCAAAAAGAAGGCATCGCCCGCAAAGGCCATACCAAACGGAATGTTTAGCCCATTGTTAGCCGTGGCAAAGGTTTGGTTGACTTCGGCCACGCCGTCTTGGTTGCGATCGCCCAACAGCCGAATCCGGTTCTGTCGCGTTTCGGTCACCAGCACATCACCCGTGGGCGTCAGTGCCAGCCAGCGCGGCGCATCCAGCCCGTCCGCAAACACATTCACGGTAAACCCTGCGGGCACCTTCAGCGTCGGATTAGCTGGAATGTCGATCACCTGCGGACTCTTCGATGCACTGGATGTAGCATACGGAGCTGGCAACTTGCCTAGTTCAACCCGAATCGGCGCGAGGGAAAGCGGTTCTGTGCGAATCTGACTGCTGGGTGCAGGGGCGATCGCCCCTGTCGGCTGCGCCTGCGTCACCGACGGATCAGCCGCAACGGCACTGGGAGAGGTTGTAGATTCGCTGGATGTGGAAACGTTGGTGCAGGCTGGCATCACCCATAAACAGAGCAACCAGAACACGGGGCGCAAAGACCTGATCATGCGGTATGCTTCCGAAAAAGTACGTGGTTAGAAGGAGATTGCTTCGATCCTAACAACTGAACTTTTAATCGGGATAAACAATCCAAACCGGGCGAACGACCGTGTCGCCCCTACGGGCGCTGTCTGCGTCGCGTCAGAATGCTCACCACTTCACCCAGATTGGCACCGGGCAGCTTGCTGCTCCAATCGTTGGTATCGGCAAAGCCGCGCGCATGCAGGTCGTGGATGGTTTCGGTGACCCAGTTGGGGCTGCTAATCAGCAAAATCAGCATCTGCTCTTGGCCGGGTGCCAGAGGATGGAAGTAGAGCGGCAAAATTAGCGGTGAGGGGCGAATTTCACCCTCATTTTTACTCCGATTTCAACCGCCTCAGCCTCCAAGCCTCGCTCGATTAAATGTTCCAAAAATGTTCCCCACTCCCCTTCCCCTTCTGCCGTCGCAATTTCATAGTGCAGGATTTCATAGGAGCCATCTTCCCAAACCGCTAATGCTGCTAAAATCACCCGCTCTTCGGCTTGACGATTTTGCCCCTAGGTAACCCCAGGGCTGCTTCCAACGTGATTTTGACCGCTGCAATCACCGCACTTCGCAAAGCTTGTTCTAGGACTTCGTCGAGTTCGGGTTGAAAACTGCTCGCTTTGACCCGATGGATTTGTTGTTCTCGTTGGGCGATTGTCATGGGAACCTGCTCTTTTGAGGGCTTCTTCCTACTGTCGCTCCATCGACTTTTCTCTGGCCAATGGCGAAAAATTCGTGACACTAACAAGAATCTGACCGCAAGTTTCACTGGGAACGCAGTTGATTGCCGGGGGGCGATCGCCAACAATAAAAATGCAGGATAATAAGCATAAAGGTTCTGCCCATCGCAGTGCCTCCATTCCCTACTCTCGGGTGCTGCACCCGTCATCCTAGTCCTTCAACCGTCCGTCACGTTAAGCGCTCAGCATGACACCCATCCCTACCTCCGTCGTTCCGCTCAGCTGGCCAGAGCTAGAAGCCCTGACAGACTTTCAATTTGACCCGATCAATGGGCCAACCAATGCTCAATCTCGGCTACGCTTATTCGATCAGCTTGAATCGACTGTGCGAGTAACGCTATACCGCGACCACCATGCCTGGTGTCCCTACTGCCAAAAAGTCTGGCTGTGGCTAGAGGAAAAGCAGATTCCGTATCGGATCGAAAAAGTGACGATGTTTTGCTACGGCGAAAAAGAGAGCTGGTACAAGCGTAAGGTGCCGTCGGGGATGCTGCCTGCCTTGGAGCTAGACGGTCGTATTATTACCGAAAGTGATGATATTTTGATGGCGCTGGAACGGGCTTATGGAGCCTTGGGCGCGGGGATGCTAGATGCCACCGTGCTGCCGCTCCGACAGCTAGAGCGCCTGCTGTTTAGAGCCTGGTGTGGTTGGCTTTGCTACCAGGCCAGCTCGTCGCGCCATGAGCAGCGTAACCGGGAGCAGTTTGAGGCTGTCGTGGCGAAGGTCGAAGCGGCGTTAGCCAGCACCCCAGGGCCATATTTCCTAGCTGACTTTGGCACCGCCGACTTGATTTTTACGCCCTATGTTGAACGGATGAATGCGAGCCTTTACTACTACAAAGGCTACTCTATGCGAGCAGAAAATCCTCGCTTAGCAGACTGGTTTGCCGCGATGGAAAGCCGCCCCACCTATCGCGGCACCCAAAGCGATTTTCATACTCATGCCCATGACTTACCGCCTCAAATGGGTGGCTGCTGGGAAAACGGCGAGCCGCAGATGTTGCTCAATAAAGCACGGGTAGATCAAGGTCCTTGGCTGGGGTTGCCCGATGTGGCTTACCCTGAACCAGAAACCTCGCGGGCTGAAGCCCTGCAACGGGTGCTCAAACACCGCGCCAACATCATTCGAGTCAACCCCGCAGACGATCAGGTATTTGAACAGGCACTGCGGTGTGCGTTAACTTACCTAGTCACCGATAAACCCTGCACTCCGCCCACCAAATCGGATACCGCTCTGCGCTATTTACGCGATCGCATTAACGTACCGCGAGATATGTCGATCTATGCGGCTAAGCGATTGCGGGCAGCACTGGAGGACACGGCGGCACTGGTCGGCGATCGCCAAGGCACCCCAATTCCGATGCAGCATCGGCGCGATCAAGATCCAGCTAACTTTCAATAATCGCTCAATCATGGGTTAGTCATGTTCTAGACAGGAACGCAGCTAACCCATGCTGAATTAACAGACTTAACAGCGTAAATCCTTCCCCAGACTAGTCTGAGAAAGGATTCACGCTTAACGTGCGTAGGCGATCGCGGCGTTATTGAGCTGGAGCAACGGTCGCATTGACAATTACTCGGCTAACACCCTTGATTTCCATGGCGAGTGGTTCAATTTTGGCTAGCTGCTCTTGGTTTTGAACAGTTCCACCAATGGTGACAACTCCATCTTTGGCGTCTACCGTTAGCAATCCATTAGGAATGTTTGCTTCTAGCTTACTGCGAACCTCACTTTGAAGGTCGCCAGCGGCACGATCTACGTCGCCTCCGGTTGCATTGTTGCGCTGCTCACGCGCCCGAATGTCTGACTCAAGCTGGTTCTTACGAACGTCACTTTGGGCATCGCCCTTCGTCGTTTCAGTGCTGTCAGCTGTTGGCGCTTGCCCCGTCGTTTCAGCTGAGTTCGGTGCATCCGATGCCGTTTTTGCATTGCTGCAAGCAGAGACAGTGACCATCATCAGGCCACTGATGAGCAACAGAAGTAGCTTGTTCATAGATTAATCCTCCGTTTCAGCGCAAGCGCTGCCATAAAAGGTTGGGTTGTCGTTGAGGGCAGCTACATCCGCCGTCTGTCTTCTGAGTAAAGGGTTCCAGCAGGATGAACGGACGGAGCATTGCTAGCTGTTTGAGGTGAGCTGTCTCCATAGGGCGTCCCTGCGGGGTAGGTCGCAGCGTTGCGATCGCTAGCCGTCGTGTCATAGATACCCCAGTCTTGAATTCCTCGGTGGCTCAAGATTGCTTCAGCCTGATGAATTTCATCATCTGAGCCGTCTACCATAACCAGATAGTCTCCACGGGAGACGCGATCGCCATAGACCTTGGCTCGATCTTCAGGAATCCCTAGACCGACTAGACCGCCGACCAAACTACCTGCTGCGGCCCCAATCGCGCCACCTGAGATAGCAGTTGCCAACGCAGTTGCCACTGCGCCACCTAGCATCACAGGGCCTACACCCGGAATTGCTAGCGCCCCTAGGCCGACTAAAAGACCTGTTAGGCCACCCACTGTACCGCCCGCAACAGCGCCTTTCTTGACACCTTCGTCGGCCTCGGTATCGTGTGCTGCACGACGACCGGCATCTTGCAAGCGAGTGCTAGCATCCGCTCCAGAAACATCTGTGTGGCGATCGACATTGTTGCCAACGACAGAAACACGATCCATCGAAAAACCGCTATCTTTTAATTCGCGCAGTGCCGTCTCAGCATCCTGGTAGCTAGAAAATGTGCCAACTGCACGCTTGTGTTGTCCTAAAACCATGGGTTCCTCCTTTCATCTCGCAACCACAATCGGCTGCAAAGATGCGGTTACTTTTGTATTTCACACTACCATCCTAGATTTAGGCTCCCTGTCTTCCATCGACCCCGAGG
>Ga0163148_10005831_pt1 | contig 12175 bp, 9 predicted proteins | sample OliLakLV19MP7P2_FD_148606 | JGI IMG/M metagenome (GOLD analysis project Ga0163148, IMG submission 148606) | Freshwater microbial mat bacterial communities from Lake Vanda, McMurdo Dry Valleys, Antarctica- Oligotrophic Lake LV.19.MP7.P2 | ecosystem: Environmental > Aquatic > Freshwater > Lake >... | reverse complement strand
CGCCGCCCATTCCGCCCGGACCCATCATGCCCTTCATCTGTCTCATCAAGCCCTTGATGCCGCCGCCAGACAGTTTGGACATCATCTTGGCCATCTGCTGATACTGCTTGAGAACGCGATTGACGTCGGCCGGCTGCATGCCCGATCCGCGCGCGACGCGCAGCTTGCGCGAACCGTTCAGAAGATCGGGATGTCGGCGCTCTTTCTTGGTCATCGAGTTGATGATCGCAATCATGCGGTCGATCTCCTTGTTGTTGACCTTGTCCTTCAGACCGCTGGGCAACGAGGCCATGCCCGGCAGCTTGTCCATCAGGCCGGTGAGGCCGCCCATGTTCTGCATCTGACTGAGTTGATCGCGCATGTCGGTCAGGTCGAATTTCTTTCCCTTCATCACCTTTTCGGCGAGCTTCTGCGCTTTCTCGTGATCGACCTTGCGCTCGACTTCTTCGACCAGAGACAGCACGTCGCCCATATCCAGGATGCGTGAGGCCGCGCGATCCGGATAAAAAGGCTCCAACGCGTCGGGCTTCTCGCCAGCGCCAACAAACTTGATCGGGCGACCGGTGATGTAACGCACCGATAGCGCCGCGCCGCCTCGCGCATCGCCATCAGTCTTGGTCAGGATCACGCCGGTCAATGGCAACGCGGCACTGAACGCCTTGGCGGTGTTGGCGGCATCCTGTCCGGTCATCGAATCGACGACGAACAAGGTTTCGATCGGTTGCAGTGCTTGATGCAACGAGGCGATTTCTTCCATCATCGCCGGATCGATCGCCAGGCGTCCGGCGGTATCGACGATCAGCACATCGGCAAAGCTCTTGCGCGCATCATCGAGTGCACGCAGTGCGATCGTCACCGGCGCCTGACCCTGTTCGCTGGAATGAAACAGCACACCGACCTGGTCGGCCAGCGTCTTCAGTTGTTCGATCGCCGCGGGGCGATAGACATCGGCCGAAACCACCATCACCTTTTTCTTGCGACGCTCTTTCAGGTGCTTGGCCAGCTTGGCAACAGTCGTGGTCTTGCCGGCGCCTTGCAGACCCGCCATCAGAATGACTGCCGGCGCCGGGCAATTGAGGTTGAGCTCGGCGTTGGCCGTGCCCATCACTGCAGTCAGCTCCTGTTGCACCACTTTGACCAGGGCCTGACCGGGCGAGAGGCTGGTCAATACGTCCTGGCCGACCGCGCGCACTTTGATGCGTTCGATCAACGCGGTTACCACTGGAAGCGCAACATCGGCCTCCAGCAGGGCGACGCGCACTTCGCGTGTCGCCTCGCGAATGTTTTCTTCGGTCAGGCGGGCGCGGCCGCGCAGGCGCTGGATGGTGCTGGAAAGACGAGAACTGAGTGACTCGAACATGACGGCGGCCAGATTGCGGGGCGCGGAGTATAACCGACGCTCCGCAGACCGTTTAGTCAGCGCGGCGCGACGGCCCAGGCAACGCTGAGGCCATTCGCGGCCAGGTCCGTCCTGCATCAATGACGGCGGGCGCTGCGACCGCTGCGTTCACAGGGTTTTCTGCGCTGCCCGGCTCATGCGACACTGCCGCGATGCCACCGATACTGCGCCGATGAGACTCGTTCCGTTCCTGATTGCTGCAGCACTGTACGCCGCACTGACATGGCGCATACTGCGTGGCTCCGCGCTCGACCCGCGTAGCCGCCAGCTATTGGTCGGAGTTGGCGGGGCCGCACTGGCTGCCCATCTCATCAGCCTGTTCATCGATGCGCGTGCTGCGGGCGGCATTCATCTGCATTTTTTTGCGGCGTTGAGTTGGGTCAGCGCCAGTATGGCCAGTGTGCTGCTGATCGCGATCAGCCTGCGGCCGATCGAACGCATTGGCTCGGTGGTGTTTCCGATTGCGGCCGCCGCCTGCCTGCTGGTGGGTTTCGCGGGTGCGCCCAGCGACACCAGCAGCAACCTGCGTGACTGGCGCATCGCTGTGCATGCCGTCTTGGCGTTGGTCGCCTTCGCCACACTGGCAGTGGCGGCGCTGGTCGCAGTGATGCTGGGAATCCAGGACCGCGCCCTGCGTGCGCGCCGATTCGCGCCCTGGCTGCAGGGCGCGCCACCCTTGACCCAGGTAGAAGCCCTGCTGTTCCAGCTGATCGGCACGGGTTTCGCGCTGCTGAGTTTGGCCCTGGTCAGTGGCGTGATGTTTGTGCATGACCTGTTTGCCCAGCATCTGGTGCACAAGACTGTCCTCGCAATCGCCGCCTGGCTGGTGTTCGGCACGCTGCTTCTGGGACGTTGGCGCTTTGGTTGGCGCGGCCAGAGGGCCATTCGTCTGGTGCTGATCGGCGCTGCCCTGCTGGTACTGGCCTACCTTGGCAGCAAGTTTGTACTCGAGATGGTTTTGCAGCGGGGTTGAGCTGGCAAGCAGATAGGCAGAATGTGGTTTACGCAGTCAACCGCATCGAGCCAGCGGCGCTGCAGTTTGCGGCGCTCACCACATCCTTCGACCTGTGATTAACGGGGCGGGCTGGGGTGCAAATGTCACTGATTGTTTCCGCTGCGCGTGCGCAGCGCCACAGCAGATGCCTTCCATCGGGAAATTGAGACTTTCGGGCTGTGCGAACGCGGATGGTTTCGCTACAGTCCAGCGTCCTCACTGCCGATAGAGCAGCATGGTTGAAGATCTGACGGCCCGAAGGTTTACCCGCATCGAGTTCGAAGCCGATGTCAAGCTCTACTCCACTGGAGCCATGTGGGAAACCTCACTGATCGATATCTCGCTCAAGGGCGCACTTTGTGGTCGCCCGGTTGACTGGGATGCGCGCATGGGCAAGAGCTATCGGCTTGAACTGCGCCTGCCCGGCGGCTCGCGCATCAGCATGAATGCGATCGCAGCCAATGCCAACGACACCACCATCGGGTTTCAATGGAGCCAGATCGACTTCGACAGCTTCGCGCATCTGAAGCGACTGATCGAACTCAACATCGGCGACCCCGAGTTGATGAATCGAGAGCTCACCGCGCTGGGGTAATGTTAGAGCGGCGGAGGTGGGGGCAGCGAAAGTGAGAGGGGCGAAAGTGGGAGCGGCGTGAGCCGCGATTCTCAAAGACGCCGGGTGTTTGATAATCGCGGCTCACGCCACTCCCACATTCACTGCCCTCACTTTGCGGTGGCTTACTCGCGCGTCGCGTCTATGGCCTCAACCAGCCGCTCCACTGCGATGACTTCGACACCCGCCGGTGCCTTCTTCGGTGCATTCGCCTTGGGAACGAGGATGCGCTTGAAGCCATGGTGCGTCGCTTCGCGCAGGCGTTCTTCCCCATTGGGTACGGGGCGAATCTCGCCACCCAATCCAACCTCGCCAAATGCCACGGTGCGTTGAGTCATCGCCCGATTGCGGAAGCTCGACAATACCGCGAGCAGCACCGGCAGATCGGCCGCGGTCTCCTGGACCCGAATTCCGCCAACAACGTTGACGAATACGTCCTGGTCGTAAAGCGCGATACCGCCATGCTTGTGCAGCACGGCCAGCAGCATCGCCAGTCGATTCTGTTCCAGACCGAGCGTCACACGACGCGGGTTGGCGAGCGGCGACTGGTCAACCAGTGCCTGCACTTCCACCAGCAACGGGCGCGTTCCCTCGCGCGTCACCATGACGATACTGCCCGCGGTCGGATTTTCATTGCCACTGAGAAAAATCGCCGACGGATTGGGCACTTCCTTGAGGCCGCGATCACCCATGGCAAACACACCGAGCTCGTTGACGGCACCAAAACGGTTCTTGAATGCGCGCAACACACGAAAGCGACTGCCGGCCTCGCCTTCGAAATACAGCACTGCATCGACCATGTGCTCCAACACGCGCGGACCGGCGATGCCGCCATCCTTGGTGACGTGACCGACCAGGAACACTGCGCAGCCAGATTCCTTGGCGTAGCGCACCAGGCGCGCCGCCGACTCGCGCACCTGAGTAACCGAGCCCGGTGCCGAATCCAGATCTTCGGAATACATGGTCTGGATCGAATCGATCACCAGCACATCCGGTTTGCGCGCTACGCTGGTTTCGATAATGCGCTCGATACCGGTATCGGCCAGCGCCTCCATCGTGTGCAGCGGCAATCCGAGCCGTCGTGCGCGCGAAGCGACTTGTCCCAGACTCTCTTCGCCGGTGACGTACAGAGTCTTCAATCGCCCGGCCACAGCGGCAAGCGCCTGGATCAGCAACGTCGACTTGCCGATGCCCGGATCGCCGCCAACCAGCACTACCGAGCCGCGCACCAAACCGCCCCCAAGTACACGATCAAGCTCGCCGATGCCGATCTGCGTGCGTAGCTCCTCGTCCTCCGACACTGAGGCCAAAGCAGTCACCACCGCCGCAGCGCTGGACGCGCCAGCGAAACCGGATCGATCAGCAGCCTTTGCCGATTTCGCCGTCAGCCGCACCTCACTCAGCGTGCTCCAGGCCTGACACTGCGTGCACTGTCCCTGCCACTTGCTGTAATCAGCACCGCAGTCGCCACATACATAAGCTGTCCTTGCCTTGGCCACAATGCCTCCGCTTTTCGAAAGAGTTACTGTATCGCCATGTGCACCTCGTCAACGCGCGCCTCGCGCGCTGCGAAGTCCATGCCACAAGCTCAATCATCCAGCGCTGTCTCGTCTTCGAGCACCATCACTCGACGAGTGACGCCGCAGGTCAACTCGTAGCTGATCGTACCGGCAGCGTCGGCCAACAATTCGACTGGCAGCTGTGGCCCCCACAACAGCACGCGGTGGTTGATGCGGGCGTCCGCATGAGCGCGTAGATCAACGCTCATCAGATCCATCGATACGCGCCCGACGATGCTGGCGCGACGGCCATTGAGCAGCACCGCCGTGCCGGACGGCGCACTGCGTGGATAGCCATCGCCATAGCCCATCGCAACGATGCCGATGTCCATGTCTTCCGGACACTGCCAGGTTTCGCCGTAGCCGATGCACTCGCCCTTGGCAACGCGATTGATCGCGATCAGTTTGCTGGACAGACTCATCGCCGGACGAAATCCGAAATCCGCGCCAGTCTTTCCAGCGACCACCGACAATCCATACAACAGCCCGCCTGCGCGCACCCATTCGAGCTGCGAGTCGGTATAGCCGACGATTGCTGCGGAGTTCGCAATTGAACGCGCACATCGCCACTGATCTGTGCTGGTGTGGAACTGGATCAATTGTGCCGGAGTCTTGGCGCCGTCGTAATCGTCGGAACTGGCGAAATGACTCATAACCACGATTTCGCGCGCGATCTGCGGCATCGCCAGCAATGCGTCACGCAGCGCTGCCGCACATTCGGGCGCGACGCCCAGACGATGCATCCCGGTGTCGAGCTTCAGCCACACGCGCAGTGGACGCAGATCACGCTCGGCGGCAATCAACTCGATCTGCGCCTGGTGGTGCACCACGATATCCAGATCCAGGCGCCGCACTTCGGCCAGATCACCGGCCTCGTCAATGCCCGACAACACCACGACCCGCTGCGCCACACCGGCTGCGCGCAGGCGCTGTCCATCGGCGATCGATGCCACACCAAATGCGTCAGCAGCGGCCAGCGCACGTGCCACGCGTTCCAGCCCATGTCCGTAGCCATCGGCCTTGACCACAGCCATCACCCGGCTGTGCGGTGCCAGCAGGCGGATGCGCTGCAGGTTCGATCGCATCGCGCCGAGATGAATGGTCGCGATAGCGCTTCGACTCATCCGAAGTGACCCGAGAAATTCTGCGAAGTGTGATTCTCGAATTTCGTGTACTGGCCGAGGAAGGTGAGCTTCACCGAGCCGGTCGGGCCATTGCGCTGTTTGCCGATGATGATCTCGGCAGTGCCCTTCTCAGTGGACTCCTTGTTGTAGTACTCATCGCGGTAGATGAACACAATCACGTCGGCATCCTGTTCGATAGCGCCGGATTCACGCAAATCGGACATCATCGGGCGCTTGTCGGTGCGTTGCTCGAGCGAACGATTGAGCTGTGACAACGCAACTACCGGCACATTCAATTCTTTGGCCAGGGCTTTGAGTCCCCGAGAAATTTCCGAAATCTCGGTCGCGCGATTCTCCTGGCTGCCCGGCACCGACATCAATTGCAAGTAGTCGATCACAATCAAACCGACATCGTGCTCGCGCTTGAGACGGCGTGCGCGTGATCGCAACTCGACCGGTGAAAGCGCGGGCGTATCGTCGATAAAAATCTTCGCTTCGGACAACAGAGTGATTGCCGAAGTCACGCGCGGCCACTCCTCGTCTTGCAGATCGCCGGTGCGCAGATGCTGCTGGTTGATGCGGCCCAAGGATGAGATCAGGCGAAACGCCAGCTGCGACGCCGACATTTCCATCGAAAACACCGCCACTGCTTTCTTGGTTTTAAGTGCCGCATATTCGGCCATGTTCAAGGCCAGCGCGGTTTTGCCCATGGACGGACGCGCCGCCAGGATGATCAGGTCCGAGGGCTGCAAGCCTGCAGTCAATTCGTCAAAATCGGTGAAGCCAGTCGGCAATCCGGTTACTGAGCCACGCGTCTCGTAGCGCTGCTGCAATTGCTCGAAGGCCTCTTTCACCGCCGAGCGCATCGGGACGAAACCCTGGCGACCACGCGCACCCGCTTCGGCAATTCGGAACACGGCCTGCTCCGCCTTCTCCAGAATTTCCTGGGTCGAGCGACCTTCAGGCTGAAAGGCATCGCCGGTGATCTCGGTACCGGCATCGATCAACTGGCGCAGTACCGATTTCTCGCGCACGATGTCAGCATACGCCGTGATATTGGCAGCGCTGGGCGTCGTATTGGCCAGCTCCAGAATGTAGCGCGATCCACCGACCAGTTCAGCGATACCCTGCGCTTCGAACCATTCGCCAAGCGTGACAGCGTCTGGTGGCATGCTCTTGTTCTGCAATTCACCGATCGCGCGAAATATCATTTGATGGTCGCGTCGATAAAAATCCCGCTCGATCAGACGATCGGCGACGCGATCCCAGCTCTCCGGCACCAGCAGCAGGCCACCGAGCACTGCTTGTTCCGCCTCCGTTGAATGCGGCGGCACGCGCAGGCTATCGATCTTGCGCTGAGTGCTGGAAAGTGGATTGACGGCCGCCATGCTGATTCCTTGTTCGGATCGCCCATCTTAGCGAGCCACCCGTGGTCAGGCTGCGCACAACCCTGTGGATATTCGGTGGGCATCTCACCGATCGCGACGACTGGTGCGAGTAGTTTCGGCCGCAATCTGTCCACAGCCGCTTGGTGGGCGCTCCGATCGCCGTTGCAAAGCAACACTGCCACACGTTCCTCGGTCAGTGCCCTACCTGCGGATCGACTCATTCGGCCTGTTGCAGCGCGTTCCAGGGGTTAGGGAACCGCTGGACAAGTCCGGAGCCGCGATGGCCCCCTCAGTCAGGGGCGAAAAACCGCAGGTTTTTGCGGTTTGGCAAGCAATAAGCAGTGCGGCGAAGACGAAGTGGTGACTTATTCAGACCTTCCTTGGTTGGCGTCGACCTTGCTCAAACAAATCCGCAGCCGCAGATTTGCTATTCGTCTGTATCAATCCTACTATTCGTCCATATACACACGGACAGAACTCATGCCCACCTCGATCTCGATCAAGACCCAGTCCACAGCTGCCGGCCCGGCGAACAACGGCAGCAAAGCCCAGAAAACCAAGCCCGACATTGCGGCTGTGGCCCCACTGCGCGCCAAACGCAGTGTTGCAGCTGACTCGAAATCGCCAAAGGACACTGTCGCGCGCGTCCGCGAATTGCACGGCCTGGCATCGACTCCGAAACGCCAAGTCGTGTCAACGACGCTCGCCAAAGCAGGTCGTTTAATCGGCGCACCCGGCGGGCTGCGTCACTACGTCGATACGCTCACCCATGCAACGCCACTGGAACTTATGCAATTTGAGCGCGAGGGTATCGCCGGTTCCTTGCTCAAGGCGATGGCCACAGAAATGCAGATCCCGACGATGCGCTTTTACGACATGATTGGCGTACCCAAGGCCACCGCCGAACAAAAAATAGCCAGAAACCAGCCGATTGCTGGCGCCAGTGGACACGCAGCCTTGGGCGTCGCAAGGCTGCTTGGCATGGTTTCCGACATGCTCGCCCGCAGCACCGTGCCCGAGACGGAAAATTTTGATGCTGCCAAGTGGCTTGGACAGTGGCTCGAACGCGCTCAGCCCGCCTTGGGCGGCAAGAAGCCGGCCGATTTCCTCGACACACCCACTGGCTTCGAGGTCGTATCCCGAACGCTCGGAGCGATCGAGAGCGGCGCGTACCTGTGACGGCATCAATCCGACTCTGGCGCATTGCGACGGAAACCCGGACTTATCGCGCTGCCGACTTGACCGGCGCAGGCGCAGCTCATTACCCCGGTCGCTGGAATGCGCCTGGCGAATTCGTGTTGTATGCCACCCAATCACTCGCATTGGCTGTGCTCGAAACAGCGGCGCATATTGATTCCGTTGGATTGCCGTTGAACAAGTACGTGGTGCAGCTTGCCGTGCCAAGCGCAGTGTGGAGGCGTCGCGCCCAGCTCAAGCTCGCCACACTCGATCGCGCCTGGTCGGCGATACCCGCCGGCAAAGCCAGTGTCGATGCCGGCTCGCAATGGTATCAATCGGGATCAAGCGCACTGCTGCTGGTTCCTTCGGTGTTGGTTCCCGAGGAGATGGTAGTGCTGATCAATGCGACGCATCGCGACTCCGACAAACTCACCGCAACGGTTACGCGCGCTTTCGAATACAACCGACTCTTCCGCAGCTGACAACGCTTAGGGAAGGTCTGAATAAGTCACGTCGTCGTCTTCGCCACACTGCTTATTGCTTGCCAGACCCCCCAAAAAACCTGCGGTTTTTTGCCCCCTGACTCAGGCGGCTATCGCGGCTCCGGACTTGTTCAGAGGTTTCCTTAAGGATCGGTGTGGTCCCACAAGCACCGCTCTACATTTTTTCGATTCAGAGATGCCGGAACCCACCCATTCGATCGGGCGATTGCCAATGAATTCGGCGCTGCGAAATTCGCAAGCACGATACCCGGACATTGCGAAGCCGAGCCAGCGATGCTGCGTCGCTCTCGCCAAGCTGGGGCTTGGCGTTCCCAGGCTCTATTCGAACGAATCCACGAATACCAGATCGTCGGCGTCGACTTGATGCGTGGCCGATCCGCTGCTCGCCGCGAAGGCGCTGCTGTTTGGGGTGTAGTTTGCGGTTAAGGTTTTTAGGCCTGGCGTTGAGCTGACTAACGCGCAGAGGCCGTTTGCGTTCGGGGAGATGGCGAGGCTTAGGTTGAAGCTGCAGCTCGCCTCGCCGTCGCTGATCGTGACGCTACCAGGGGGCGATTGGCCTTGGCCTCTGACCGTCACGCCGACGTTGTAGGGCTGGCCAACGAACGACGGGTCTGGGGTGTGGCTGGTGATGGTGTTGGTGGTCGCTTGACCATCGTCATTGCGGATCGTGCCGGTGCCGGTGGCGTTGCCGAGGGTGACCGCGCCTGCGGGAATGTTCGCCGGCACGTTTAAATTCGATAGCAACAGGCGGAAGGCTTCGCTCGATTCGGGCGTGGTGTCGCCGACCACCTGCACGCTGGTGCCGCGCAGCGTCAGGCCGCTGCTGAGACTCAAGTTGCCATCGACCACCGCCACATAGTCGTTGTCCGCCAGGGTGGCGTTGAGAGTCGAGTCCATATTATTGCCATTGGCGGTGTTCAAACTCGCCGTAACGATACCTTGCACCGGGTTCGATAGCGTCGCGCTAAAGGTGAGCGCGACCGTGCCTGCGTTGCCTTCAGTCGCGGCGGCGTCATTGAGTGACAACGTCGCCGAGTCATCGTTGCTGATGGTGCCGAGCGCGCTGGCCACATTGATGCTTGCGTTGCTCGGCTGGCTTAAAGTCATCAAGAGCGTTTCGTTGCCTTCAACCACGCGGTCAGAGACCACCGCCACGCGGATCAAGCGGCTCGCGATACCGCTGGCAAAACTCAGCGTGCCGCTCACTGGGGTGTAGTCGCTGCCTGAGCTGGCGCTGCCGTTGCTGCTGGCGTAGTTCACTTCGACCAGCGTTTGCGGCGTGGGCGTAGCGGTCACGGTATAGACCAAATCGGTGGTCCCGCCGGTGCCTTCAACCACGCTGACCGGGCCGATCGAAAGCACGCTGACAATGATCGGATCGGTATCGGTGTCAGTATTGTTGGCGGGCGTTAAATCGGTGCGCGCGGAGCTGATGGTGGCGGTGTTGATCAAGCTGCCGGTGGCGGTGGGGCTGATCGCGCAACGCGCGGTGTAAGTCACCTGCGCGCCGACCGGCAAGCCGATCACGCCGTCATTTATGTCGCCCGAGCCCGACGCGGTGCAGCTGCCGCCGCTGGCGCCGAGGCAGGTCCAAGTAGCGTTTGCGCAAGCCGCTGGAAACGTGTCGCGCACGCGCTCAGCGCCGGTTGGGGTAAAACCTGCGTTGCGTGCAACGATGGTGTAGGTCGTCGTGGTGCCACCTGTGACGCCGGAGGCGCCGTTAGTGACGCTGATGCTGAAATCCGGGTTTTGCGCGTAGCACGGGGAAAATTCAGACGTATTGCCGCCGACGCCGGCCGCGGTCAGTGAAATGGCATCGGTTTCGTTTAAGTCGTTTTCTGGAAGCAGGACACTGAAAGGCTCTTCGCACTGGGCGGAGGGACCGAAGCCACACTGCACGTCGACCGTGAAGCTGCCGATCAATGCATTGCCCTCACCGTATCCGGAGGCATCGCAGCTGGGCACGCGAAAAGCATCTACGGCGTAACTGCCTTGAGTCGTGCGCAGGCTACCGTCCAGAGTGACAAAGGTTTGGGTTGGGCTCAGCACCGAGCGACGCACGGTGTCGAGCAGCGGATAATTTTGCAGGCGGTTGGCGAGGCCCGTCAGAGGCGCGGCGAGCGGATCGTCGTCGTTGGGCGTCACGCCATCGTTGCCGAGATCGATCCCCAGCTCGCCATTGGCGCCAAAACGGTTCTCGCGAACTTGATTGCGCGCACCGCTCGCGATCAGCACGCCATTGCCTACGGATGGTCTGAACAAGTCCCGATGTGGTTAGATCACACCACGATCCGGCGGCGAGTGGAATCATGACGCAACTGACCTTTTCAGATGGCGAGTACGCCGGCAAGCGCAAGCAGACGCGGCGCGAGGTGTTTCTTTCGGAGATGGAGAAGGTGGTGCCGTGGCGCGCGCTGCTGGCGCTGATCGAGCCGCACTATCCGAAGCTGGGCAACGGCCGGCAGCCGTATCCGATGGCGACGATGCTGCGCATTCACCTGATGCAGAACTGGTTCGGCTTCAGCGATCCGGCGATGGAAGAAGCCTTGTACGAGACCGCGCCGCTGCGGCAATTCGCGCAGGTGTCGTTGACGCGCGCGATTCCGGACGAGACAACGATCCTCAACTTCCGTCATCTGCTTGAATCCAATGACTTGGCGGCGAAGCTGCTGCAGCGGGTCAATCGTCATTTGTGCGACAAGGGCTTGATGCTCAAGCGCGGCACGATTGTCGATGCAACGATCATCGCAGCGCCGAGTTCGACGAAGAACGCCGACGGCGAACGCGATCCGCAGATGCATCAGACAAAAAAAGGCAATCAGTGGCACTTCGGCATGAAGGCGCACATCGGCGTGGATGCGGAATCCGGACTGGTGCACACGGTGACCACGACCCCAGCCAATGCAGCGGACGTGACGCAGGTCGAGCATATGCTGCATGGTAAAGAGAAGAGCGTGCATGGCGATGCCGGCTATGTGGGTGCGGAGAAGCGCGTGGCGAGCAAGAAGATTCAGTGGCACATCGCCGAGAAGCGCGGCAAGGTCAAGGCGATGAAATCGGGAAGGATGAAGCGCGCCGTAGAAAAGCTGGAGACACTGAAGGCAAGGCTGCGCGCACGCGTCGAGCATCCGTTCCGCGTGGTGAAGCGCCAGTTCGGATTCGTGAAGGTGCGCTTCAAGGGCCTTGCGAAAAACACTGCACAGGTGCTGACGCTGTTCGCACTGGCGAATCTGTGGATGGCACGCAAGCAATTGTTGACGATGACAGGATCATTGCGTCCGCAGTTCGGGAATTAAGGCAAAAAGAGGCCTGAAAAGGCTAAAAATACGCATTTTGGCGATCAGGAAAGTCCAATTGCCGCGTCACGGGCGGATACGCCCATACCGCGCTCACGAAGGGACTTGTTCAGACCTTCC
>Ga0163148_10005823_pt1 | contig 12189 bp, 7 predicted proteins | sample OliLakLV19MP7P2_FD_148606 | JGI IMG/M metagenome (GOLD analysis project Ga0163148, IMG submission 148606) | Freshwater microbial mat bacterial communities from Lake Vanda, McMurdo Dry Valleys, Antarctica- Oligotrophic Lake LV.19.MP7.P2 | ecosystem: Environmental > Aquatic > Freshwater > Lake >... | reverse complement strand
TTCAGCAGTTCCAGTGCATAGCAGCAAGGAACTGGTGCACATCCCGCTTTGTTCTCTGCCGGAATGCGCACGATCCCACAGCCTGCAGGCACTGTGGGCTTCTTTCCGTCAGCACATGACAGCCGTGCCCTGCATGGATTTCAATCGGTAAATTCCTTGCACCCCCACAACGCTGACCTATCATTTGTCGTCGAAGCTTGGGAACCACCATCCAGATGTGCTTGGTGTCGTCCGGCCTTGCCAGATGAAGCACAAGCGAGTGATGAAATCTTTGACTCACACACATTCGCACAGTGACTCGCATAAGACATCGTGTTGGGCACAGCGCTGTCTTCGTCCTCTTTGTCAGAGGATGCATCATCCGCGAATGTGATCCTGTCCGGCACGCGAGATGCCATGACACTGTTGACACGCAGTGCATCAAACTCCGCGTCTTCTTCCAACATCTGACAGATCGAAGAGGCATCTGAATCTGCATTGACAGTCGACACCATTGCGTCGTTGTCCGAGGAGGCAACACTAGAGGGTGCACTGTTGAGACCTGGGACAGTCGAGTCATCATCATCTGAAGCTCGTCTCCGAGTAAGTCCTGGAATTGACGATTCGTCGTCAGAAGCCAAAGAGGTTTGTGCATCGTCGCGGGAAATCCCTTCCCGAATCGTTGAAGGGAACAAGGGTAACCCTCCCCCGACTACAGAAGGGGTACATCGAGGGACAGTGAGATTAGACGCAGGCTCAGTGACTGCCACAGAAAGAGCATCCCGATCAACGGAAATCGCGGCAGATGACCCTGAAGAGGTGTGATCTTCATCCCCGCAGACAGCAGCATCGCTCCAATGAGACAACGGCTTCGAGACATGTGGAGTTACCGTGGCTTGCAGCAGACAAGATCCTCATCAGAGTCCAAGCCGAGCAAATCGGCATCAGCGTCGTCGCTAGAAGACGTAGCAACCACATTTACGTTGGCGGGTGGTGAACGACGTGTGCGGAGATTTTGAAAGACTTGTCGTTGAGCGTCGGCATTGCCGTTGAGAGCAGGACAACAATGTGCATTATGCAGTTGTCCACAAACAATGCAGGCTCGCGCCATGGCATTGATGACAAAAGAGTCGTCGTCATCGGCTTGCTCGTCAGCAGTGCCGGCGTCGGAGGCATCATCCATTGGTTCCGCTCCCAACGTGTGTGCATTGCGATCATTCAGGAAGAGAGAAACGGTAGAAAAAGGAAATCAAAGATGCTCTTTTGCTTAAGCATTGGAGTGCTACAACACCAAATGATTTTGCCCAGTTGTCTACAAACTAGCACCTTCCATTTCATTTGACTGCAAATGTTCTTCTCCCACAAAAATAGAAATGAGGGGGTGAGGAATCAATTTATGTAAATGATGATAGATGGTAAATGACTTGCATTGTGCTTTATTTAACCTCTTTTCTATTTAATTGATTTGTCTCTTTTCATATAAATGCATTGATCATGATCACACACAGATTTTTTTCAGCAAGAAGTTGGTTTGCAAACCATTGTGGAACCCTGCACTAGCAGTAACCAACTAACATTTGTAATGTGTGTAAAGGAAAGAAGTACAAAAACAGAGGGTTTAGTCAAGATTTTGGTTGGTGTGCTAAAGGAAAACACAACCATGTCGAAAGAAATGAACTGAAGAAAAAAAGAATTATGTGGAGCAAAATGAAACTCAGGGTTTCAACCATGTGATGTGGTGTCTAAGGGGCAACACTGTCAAACAAGGTTTTGTTGCACCTGTTCTAAGTTTGTTTGTGCTCAAAGGTTTGTTTGTCTGACCTACTGATCTCCTTCTGGTCACGGCACTGCAATGCATCTCTAAGCAACTCACATTGTGTGACACTGGTGATGTTAGAAATGGGCTCTAACTCCATCACAACCCACAAAGCACTAATCAACTTACTAGTAGAAAGATCACAAAGACCTTGGCCAAGAAGGACACTTCCCTGCCACGCTAACAATTCTAGCCACAAATTTCACTTCAAACTTGCCAAAGATCGACTACCCAAGAATCCTACACAAGAACAAAGCAGGTTAAACTACACCATAAGCAACAATCCAGGCATCTAATCTCAAAGACCAACTTGAGAATTAAGGACCAAATTGCAACAACTCGACTTGTTATGTCAGTAAGACTAAAACTAGTGGGAAAGGCAGTCAGCCAATTCTTCAAAAAATCTACGAGAAGGAGACCCACTCAACATTCAAGAGTGCCCAGACCGAACCAAGCTTGGAATGCAGTCAACAATGCTTGCTTTTGTTGACAAATGTTATGAGTGCAACAGTGACAGATGCCGTGGAGGGAAAGGCTAACTGTTAGCAGATGTGAATCATTGTAGGCAACACCAAGTCACACTTCAGGAAAACCAAACAAAATGTTATGGCATGTGCAGAGATGACGACATCACAATGTTCAATGACAAAGTGTCCCATGCCAACATGCTCAAGTAACTGAAAGAATCAAGAACCCACAACTCACCAAACCAACTGTCAGCAGCAGGGGACAATTGCTCATAATTCACCTGCAGCATCTAGTGGCTACACAAGTCAAGAAGAGAGACAACACAAACTGACCAGAAGACATTGATTGAATCTGAAAACTTTTTTCCACATTTAGACACACAACTTGTCTGCTCAACCTACAGAAACCTACAATTCCATGTAAAACTCAAACGAAAACAGCAACTGAAGCATCTTAACACTGACAACATTCTCACTAAAGCGTGCTTTGAAGTCATCCCTTCAGTAGTCTTCAAAAAGACCATCTGAACTGACAACAATCACTGAAATAAACAAACACCTTCCACTTGACAAAATTCCCTATGACACTTCTAAGGTCTACAACACACTAGTCGCATCACCAATGACACCCCATGATTGACAGAACAACCACACTTCAATGAAGAAGCCAAAACAGTTGTGAGTAAATGCTGGTTCAAACAATCAATGAAACAAACAAGGAGCTGTCAAGTTCTACATCAGATTCTCAAAACTTGTTCATGCTATCATCCAGAGTGACAAAGCCAAGTTCAACCTCCAATGGCTGAGAACAATTGCTTTGTATTTTAAGAAAACATTTTTGGGTTGAGCCAATGAACGGATGCTGCTTGACATCAATGTCCACAGCTTTGTTGTTGTCTCATGCACATCCCTCCATTTGGCACGGATGGATCTGTTAGGGTGTTAATCATCCCTGACCATAAATTGTGTTCTGCCCCTTGGATTTTTGGTAGTGGAAACTGGAAGACTGCACCAATTTGGTCATGTCAGTCACCAAAAGCACCACGAAATCTTTTGAATGGTGGAACAATCCAGAAGCAAACTGAATCTATTAATCTTAACACTTCAATCTAGCTAGAGAGTTGCCAACAGTGGCAGTAGCCAGCTACAGTGTTTCTACTACTGTGCTACAGTGTTGTGAAGTAACTGCTAGCTAGACAACCACCTAGTTTTATCAGAACATGGGGCAGATTGCTGGGATCTTTGAAGTAGACACCTACAAGTGACTCGGAAGCTAAGAGAACTCCTAAGTGAAAACCCTGAACCCTATTGTTTACGGCACGTGCAGATATGTCGATGTTCGGCAGTATGTCGTTCTGTACTTAGACGTCACCGTTTGAATAATTCTAATGTACTTAAAATATCCCGTCACACTTGTCAAACTGCCTGGCTCGAAGCGCGCACACTCGTTGCAGTTTAAGTCTGGGCTTCCCGCTATTTATGCAACAGCACTACAGTACTACCAGTGCAGCACGCTTGTGTTGTGTATCTACACATGCAAACAGACGGGTTCTGTTGGTTACCTACTTGCTGGTGCTCACTAGTACTGATAACGAGGATGCCCACATCTTTTTCCTCAAGAGGGATACCCGGGATCACACCATCTTCTCAACAGCCGATCACAAGAAGTAAGTGACTGTTGAGTTCCTATCTACAACATCACAATCTTGTACAAACAGCCAAACGACAACTCATCTGAACGCATCATTAGCATAACAGCACATGACGAAGAAGTATGGTGTTCCCCGATAAATCACAATCCATCATGGAGGATGCTGTTGGTTGTTGTGTCGTGATGGATGACATGATGCCCAACAGTACCAACACGAGCATGACCATGACGGACTCGAATCATACAAGAACAAGTTCGTTTGGGAGTACTGCTTCTACTACTAGCCCCAGTAAAAGAAAACGTCAACAAAGACGAACGACGGTGAATACTTGCCCTTGTTCCGACGACGAGGATGTTTCCTTTGTGGCTTTGGTGCCGACAGAAGACACGGACGATGCCATGAGCAGTGCTGGATATAATTCGGATACCAGAATAGAAGGAAGAGAAGTCTACCATCACGACGACAACAACAACGACGACGACGATGGCTGTTCTTCGACTTGTTCCTTTGCCATGGAGGGAACGACAAGTCCATGTCACAACAACAACTACACCAGGGAAGAGGAAGACGAGGAAGACGAGGACGAGGCCTTTTATGAATCTCTCGATCTCTCCTTGCACAGCTTACGCCAAAAGACTTCGAATCGGCACCTGAGAGACCTTCTAGAGGAGAATCAGCGTGTACTGGAGTTGCTTCTGCACAGCAGCCATCACCAAGAACGCAACAGAGACAACAGCAAAAGCGACGTTAACGATAGTGTTGACTCTGCTGCTCCAATAATAATACATCGACTGCCCACACATCCAACACCACAGTGTGGGGAGGCCGCTCAAACGCAGGAGCAACAACAGCAACAACTACACGTATCAGCAACAATAGGGTGGTCTCGATGGAGGGACGCTCTCTCCTTTGAACTGTATCATTCCCTTCCAGGTGCTGCGGCCCTCCTTTTGTTCTGTACTGTGCATGTCTCCACATACGAATTTATTAGTAACTTGGCCTACGAAGCAGTCGAGTCAACACCCGCAACAGCCCCAGCCACATCCAACATCCCGGATACGCCTCTGGTGGACTCGGATGCGACGGCTCTTATGAATCTGACCCGGCTGTATACCATCATGCTCCTCGTGGGTTGCTTGATTGCCAGATACACGGGACTGGTTTGGAATTTCCTGGGTCCACGCGCCTATCATCGCGTTAAATTTGTCTATCACAATCGATTGCGATGGGGGGCCAAGGATGCCCTGTGGTTGCATCGCTTGCATCAATGTGTGGCGGATAGTGGGAGTGGAGAAGTCCTCTTGGGATGCCTTCACATGGTGGCCTATTATTTGTGCTATATTGCCGTATTTTTCTTTCTCAGTCGATTGGCGGTGACATGTGATCAACGCGAAAGCATCTTGGCCAAAATGCCCAGTAATGTGTACCAACAGTCACTCCAACAACAGCAACAAGTCGCCATGTTGCAACTTTTGAACAACAGTACCAGCAACGTCAACAGCAGCCGTGCCATGCATCCTTCTGTTGATCAAGAAAGTGACAGTGACGATGATGAGTATGACCCCGACACGTTGTACATGTGTCCCACTCGAGATTACTCTCCCGATGCTCTCTTTGGAGGGAGTATGGTCACAACCAGCCATTCCTTGTTTGCGGTGGATCATCCACTCTCCTGCGTCGAACAACTACACCACTACGACGAAGACGCATTGTGGCCCTTTGGTCCGGAAGATGATGCCTACTTTTATCAACGCCTTGCGAAAAACTCGTACGAAAAGTTTTTTGGACAAGACTACGAAGCCGCCTTTTTTGATTCCACACATCAAGTCCTCTTTTATGCGGGGGTCGCCGCCGCAGCGATCATTACCTTAAAGTCGTGTTTGGGCTTTTCCTATTGGGCTGGGTGGTAAAACAAACAAACAAACAAAACGAACGACCGCTGCATGCATGAAGGATATCCAAATATCTCATAACTTATAGTTGTATTTAAAACAACGCACACGCTAAATGTGGCATGTATTATGTGTGTACAGTGGCCTAATAGTAATCATAATTATTTTATAATGTGAACAAGCGTTTGGCTATTGTACTGTAGAATCCATTATGATCAAAGCTTTGCAAGCATACAATATGGGCTCTATTATTATTATTATTATTATTATTATTGAGAAAGGAGTAGGATATAAGTTTAGCCAGGTAGCAGCTATCGATAGTGCTGCAACAGGCGCCACACGTTTACAAGTAGATGTGGACTGGCTGGAGATGATGCAGAAGTACCAGTACCCAGGTTGTCCTGTCTCATTTTTCTGAGCCACGAGTCTAGTTGAGGACAATAGTAGACCTACCTACCGCACTGTATGTTTCATGCAATCACCTCCCTGCAGGCCATGCATGAGAGCTACGAGTAGTACTAGCTAGTAGCTATTACTGCTCCGAGTAGTAGAGTAGCTAGTAGCTACTAGCTAGTAGATAGCTACAGTAGCAACACGAAGATGAGATTCGTTTCGTGAACAAAGAGCTTGTGCGCGTTCTATTCTTTCCCATGTAACTCATAACCTGATGAAGCAAGCAAGCAAACACAGTGTCGTGACTTTCTCATAAGCCAACGCAGCAGACGGTACATTCGGGTACTACTACTAGCTAGTATGGTTTACGTGGCGCTAAAGCAATTTAGAGATGCTGGAGCGGCAGTAGGATAACACATCACCCACCGTAAAAGCAGTCATTCAGCTACTATTAATTAATGCCATGGATTGCAATGCCAATGCCAATGTCCCCGCTTCGACTCACTCATTGCATTCTTAGCTAATAAGGGAGCCTGCACGTGTCGGAGTAGCTACCTTACCATTCAATTGATCCCATTGAAAGGCTACTATCATCTAGCTAGCTAGCTAGTGTAGCTGTTTGTTGTCGTTGACGCTCATACCAACCTTCGTAACTTGCTGAACTAGTTAATTAATTACTTGGTAGCCACCAGATAGAGTCCACAATAGACACACAGACAGACAAGCTTCTAGTAAGTCGTATCCAATTGAGCTTGAGACAAAAGGTGCGGCACTACAGTACGGACCCATCCAATACAACCTCCAACAATCTATACTACATTACTGTTAGCAACAAGCTCCAACCACCACAATCCATCAACTCTCGACAGCAATCCCTCCTATCCTTTCCAACAATACAAACAATACAGCCACAATGTCGGATCGCCGTCCTTCCATGACGTCGTTGTTTACAACAACAGGTGTGTCCTGCGTCGATTTGACCAAGCCGTCCTTGCCCTTGTATACGGGGATTGGGTACTTGGACCACATGATGGATCAAATCAACAGTCATGCCCAAATTGGTGTGGGATTGACGGTCCATCATCATTCCGATTTTAGTACTCTTAGCAATCATCATTTGCCCGACATGGACGAAGAAGACGACACGAATCATGGCGATTCCGAGGATGATGAAGACAATTGCGAATATGGGGATGACGAAACGCCCGTGGCGGCGAGTAGTAAGGACGAAGACGAAGACGATGAGGACGAGTCACCTTCGAAAAAAGATAAAAAGGTCAAGAAAATCAAAAAACAAAAGAAAAATCCCTTTGCGGAAAATCCCAATCGATTGGCCCATTGCAATCAAGCGTCCTTGTTGCGTCATGTGGGTTGGACGCTGGGCCGACAAATGTCCTTGTTGCCCAAATTTTTGGGACTGGAAGATCATGCCATGGCCACATCCCGATTTTGTTGTCCCCTCGACGAGGCACTCGTAGAGTGTATTCTGACCAAACAACCGAGTGTCATTAAAACTTCCACGGCCGACGAGGAAAGCCCCAATGCCAAGAAACGCAAATTGGACAGTGACAACCATGCTTCGGATAACACTTCCACTACTACCACTACTACAACCAAACCCATTGGACGATTGGTCACCTACAAATTGGCGCCCTTTGGCAAATATCCACCTCCCACGGGTCGGACCCAAATTGGACACCTCGAAACGGCCGCCCTCGAAGAATTTTTCAAGGCCTTTGCCAAATCTTCCGGCCTCGAGATTAGTCTCATCAAATTGCGGGGTGACAATGGACATCATATCGTGGAATCCACCTTCAAGGCCTTTTCTCGTGCCATGCGCAATTTATTGGATGGTACCGATACGCGTGAAAAACGAAGTGCGACTAGTAGTAGTAGTAGTAGTGATACGCCGACGACGACGACGACGACAAGTCCAAACCAGGACAAGAATGGCAAGCGTCCGTTGGAAGCATCTGACGAACAGCAGCGCGTCGAGGAAGCGACCTTTCAACAAGCCATGTGGGGTGAAAACTCGGCCAATTGGAAAGAATCGCTGGCCTTGAAACGAGAAGGCTCCGTGGAACGATCCACCAAAGAAACGAAAATTAGTGTCCAACTCAAATTGGATGGAGGCGCGGAGGGTGTCAATATTCAAACCGGTATCAAGACGCTGGATGAATTTTTTACCGTCTTGGCCAAAGAAGCCTGCTTGAGTCTTACCATTGATTGTACCGGCGACTTGTGGGTCGATGATCATCATACCGCCGAAGATGTGGTCATTGCCGTCGGACAAGTTCTCACGCAAGCCCTGGGTACCAAGGCGGGATTGAATCGAATGTGGTGTTCTCTTCAACACGTTGGAAGTGGAGGTGAGGAGGAGAAGAATGTCGAAACGGCTGGGGAAATGATGGAAGTGACCATGGACTTGTCCAATCGGCCTTGTTTGACTCATAACTTGAATCTGGAAGAATCGCATCAAGAAAAGATTGGCGACTTGTCCGTGGAAATGTTGGAACACGTCTTGGATTCCCTCGTGGTGAATGGACACATGACAGTGCATATTGTCTTGTCGAAAAGTAATAAGAGTGAAAAAGACGATTCCAAACAGTCGGTAGGCTGTCTCAAGGATCGGGCCATGGCCACCGCCGCCGCTTTTGGGAAAGCTTTGAAGTACTGTGCCATGGTGGATTATCGACGATCGGGACAAACCGCTAGTAGTAAAGGCACATTGTCGGTGTAGTAGAGAAGGAATGAATGATGATGAATTGTTTTGCATTGCATACTGCACCTACACACACACAAGAGTAACTGTTAATATTGAGTATTCCGTTCTAGAATTGAAGTTTTAAAAGATAAAAGTTGTAAAGCAGTAGGTACTAGAAGTATTTTGTATTAGAAATTTGCCTATTAGTAGTGAAAGCATCAGTGCAGTCTACACTGTGTGGGCTAGATGATGCGGACAGACGACACAGTAGCCATGAACCTGGGCATTCTTTCATGAAAGGATTTTGTTCTCGCTCCAAGGTCGAACTGAACAGAGGCTTGGCTGGATGTTGCTTGAGCAGTTGTCGAGAAGGTGGAAATTTGAACGCGATTCGACTCGTCCTTGCAAAGTTCAATTGGGAAGGCCACAGTTGTCGAAAGCCGCATTTCCCAGGCCGAGTCCAAGTGCCATTGCCCATTTCCTGTCATGGTACTGTATACAGTAAGTGTTGATGAGGACTTGGGCAGCCTTTTCGTTCTCGTCTAGCACAGGACAAGTTTCCCCTTTGGCTGCACAATTCGATCCTTTCTGGACAAGCTCAAAGACGAAAAAGGCAGTTGCTGCTTTCCACAATTGCCAGAATGTGTCCGAGAAAGTGCTGCTGGCTTCGGCATGGTTCTTTTCCGTCTCGTCCACCACCGGAGCAGAGTCCAACGTAGGTCCCCCCTTCGCTGTACCAGCCATCAAGGTTTTTGCGACGATGGCAGAAGTGCCCTGCCTGCTCGTTGTTCGATGTCCGGGAGGGTTTTCGGGAGTCAATGCCAGGACATCAGGATGGTGCTGCAAAAGGTTGCGTGTTGAATTTGTTCTAAGAAAGGACCAGCAGGCTTTCTGGAGATGGAGAACATCACGCTTGTCCGCATAACGAAGCACCTTGTGGACATTGGACGCATCCAAAGACGCAATGCAGGCATGCGTTGCAAAGTTCGCAATGGGGGTCATGCCAAAGTCGGTGGCAACCTCTAGCACTTCAAGCATCTCGCCGACATTTGCAAAGATGCTTCTTGGGTCCGAAACAACGCGGCCAGTGTGCACAATATCGAGTATGCGCTGGATCACACTCGAAGGGTACTTTGTATGCAAGACTTTGATGGCATCATTTTTGAAGGCACCCGTAAGCGTCGGAGCAAACTCGGGTGACGCAGCCGCCAAACGGGCGCGATTGACAACAATTTTTTCCCCATCTGAACACGCGATGGTCATGTCACTGTTGAATTTGCGTGAGGATAGCACCAACCATAAAGACTTGAGAATTTCCGTGGTTTCCTTTACGATCCTCAATGTCTCGTTGGACTTCTTGTTTGTGGGCACGGGCGAGGATTTGGGCGTTTCGGTGGTTTCCTTCGTCGTCAATAGCTTACTGGGCTGCTTGTTTGTAGATCCCTTCGTCAACAAGTCCTTGAGTTCTTTCTTGGTGCAAATGACAGACGGGTGCTCTTCCTGGACGGTAAATTTTGGATGCGTATCATAAAACTCGAGCAAATCCAATGCGGTGAGCGTTTCGCCACTTCCTTCTGTCGTTGCTTCGGTGGGCGTAAACTCGTCCAAATAAGTGTGCCACATGTTCGTCACGACCACGGAAGTGCTGCATGGCTGATCCACAGAGGCGCCGTGATCCAACAAGAGGTTTACGATTTCCATTGACGCTAGTCGATGCGGATGGTCGTCGCGGTTGTAGCTGCCCTGTAAAGAATGGTACATGTTGGTCATGGCCAAATGTAGGAGCGTCACAAATCCGTCGTCAGTACCCAACGCCACCTTGATGTGAGGAGGCATCAAATACGCTCCGTCTTTGGTTTTGTAAAAGTCGTTCAAAAGTGGAATAGAAGTCTTATCCAGCAACTGGTTGACATCGAAATCGTTACCGCCTGCGGCGAGAAGAAGCTTGACATTTACAGTCGAATTCGACAAAATGGCATCGGCCAGATGCTTGAGAGCTGGTTTGGTGGTGGGCATGGTGACAAAACAAAAGAAGAATACGCCTTTGCTTATAGATGAGAAGAGAAGAAAAGTGAACAGTGAGGAGTTTGTGAGCCGTCGAAGAGGAGAGCTGGTGAAAAAAGACCGACCGAAACGAACCATGAATGAATCAATAAGCCAAGGGACGTGAAAAATTAACGGCTTAGTCCCTAATGAAGAGTCATGAGTTTCATTTAGTGCGCACGTTTGCTCCAAATGGTTTAGCACAAATACTATTGTAGCATAATATCCCATAAATGACTCACTCTAAAAATTAATGATGAAAGTTCATTATTTTAGTTTGTTGACAGAGGTTTGTTGACAGAGTCATGGTTGTTGACCTTCCTGCTAACTCCACTAATACAGCCATAACAACATAGGCATCAACTCTACCCCATCATCGAGCTGTAGCACAGCTGGGACCATAGAGGAAGATAGCTAAAGTAGAAAGGCGTTGAATCAAAAAGTCGCAAGCATACCTGATACATGGTCCTTGCCAGACGCCCAGAACATCCTACAGGCGTGCTTCATCATCATCATCATCATCCAACTTCTACCCCCTTCTTATCTGCCGCCTTTTTGTTTTTGGCGGGTGCTCTTTTCTTGACCTTGTTGACTTTTTTGTCCTTTTCCCTCCTCAAGTCACCCTCGCCAGATCACAGTACCAAAACGACTCGACCCGCCATTACCATCATCCAGGAACAACCTACCGCCAAAATCATTACGACGACCAGTGACAGCCACGACGAAGATTATCCAATGAGTCCACCCCTTGTTTTGCCTGAAAAATCCCAATTGGTGGTAGCCACACGACTCCATTTGGGCAATGCCGCGGCTCCACCCAGTGTCGAAAAGATGCAACAACAAGTCGCAAATTTTGCCAATTTTGTGGCGACCAGCTGTGCGCAAGCCCTCGCGGAAATCATAATGGACGAAAACAAGAATGAGGCACCGAGTATCGTTGCCGTCATTGCGGTGGACGCCACTCCCAAAATGGCCCATTTTGATTATGTCGCGGCCATTCAAGACGCCAGCAATCAATTGGAGGGCGCTATTCGACCCTTCGTATTACCCGTCACACCCTGGGGAAAATTTGTTCCCGCCTTGAACGCTTTGATCAGTTTTGCCAAGGGAGAATGTTACGCCGATTTTATCTTGTTTGTATCAGCGGAAACCACGGCACCCACATCTGCTATTACTACTCTGTGTCAACACGTCATGACCAAGGATCATATCCAAGATACCTTGGTGGCAGGTGCACTTTTGG